>Ga0115846_100324_pt2 | contig 25205 bp, 26 predicted proteins | sample InSIn5gowninarea_2_FD_83860 | JGI IMG/M metagenome (GOLD analysis project Ga0115846, IMG submission 83860) | reverse complement strand
CCATCCTCTATCCATTTAAACTCCATCATCCCTTACTCCCCAACAAACCGATGCTCCCCAACCTCCAACACCTCAATCTGATCCCCCACAGCCACACTCCCCTCGTCCAGCGGCGTAACCTGCATCCCCAAGCACGCATGCTTACTCCCCTCATCAATAATCCTATAACTCCTTAGCGTAGTCGACGGCTCATTGCGATCCGCCTCTCCCGTCTTCTGATCGACATTCGGCAGCTTGCATCTCGTTGTGCGGCAGGAGATGTGGAGGTTAAGTGAGTGTTCGGGATTAGATGGCGAAGAGATTTTCGCCTTGGTCCAGTTGTCCTCGGCAAAGGCGGGGGGGCCCGTGATGTAGAGGTTTGCACGGAAACGCATGGCGTCGAGGAGGGTCAGCCTGTTCTGCCAGATGTGCCTGGATTTTGGCTCTTTGCCGGAGAGTCTGGAGGCTACGTCGTGGACGGAGGCCATGTTCATGATGTGGATTGGGTGCTATTTGTGTTTTTGTTAGCGGAATGCCAGGCTGGGTTTTTCTTTTTTTTCTTCGCTTTGCGAATGCAGCGATTGAGTAGACGGGGAAACGTACAGAGTCTTGCATGCCGATTATGGTTTCAAATCCAACGTCTTCTTTCTTTGGTGCATTGTTGACGACTTCTCGATGGGCGTTGGTGTCGTTTCTGAATAGGGCAATGGGGTTCGCCGCACCCAGAGTGTATCGAAGTTTTTCAAAGGTCTCGCGGTCGACTTCTGAGGTCATGTTCAGGGCAACGGGAGTGTCCTTCCAGATACTCAAAACTTCTTTCGTATACCCCTTGCTCTTAAATCTCTCTTGCGGTGGGTTGAATGGGACTCTAAATTCCAGCGTTGGTTCGGATTTGCCAACCAGTTTTGCTGCCATGATTTTTCCATAATTGGCAAGGCCTTCCAAGGTGAAGTCGGTGTCTGGGGTAAATGGAAATCGGATTACAAGACAGCCTTCACTTTTCACCCATTCTCCATCTTCCTTGTAGCCTCTTGCTGATGGATCAGGCACCCACATTTCCGTCTCGACTCTGGCCAGACGGGGGAAACTTCGCTGGGTCATAAATTGCCATTCACTCGAGACTTTTCCATTCAAAGATGGTAGGCTAGTAACTCGCTGGGCGAGAGTGAATTGGCGGTCGTATTTTAGTCCAGTTCGAATGATATCAGTTTTTTCCAATTCAATCGGGCCACCAGATTTCAACGGGTAGATGAAGAGTGCTTTTATGGTCCATGGCTTTTCTGGGGTGGGGTCACCGCCTTTGGCATACCTCTTAGAGTACTGGTCTTCAAGGTTGCTGCGTCCTTTGATTCCAAGTTTCCGACAGCCAGCTGGCGGAGGTAGTGCTCTGGGAGACTGAAGGATGCCGAGGACGAGCAGGATTGCAAACGGCAGCAAGCCTGCTATCCCCGCGAGTAATATTCTCTCCATCATCACGTTGTCCTCGTTGTCTGCGAGAAAGAATGTTTTGGCCATTTTGACGAAGGTGTCGCGTGGCCAATTGAGGTGGGTAGATCTAGAGCGTGAGAGATGTGGCTCTTATCGTGAAAACGCCGAGGCTCAAGCGCAGCAAAATCCGTCAACACTAACGCATAGGAGGCAGGTGTTGATTTGGAGGCGTAGAGAGCTATTTGACCATCAACGTGCTCTGCATTGAATCAATCGCTTTGGATTCCTGCTGGTGCGTATATGCTGACGTCTCGGCGCCCAGTATATCAGGTGAGGAGGGGAGGCTCGAGTCATGTGCCACATGGGGTTGGTTGTGCTCGTGACATCGTGCCATGAGCGCATCGACCGAACGCCACTCACTACGCGCCCTTTGACTAAGTACACCGCGACTGTTATGTACCCATTGCGACACAATTATATAAAGGGGAAAACTTGCAAGACGTAATGCTCGAGACGGAAAAGTCACGGGACGGCTGCAACCTCGCATACTCTCGCTGAAGCTTGCTCAATTGCATTCCCCACTACAATGGCCGGCGAAGAAGCCTCACAGCTATCGCCCTTGTCGCGTAAGTTTGTACACTTCGCACACATTTGCGTACACATATACTCATACATACGATAGATCGCCTGCCTACCGTCTCCGCATCCCAAGCCCTACAAGACTTCAACGCACGCGGCGCCCGTACGGTATCAACAGGCATCACACAGCTTGACAAGGTCCTTTCAGTGCCAGCTCCTCCGGGCCATGATGCTTCAGGCGGATACACACGCGGCAAAGTAACTGAGATCTTCGGCCCATCCGGGGTCGGCAAGACAACATTTGGGTAATTGTGACTACATTGTACCCTCGGAAAGACGGCGATTGAAGGCTTTCAGGATACAGGCCGCCGTCTCGGCACTGCGCGAGGGCCAGCGGGTAATATGGGTTGGTGAGTACATGTAGTGGAGGGCAGCACTATCTAAATGTTGGGTTGAAAGGCTAAAGGTTTCCAGATGCTGCCTGCGCGCCTCTGGTGCAGCATCGCATCGACGATATCCTCGTTCCGTACCCAGACGAGATGCGGAGTCATTTCCAATATACCGTGGCACCTACCCTTGCGCATGTCGTGGCGCTCTTCGTCCATCCGCCCGCTTCCTTTCCCCCGCAAAACACCAGCCTTGTCGTCATAGATTCGCTCGCAACCCTCGTTGACAACGCGTATCCCCGCCATACAGATGATCGCATTGCGAAGAATAGGACCGACCAGGCACGATGGGCTGCAGGACGTCGATTTGCTATAATCAATGAATTAATTGCAGCATTCACCAGGTTTGCAGCACTGCACGACCTTGTCTTGCTTATCACAAGCCAGACTATCACCCGTATCCGAGGTGCCTCACGCGCACTGTTGGTTCCAGCAATCTCAGGGGTTGAGTGGGAAGCCGGCGTATCCACTCGTCTGGTCCTATTCAGGGATTGGGTTAGACATGGCAAATCTACTGACAAGTCGGACGCCGAGAGGTTGCAAAGAGCTCGATTTGCCGGCCTTGTGAAAGCAAATGGTGCAGCCCTTGCAGTTGAGGGGGCTGTCGGCAATGTAGTGGCCTTTACTATTGAGAAGGTAAGTCGATCCAACGTCCTTCAGGCTTGATCCACACCGAACACAGTCAGACGCTCTCTGTGACGATCATCTGCTGACGCGATGCAGAATGGTCTTTGCGACATAAGCATAGCAACCAACGACATTACAGCCCCTCTTCTTTTCCAGACAGAGGGCCGGATGTCCAAGAGACCCTTCGCCGAAGTTGATGAGGATGCTGCCGAAGAACCGAATTCGGATGAGCTTTACGGTTGGATGGAGGACGACGGAGTTGCCACTGAGGGGTTGTTGATTGATGAAGCACCCGTTGACCAGGGTGACGTTGCAACACCTCACTTGGATGTCATTGCAGATGGCCACAAGAATAAGGTAATACGCACCTCTCCTGCACCCACCCAAGATTAAGAGATTAATCACAAGTCCCGACAATCTGCGACACTGGTCCGCTCCCAGGGTTGACTGCACCACATGTTGGTGCTATTCGGAGAAAGTAAGCCTCCGTCTGGGGTAAGCTCGTACAGATGCCTCCCCCTTACTCTCCGGATTCCAGCGTCCAGTCACTATGAAGATCCCGCATCCAGATTAATGAGCCAAGCCTCCCGCGGCCCACGGCACAGGTATCGTTATTCAGCCGTGTGGGGTTGTTCAGACACGCCACACCCCGGAATATCATCCGCACCTCGTCCCGGCGCGGGACTTTGACGCATTCGCTAACTGCTCTGACATCAGCAACAGAGCAGATGTGTAAGCCACACGGTCTAGTACACCTACGTCCCTTGCCGTGAAGCCCAGCCCAAATGTGCTATTTTTCCGCCGGCAAATGCGCACGGCAGCTTTTGTCCACTGATCGCATCCCACATCCACACGTTTGGGTCTCATCTTGCCACACTAGCGGTATTCCGCTCCGACAGGCGAACAAAAGCAAGTGCGGGCTATCCGAGCATAACACACAAGTGTGTCACACCAGGGCTGCAGTGCATTCATGTGTACTAGTTGCACGCAGGGATCGGGGAAGCACCCCCGGATCCAGACACTCGGTCTCCCTCACCGGTAAAAGTCGTCCCTTTTTCTGATGCTGATGCTCCGGATGCTTCGCGAGTCTGGGGTCAGCGGGGTTGATGGTATGGGCTGGACGTGGGGGTGTACGGCAAAGTTGCTCGTCGTCGCCTATGTGCATGTTAGTGTGAAGCATAAGGTAGCCACACGAGTACACGATAAAGAGCGGACCACATACAAACGGCGGAGCATGGCATTCACACCCATATTGTAACAAGCAATGAGCCCCGTTGCGCCCCGTGGCTCCACTGTGGCGCAATATGACTTGGATTTGCTAAAGAAATACATATCTTCAATGCAGTCCCTGGCCGAACTACAGGTGTCAGACATCGTCCAGCTGGGGCTGGCGCATAGCAATAATAGGGTATTCGTCCTTTCCCTTCACCGCTACTCAGCCATGCATCAAGGACGCAGATCGCCTTGTTTCAGCTCTTATGAGCGCCTATCAGGCTCGCTTCCACAAGAGTGAGGCTCTATGAGCGAGAACTTGGGCGCATAGCATCGGCCGTAGCACGCCTACAACCACCAACCCTCCCTTTTCCGCCTACTATCCCAAGGCAGAAGGTCCCAACACCAACAAGGCAGCTCATAATGTCACTCATTTCCCCACGCTTTCTCCACATACAGCGCTGGCGCCGGCCTAGGCTGCAGCCTCGCTTCCTCCCGTTGATCTCTTACCCCAATGGAGATGGGTGGTGTTACGCACAAAGATGGGGTTTGCTGCAGCCTGACTGACTCTCCGGAATACATGGTGCTGAGCCGAAAAAGTGGCCAGGATCTTCGTTTGCTCCTAGGGCGCCTAATGCGGGGGATCGTGATACGAGTGCGGGATGTGTTGGTGGTCTGGGGATACGAATGTATTCTATGTCGACGTGACGTCTTCCAGATGTGGATGATTGGGATTAGCAAAGTGTCAGGTGGATAATATGTGGGAATTGGGCGTCAAGTGTCGAACCAACTAGTTCATAGCGACTGAGGCAAATGACATTAATGCGGGGCGCTCGTAACCGAAGGGTACAGTGTGTTGCTTTTTTCTGCATCGTGTTGCGTAGACGGCTTGAGATAAGGGGTATACCATTACGTCTTGTCGTATGGAGAGAAGTGGAGAAGCAGATCTGAATTTACTGCTGCTAGTGATCTTCGTATTCAAGCGGTACTACTAGAAGCGGAAATCCGGGAGAGGATGGCTTGTTCTGAATTTATTATGTGAATACGGCTTCATTTGGTTTACGTGTGCGAGTAATTGAACCGAAGAGATGCTCGTCGCCGGTTTTACGCGAGGGGAAAGACATCGTCAGACATTGTTTTGTCGTCAGTGTCTATTGTCCTTATGTAAATGTACATATCTAGTCGACGAAGTAACAAGTCATCGTAGATACAAATATGTTTACTGACTCTAGACGTAGTAATGCTCCATAATGCTCGTGACCACCGTGTTTACGCGTTCTCGTACTAGCATGCAACTATACTAGCTTTTAGCTCAGACATATCTATGTACACACAAAGCTATGAAATCACTCGGGCTTACGAATCTCTATATACGCACTGGCCCATCGCACATTGTGTAGAATGTATGATAACATTCGTGCTCAAGAAGGCCATCCCAAAGCAGCCCTTCACTCTACTCCACCCATATATGTATAGAAGAACAGCTACAGTTAACTCATGACAAGAAAGCAAGACCGCACCCACATCCGATGCAGACCTACATCACTATTATACACTCATCAAGAGAGAAAGAAAAAAACTTGCAAAGCAAAAATTCCATCTCCCCCAAACTCCCAATGTCACCTTACCTTTCCCCCACTAACCTTTCTCACCGCCCCTACCACACCCGACATCGCAGTATCCGGATCCGACACATCTTAACCTCATTTCAGAAAGAGAGAGAGAGAGAAAGAGAGAAAAAATATCACGATATATTTCGTATCGGGCGTCAATAGGGTCATCATCGCGTCCCCGCTCATTTTTTTTCTCCCCCGCAAAATCACCGAGAAAAGATACGTTTTGCGTTTTTGTGGGGTCTTTCTTTACTGGGGAGGGGCCATGTGATGGAGAGATAGATGTTGCATGAGAGAGTATAATTTTTTTCTTTTCTTTCTTGAGGGTCAGGTTTAGGTAAAGCAGGGAGGGGGAGGGGAAAGGTTTGGACTGGGTGAGTGAGTTGGGATAGCCTTTACACTACACATGGGGGAGTGGAGTGTGCAGAAGGGGAGAGAGAGATTTGCTATTCTAAGTAAGTAGTAAGTAGTAGGTAAGTGGGTATCCAACTAGGTCGCTACTACACTAATGTAAAGTACAGAGTAGGGCGCACTGGTTGCAAAGGCTGTGTCTAGTTGTTTCTACTTAGTGGAGATGGGGTGATGCCACTTGTGCGCTTTTGCACATCGATGCATTAGTGGAGTACACAATATGTCGGAATGTGGGGGTGTACGTGCGTCAAAATGGGGACTTTTCTCGTATCTCGGAGGGTAAAGGAGAAGGGGCGAGCTGCGAGGGCAGGAAAAAGTACGATGGGGATCCACATGCTGGAAATGCGCCGACTTTTTGAGTGGGGGTCATGATTTTTTCCTTAACGCTCTTCCTGCATCGTGTTTGGGGTGGTGTGAGTGGTGTAGGGAGTGTATGTGTGCGCACAGGGAAGAAGTGACAGCATGAAGCAAAGTGATTCCGTGACTTCCCTGTGGGAGTGTACGTAATGGACCCCGTGTTTTTGTAAGAAAGAGAGGGAGACGGGAAAACAAAAGAGTGACGGTTACTGCAGAAGCGCATATACATGTTACGGGTCCAACATGCTCTTACCATATTGATACCTAAACTCCTGTGTATACTTACATGGAGACACCGATCATCTCTCCCCCTGCATACTTACAGCACTAACTCTACCCACCTTCTATTCTACGACTGTCCGCAGCCGCCAAAAAAAAGTACGACACAAAAAAAGGCGCCATCAGCACCACCAATAACCGAGCCCCAAACCAAGGAGCCAAAAGAACGCGGCTGAAATCGCACGTGGCCATCTTCCGCAATCCCCAACGTCTCTGCATTCCCCGTGCTTCGCGCCTTTTAACCTCCTCTAAAGTACCTCGGACCTCGCCTTTTCCGCCCTCGAACCACCAACAAAAATTCCCGCTTCAGCCCCCTCTCACTAGTCCGTACACAAATTACCGAGCACAAGGTTAACCTTTTGAACGCTGACCCGAGGGAGCCAAAAGCAGTGCGGTCGGTCCCCCATAGGTCCAATGGTGCCATAGCAGCATAGCCGTACGAAGGCAATATACCTAACAAATTCATGCAAGTACCCTTACATCCTAACCTAAGCGAGGTCCATCCTTCCTTATGGCTGCTTCTGTTTCATCCGAGGACCCGCTTTGGATGGTGTCAAAGCCGGTCCGAGATACCGCGGGTAATAATAATAATCCAAGTCTACGTATACGCATACGCACATGTACTTGTAGGGAACTGAAAGTAGAACACACCGTGACGCATAAGCACCCCAACAAAAAGAACAGACCTTGGGTTCTCCGCAAAAAGACAGGTCGCCCGTGCGAGATGGTGGCTACACGGAATAATTTCCTGACACACAGACATGCTTTTTACATGTGCGGGACGGAAGAAATGTCGGGTCTTTGTTTTCTGACTCTCTCCGGTGCTCATGCCACCTTTGTTTTTGCCATGCTCTTCTGTCCCTCCACATCGGGGACGTGCGGCAGGAAAGGACAGGAGAAATAAGGGTACAAGACTCTCGGGGTCTGGGGTAAAGTAAAGTCGACCCATTTGATTGCTTTTGGGTTTTGTTTCCTACTCCACTTCGTGATGGGTCGTTAGTGGCTTTTCTGGTGTGCTTGTTGCTTTTTCTGGTCATGGTTCAAGTGTGCGTGCACTGCTTGCGTGGGGTCCGCAATTTGTTTCACATGTCAGGCGCAGAAAGAAAGACATGCAGAGGGTACATTACAATCGGGATATGTATGCGAGAGCTTATTAAGGTATGTAGACAAAACGTATGTGGTGGTGTGTTTGTTCTCTGTGGATGATTTTGATGATGATGTTCTGACGGCATGCAGGTACAGAAACAGTTGCCAGAGCTCAACAACATGCACCTTGGACACCATGAAACCCCTACACACTTGTTTATTTCATCTCACAGCCCAGCCGGTCTCGGCAGTTTCGTGATATTGATTTTTCTTTATTGATTTTTTCATCCTCATATTGGTGGTGGAGAAAGCAAACCGGTGCAATATCCTCGGACCACCGACATGTCGTCTAGAAATACTTTGGTACATTGTCATGAATAGCCTCTTCCCCCCACGTTAATCAATATGAGGTGGAAGTGAGACCTGCATGTTGGAACCTGTGCAGCGGGTGCATGCACACGGACAGCATAGGCAATCCTGCTTCAATGCGCTGCACCGCGTGGATGGGCTTCGCTTATCTGCAATATTGGACGGATAAATAACGGTCTAAATGAAGGTATACGTATCTCCCCGCAGTTGTGGAGTCGTGGAGATAAGGGAGAGTGCGGTTGATTGACTCAGACAGCGATACTGATTTGGACTGGCGATGCCCACACAATGCGCGATCGCTTGCCGGTTTGGTTGATTGCTTGTCAGGGTAACTTGATGCGCATATCCTGATCCGCACCATGACATTTGTCCAAGCCAAACGCTAATCTTGGAAGTGGATAACATGTGAGAAGTCGAGACTTCTCAAGTGCGTCATTGCCAGGCTTCGACATGTGACGTAGGGAGTGTGACTGCAAGATACGCAGTGGTTTGGCACGGCTTCATGTCGGTGGAATGGCTGAAGCGGAATGCCAAATCCAATATTCTAGCAGGGAACAGACGACATATGGACAGGCAAGATGGCTATCTGCAGTGTGCAGGTTGGTGGATTGTCATGGCAAAGATGCTCATCGACCTCACATGTGAGACCCTTCTGTAGTTCATGAACCGGCGGTCAAAGCTGCAATATATTGTGCGTCCCTCACTAAGCACTTTATATTGCTATTCAGGCGTGTGTGATCTGCAGAATATATTGCTGGCGTGGATGCGGTTGTAGTCGCTAGGGCAGAGTACCAACAGCCCGGTACGATGATGTTGGGCTTAGATGAAAACCGTTGTGCTAGAGGCCTCCATCCCGTGTGCTGCACAGATGCGGGGAACCTCAACAGGCACTTTGGAAAGTGTATTCCTTCATCCATTGACCAAGCATTGCGGTATTGCGGTCCTTGCACGCGGAGGTGGAGTCAATGGGGAAGGTGGTAAACCAACAAAGCGCAGCGAAGGGTTGAATGGTTAGCCGGTGGTAGTCGCGATGCAAAGGACAGATGGTCGATATTCTGGAGACGGGTCTGCATCGGCGTATTCGGGTCTGATAAATTTCCCTGAGTGAGCTTTGAGGAAGGGCCAAAGCAATAGTCTGGTCTTTGGTTCCGAGAGCCGCATCGGATCGGAGACACTTCCCCTTTTTACCTGGCCCTGACCAAGCAAGTATCATGGAACTCCCCAGTGAGCGGTAAGCTAGCCCGTTTTGGGAGTCTATGCGTTGATCTGAGTGTGGAGTCAGGGTCTCTCCACAATCCACGACGTGCTGCTGACGGCTGTGAGTGGTGCAATTACTTGCGGCAAAATTTCCTCGGCTGGAGTGAATAGGGTGGCGAGCGCCAGGTGCGTGACTCGCCAGCGGCAGCCTTAACCGCCAGCATTTCCTCGTCAGGCAGGTCCGCTGTTGGACATTGTGGAGATCCCGCACTCAGTTCTGGTACAAAGGATGGATTTGCGGCCTGGGTGGCCGGCCCTAGAAGCTCGCTAGACGCCTTGTGCTCGACTGGTCTAGTACTAACACCGAGTTGGTCTGCAAGGGGCGGAAAGGCTTGGTGGCACTCGTTCTTGTCCCGTGGGCGGTTGTTATCTGGGGCTGGATGCAGAGGTGCTCAATGGCAAGCGGCTGAGATGGAGCGCAGTTCCGTCAGCTGAGACACTACTGTGGATACCCCAAAGCGTAAGTATTTGCAAGCTCTCCTTTGTCGTGCGTGACAGTTGCTTTTGATGAAGCTAGTGAGGGAGGGGCGGGAACCGGCCGGTTTGTGATTGGTAGGGAGACCACGATGCCCAGCTTGGTGAGCAGATTGGCGTTTGGCCGGCCCTGCCCAGTCCACAGCGGAGGTTGGCAATGACAATTTTGGTTGGCAAGTGCGTTGGTCGACAGCCGGAGGTACATGTGCATGTGAATACGTTACGTAGGTGTACCTCGATTCGCGCTGTGTGCGCTTGACCCGGTAAGCAGGCAAGGTATTTGATTTCGGTACTGTCATGTCAAGGCCAGACCCTGTTCGGTATTACTGCTCGGTAGCTGTTCTGGTACTGGTTTCAACGAGCAACGGTGTCGGCGGGCACAAGTATGTCCAGTAGGTACATGTGTATATGTGTACATGTCGAGGTACGTACATAGGCACATGTGTGTATGTGTGTGTGTGTGTGTGTGTGTGCTGTGCGCCTTCGCTTCGCTTCGCGCCTGCCGGGCCGACCGTGTTCAGACGCCGCAATCTGGCATGGTGAGGCGGAGGCAGAAGCCGCCAGACCTGCCGGCTCGTACGGTCAGACAGGTGAGATCGTCATAGCTCGGATTACGCGTTGTGGAGTAGCGTGGCGTATGCTATGGGGCTCCAGTCCGGGGTGCATGCCCAGCTGGACCACTGCAGAGATGATCCTCACAATCAACCGGCGGGAGAAATTTTCTTTGGGTCAACCATAGATAGGCCATTGGAGGGGTTCGCGCCTATGGATCTGAGACTGTGCTCTGGCGAGGGCTGGCCCTTGGGGCTGGCCAGATATCAGCATTGTCGAATGGCAGCGTGCAGCGAAAGCATCCGTTGGTTCCCGGCTGGCAAGGGTGAAGCCGCCGGGGACAGGTCGAGATAAGGGCAGTGACGATTCGATAGATCCCCACAAGGATGGGGCCGGAAACGCAGCCAACGTGCCTAGCAGGTAGACGAAAGCATGCATGTGAGTAGTAAGGAAGTAAGTAGGTATGGATGTGGTGAGGATGGTGTCTGGAGGACTCTTGGTGTTGGGCGCTCGACCTGCCCGCCTACCCCAGCCTGCCTGGATGCCAGTCTCTGGCTGCATCGTGTCCCGTTTGGGCAATGAGGACGCGTGTTCCGCTTTGGGCAACTACAGCCACGCACCCACGTCCACCCACGTACTAAGTACGTACTCACACATGCCACATACCACACCACACAGGCAGGCATGCTTACAGGCAGCCCCCAGACGTGGGCGCATGGGCAGCGCCACGATGTGTGCTTGTGCCACGTACTCCACATTCCTCACTCTCCGCAAAATTCAGGTCCCTTTGTGCCATAAGCCCCGCTAGCGCTGGTGCCGCAGTCTGTACCGGAATCGTCAGACGCGGACGAGGTTTATCGCGCTGCATGTGAAAGGGGAAGTAAGAATAGCGACTGTTAGCTGGAGACGGGCGTAGTCACACAAGCATGCCATTGACTGAAACACGGCCCTCGTCTTGCCCTTGGTTGGTCCCCTTCCTCACCGCATCTTGCTCGTTGGGGGTGCCCAATGTGTCTCACGCCCACCCCACAGGGGAAGATCAGGTTCGGCGCGAAGAGAGAGAGTAGATGCAGAAAAAAACACTGTGTGGGTGCAACCAAGGCTGCGGCATCGCGGCGGGCTGGCGTGACGCTTGCACCATCCAGCCCACTCTCCCATCCAACCCCCGTCCCTCCGCCATCACTCGCCCTTCCGAATGATCAAACAAAACTTATTTGCGGGGAACATGGACTGCCCGCCCTCCTTGTTTCGAGACTTGACGTTGCCGAGACCTGCCAGATAGCCTACCACTCTCCCCCAGTACCCCAGGCTCTCGCATACACACCCAAACCTGGCCCCCCTACCCCACGAATGATTCTCCCTGCTTGCATCACCGGGGTCCTCTATCACGTCACCCACATGCAAATCTTCCTCGTCCATAACATAATATCTCGTAATCGCAAATTGAAATCTACGCTGCTGCACTAACACTCGACTTTGCTTTCAGGTTTCAATTAGGCGCTAAGCTGAGCAACTACCTTCTACTCATCTCTCCCTCTCCCCGCACTGCCAACATGCACACCCCTCCAGCCCCCCACCCCCCTTCAAACCTGCCCACGAGCTAGCTTCCAAAAGTGAGGCAGACCCGGGGGCGTATACAAGATTGCGAACCGCCTGGCGCGGTTTCGCGGGGTATTGATTCCGGCAAAAACAACTGGGAAATAAGTGAAGAAGACGAAGAAGAAGAAAATAAGTAGAACAAGTACAAGTAGATAGCTACAAAAGAAACGTCTATTTGCCCGTGGTGTTAGGGAAGTCGTAATATGCCACAGGCTCCACCCTACAAAAAAAGGTCTTTGTGTGTGTGTGTGTGTGCCCTTGTCTAATCTCATCGCTTGCTGACCGTGAAAAAAATGACGAAATGCAAGAGAGGTGAAAAAGTAAAAAAAGCAGAGAATGCAGACCGAAAACGCCGATGCCATGCTAGTTGGAGTCGAGAGTGGGTTTTAGTTGCGATTCGAGAGGTCTTCGCCGGCTAATGACGCCGTTGCGGAGTTATTACCGGAAGAGAAGCCGCTGTTGCTCGGGCCATTGAGCAGATCTTGCACCGCAACCTTGGGTACTTGCGGAACCGGCAATTTGCGCTGCGCACCCTCTGGCTTGGAAATAATGTCCCCAATACGAAGTCCCGACGACTGGCTCGGCACGTACGGTTGCTCACGCTCCGTCGACGGCTCCATGGGCGCAAGCGCTGGCACAAAGTTTTGGTTGAGGCTAAGATGACGTAGATGTGGTAGCTGGAGATCACTGAAGCCGTGGGGCCGTAATCTTGGCGAGTGTGCAGGGGTTGCGAGAGGCGTGTGGTCTGGTGTTGGGCTGCAGGAATCGTGCGAAAATGTTGGTGATGGCGGAGCAGTCGACGACGGTGAGCCTGGCCTCGACTTCTTCGTCATCCTGTGCGAGTACGGGTCGTCATCCTCGTGTGAGTGCGATCTTGACATGGGCTGCGATGAGTAGGCGTATTGAGAGAGGCCTGGCAATCGGTTGGCGTAAGGGTGGTACCCACTCGTAAGGTGGTGTCTACTTGAGTGGGACATGTGTCCAGGACGTTGCTCCAGTCTTGACGCAGCATCGGCAAGGAGATCCATGGGGCGAGCAAGACCACTGGGGCTGCTGCTGTTGCTTAGACCGCCCTGGTGGTATGCGGCCAGGTCGTTGCTCATACCAGGAGAGTAGTTTGAGAAGGAGTGGGGTGGCGATACGTTAGGTGAGCCTAGTTGAGAACCTGGGGCGCTGCGAGAAATGGGCTTTGATGGGGGAGGCATCATATGTGCAAGGTTGGATCCAGGCTCCATGAGACCCGCCTGGACAGCGGCAACGGCAGCTTGGTGGGCAGCAGCATGTTGCTGGCCTTTGCCTCGCCGCGAGTTTGGGTTGTTGTGTATCCTCGAGTGTCTGTGTGGCGAGGTTAGTTGGTGTGGAGGTTTAAAAAAGGCGCTTGGAGGGAGACATACCGAGTCAGTTCGTCAGAGCGAGAAAATCTCTTTGTGCATCCAGGGAAAGTGCAGGCGTGTGGCTTCTCTCCAGTGTGGGTTCGGATATGGCGAGTCTGGTGCTCCAGACGGTGGAAGGCCTTGTCGCAGAGAGGGCACTTGTAAGGCCTGGGAAGATCCTGTCGGGGCTCCTCTGTCTGTTGCGGGGCGTTCTGGAGAAGAGGCGCCATGAGGCTGACGGTGGCAGCGGCCATGGAGGCGGTTGGTGTGAAGGTGGGTTGTTGTTGTTGCTGTTGGTTCTGGGAAACTGTTTCGGGGTTGAGCAGGTTGGCGAAACCTGTCGAGGCAGAGTTGGATTGCATGTGACCGGAGGGGAAAGTTTGGGGGGAAGGGGGACGGATGGGGGGCTCGGATATATGTATGGATCAAACTAGGCGGGCGGCGTGTGGGGGTCGACTGATGGCCGTCAGGGCTGTCTGTGCTTACGCGGGCGAGGATATGCCGGAGCTCGCGCAGAAAGAAACGCGGTGCGCCAGTGCGCCTTGGCTATTTTTCGGGGGGGGGAGGGGGGCGCTCGAGTCGTGGAGACGTATCAGGAAATGCGGGTCCTCACGCACACTTGCGTGATGACTTGCGGAGGGCAGCGTGCAGCGGGTGCAGGGTGTAGCTGGAGCGGCGGCCTTTTCGGTGTCGCAGTCGCTTTGGGCGATCCCTTGGGGGTCGTGGGAGAGGACGGGTGAGATTGCGAGCGATGCAATGGCACCGTGGCTAGCGGCACCTGCCTTGGTCTGGTTGTTCAGCAGCTGTGGATTGTGGAGCGTCGATTTTTTGGTTGAGTCCGGCGACGTAATTTGCAGTCGTGAGAATTCTGCATGCGAAATTTTGCAGCGGTGAGTGTCGGCGAACGCACTGCGGTCGCCAGTCGCTACAAGGTGAGGCTGTGGTTGGAGTGTGCAGCGAGTACCAGCGGACGGCCGGGGTCCCCAAGCAGGTGTACAGTGGCTGCGCGGGTATACGGGTCGACAATGAGGCCGTCAAGTCAAATGATGCAACGTTGCTGGTGGGGTTATGTGGTGGTGGTGGTGGTGAGTCTTCCAGGGCTGCCGTGGTGTAGTGTACATGCGTACATACAGTAAGTGGGCAGTAGGCAGGCGGCGGCGGTAGTCGTGGGGATGTGGCTATGCACTCCCAGGCTGGGGCAGAGATAAGGGCGGCCTTTGTATGGGGAGGTTTCTGGAGACTGGAGACGTCACCACCATCACCTGGGGGCTTTGGCTGTGTTCCCATGCCATTACCGTGGTCCCATTAGATCGTGTCGTATTGTATCATGCAATGCAGACAGACACGCTCGTCCAGCGCCTCCTTCTCTGCTGCCCTATTCTTGCCCTCTCCCTCCCTCTGGACATGAGACGAGAGAGCCCACAGCCACCCCCGACGCAGTGAGCGTCTAAGCAGCCAAAAACACCAGCACCCGCATCTCCGCCCACCCACTGCCCGACGAGGCACTGTCACTGGCTCCCACTGCCAGCGAAATTGCATTGTCACCTCGGCAGACTTCGGTGTTGCACTATTCAGACTCGTGGGATGCGTGCAACTCTGGAGTGGTTTCGCGCATGACCACCCTCATTGGCCGCATGACATGGCCAATAATGCTTTCCAACACGCACACAATTTACCCACTGGCTGTCAGTCGAGTTGCACCGCAGCCGGCGGGGCTGGCGCTGCTTCGTTTTGATTTCATCACTGTGGGGGATCCAGACCTGGGGTCACGGCGAGGGCGAACAATACTATCGAGCCACCATGTCGTTGCCAATCTGTCCGTTCCTACACTACACGTCGCGCAGCATCGCGACATCACTCGCAGCTGGCTGCACGCACACGCACACGCACCAAGGGCTCGAGCACCGTGCTACCAAGCCGACTTTGTTCTACCCTCCACTACGGCCCGCCTTCTGTGCATCGTCCCGGACACTCAGGTGAAGGTCGAGTCGGTAGACCAAAGTAGGGCGATCTCTGCCGACCATGTATCCTCAAATCACCCGATAATGCTCCCGAGTCCATTGACACAGACACAGACACATGCACATGTTGCCTCTTCTTCATCAGTCAGCGTCGTCCGAGACTCGCCCTGTGCAAACGCAAAGGGGGCTGCCCATGTCGTATAGGCCCACGTCGGACGAGCAAGCCATTTCCGCATAACCCACTGCTGGCTATCTTCAGCTCGAGCCCTTGCGCACCCCAGTCGTCGGCGCCGCCCCTGTGCTTGGCTTCTGAGCAGATCGTGGGGACTTTTGCCCTGCGACGGACCGGCTGTCCCGAGCTGGATGACGTTCATGGCCTCGGCAAGAAAGCCCTTTATGTGAATCGCAATCACGCGGCGGCTTTGCTTCATATGCACCATTGTTTGCACTTTATTCCATCGCGACCTGAGCACTGATACACCACATTAATCCTGCATAGTCACCCTGGCTCCGCTATTCTTATCTGATGTTCGAGAAATTTTTGAGTGCAGCTAGTCCCTCAATAGCTCGCCCCGCTTTGGGGTTACTTCCTCCGAGCATACGCCTATGCCGAGCCGACAGAAAAATTCGCACGCCAACACCACCTAAGGGGACCAACTCCTGATCATGGAACGTAGCATCGGAGAATCTCGGAAACCCCATCGCTGACAGCAATGGGGCTCCGCTGAATGCTGCGTTGGTGGCGTCTTATTAGCCCCAAGTCCTTCGGGCTATGCAAGGTACGCCTTCGTCGAAGCTTTCATGGAAGCACTGTCCCCCTTCGACGTCACAACCCCAGCCCCGAAATTTTGATTATGCCGGTGTTTTCCATGTCCCGTTTCAGACAACATGGGCATTACCCTCCAAGTCTGCGATACAGTTTCATAGCATGTACGTTTGCGGGGTGCTTCTGGCAGTCCGCATCCATGTGCGACAGCCGCCCAATGCCGCCAAAAGTCGGGTCCTTGTACCAACAACAATCGGCTCGGTCAGGCGGAACCATCACTTCTCCCAGAGTGCTACCACCATCTCTTCACCCGCCCCGGTCTGCAATCGTCATCTATCGTGACACTGACATGATATGTCTCTTGTCTAGAACCTTCAGGGTCTCGATCAGTCCCCAGTGATGTAATGGTGGACTGTCCGGTCAAAAAGAGTAGGTTATGCGTCAAACACCGACATGGCCGATGATGCCGGCTGATCCACGGTTAAGCTCTCTGGGGCCCCGCACCGTTGATTGTGGCTCATTGATCGAGATGAGGCAGTGGCTTTCAGGGGCTCTCGCACAAAGATATTGCCACCAATTCAACCAAAGAGACTTTCGCCGCCTAAACTCACCGTAGTGAGTCATGTCCCTGGCCTCCGGGCATGAAGATCTGCTCGCACAACCAACACGCGACAGTAAAAACTTCAAAAGACAAGCCAAGCGTTTAGTGGCGACACGACCACAAGGAGAGTGGAGCGTCTGACGAATATCGCACAGTCTTGGGCCAAACACATATTACGAACCTTTCAGAACCTCAAAAAACACCCACTTTACACCCACGTATAATACGTCGATCCTAGATGAGAACCAGGGCAGTCTTCTCACAGTTTGCACAATGATCGCCCACGAGACGCGCAACCTTACGTCAACTGATCCCCCACGCATCCCTTCTAAAAGCTGATGATATCCACAGCACGCTCTTCCTTGCTGTCTGCACAAATATGCCTCTCATCACAAGTCACACCGTCCCCCCCCTCATTGATCTGCACAGATTTCCTATGACGCCCGAGCATAAGTAGGCAGCGGGGAACAACTAGTCTGCCGATCTGCCTTTAGTTCTGGGAAGGTTTGCGCCGGGATCATCGTCATCATCACCTCTAGACCCTAGAGAAGCTCAATCCGCATTGAGTCGAATGGGAAATATCTATGTACACCTACTTACTACATATCTATGTGGGTGTAGGTGTAAGTTTGAGTTATGGAAACATGATGCCGGACGGAACTTGCCAGATCTGTTTGTTGAATCCTTTTTGTTGAGTCACTCTGTCAGGTGAGCAACGCAAGCTTTCGTAACTCGCGTCTGCAACGGAAGGCGCACACAACACAAACTTGCATGTGCTCTCCAGCTGGCTTCACTATAGCCCAGTTCATCCAATCAACGTAAGAGTGTTGAGCCGCGTGAAGCGATATCAGTTTCTGGAATGTGGCATGCCTATGAAATGCTACATTATACCGCCATATGGTCAAGAAGAGCAAGCATATTTACGACAGAATATGGTTGGTCTTCTGATAAGAAACAAATGAGAAACTCGGTATTAAGTGGGGACGTACGGCTACGTATTGGTTCATAATAGTTTGGCGCCCCCCGGAGACTAACATGTACAGTCGAAGGCTGTTCTCGCTACTGCACAGTAATTTGGAATTCCGACACTGTACGCATAACCCCACAGGATAAGCATTAGCATCTTCTTGCGGTGTTGGACAACCGTATTGGATAATTTTGTCTTGCATACAATGTCACGCGCATATCATTCATGGCCCACTGTCATGTGGTTGTTCATCACACGCTGCATTTATGTGGGGTTGCATCTCATTGAAAATAGTTTCATTCATGGTTGCAACGAAAAGCACAATTATGATGGGAAACTAGTACCATGGGTTTTATTGGTACCACTGCCAAGCCTGTCGATACTTTTTTCCAGCTACAGTAAGTATAGTTGTACAGCCGACGCTCTGCCTGTATCCGCTTCCCGGGTCTCTGCCTTCATCTTGTATTCGTACACGTCCTCATATATGCCGCTTTGCGCGAGTCTCATGATTTTGTCTTCGTCGTCACGATCATGCCTCTATTCGCATGGCCCGTTCAAGAAGTCTAGTGCAGCTATGTCCGAAAGTATCAGTATGTGGTCGTTGCAGAGACGAAAGACATGGACGTACCTAAGTTTTCACCTATACTACACGCGCCCGCTGTGCATGAAGTCACAGCGCCGAAAAAGGGACCGCATAAGCAATCATCGTCTGTGTTGGGATCGCACCCAGCTACTACTGCTGCCTCGTTCCAGCAGTTCATCTGCAGATCACTGTTAGTAACACGTCCAGTCATTGTATCATAGTAGTCGATGACTTACGGGACATGCTCCTACACTTGCAACACCTGCACCAACTCCAGCGTCTTGTCTCCGTGATAGAGGGGGAGACATTGGTGAAGCGATGACACTAGTTGCTGCTAAGCAAACGATTGGGATTTCGATGCGCATCTTTGGAACAGGGTATGTTTTCTTTGGTTTACAGTAACGACTGTAGGGACAAGATTCAGAGCAGATGTATAAAGAACGAACAATTTTGGCGTTTGCGAGTAATGCGCACACCAGTAGTAGTTTTCTTAAAATCAACCGATCCGCGCCCCCGTCCTTATATCATACCCATAGTAGATAGAACTGGAAGTGCTGGCATGTGTACTGCTAATTGAAGGGGGGATGGTTCGGAGGCGATTCATGTCATGCGCAGACCTCTTTGCCATGTTTCAGCATCTTCTGATGCACCATGAGTTACAGACAGCGGCTGGGCGAAACAAGACTCTCCGCCGTGAGTGCCTTAAACTGCAATGTTGCACAACACAATACACATTATCATCAAGTTATCCAAGATACCGAAGAGTGCAAGGCATTGAATCCAATAACCAGGTTCTTGGCTCTTGCCTTTTTGTCTCCCAAGCGCGATGATAAGGAAAAGAGAGAATTAGGAGTCGCCACTTGAACACTGTAAAGATTCAGATTTTATTGATTCACCCGTGCTATCCGGTCTTCTACTACTCTTTTCGTCGCGACATGTCGCATCTTCTCTCCCGCCGCGCGTAGTCCGTGAAATGCCTCGTTCCCTCGGTTTGGACTACGCAGCACGGTCGAAGGACGAAATCACACTTTAGCCAAAAAGGAAATCAAACTAGCTGACATGGACGCGTAACCAGCTTATCTTCCTATAAGAAAACACAAAAAGCAAAATTAAAATAACCCCTCCTATATCACCCATACTACTACCCTTCTAGAAAAACCGCCATAATTACAAAAAAACTCTCACCTCACCAACAACCCCCGTCCCCCGTCCGCCCGTCAGTCCCCACAAACTCCCATTCCCCACTTTTCCACTACACACAACATCAACCCCCTCCCCATCTCATCTCTCCCAAGCCCTTTCAGCACAGCCACTAAAAAGGGCTCAAAAACCCCTCCCCAGCGTTTGACACCCCGTGATGCCCAATACGACACATCTGACGCGCGCCTGACAGCTCGCATCCACCCAGGCCCCCAAGTTTCAACTAAATTGCCCTCCAACTGTACATACAAGCCGTCAGACACAACCCCATAAAGTGTGCCCAGCCCCCCCTTCCTCTTCCGCTCTTGCAGCGACTGAACGTCCAAAACGCGGTTCCTGCAACGCAAAAAATCTTGAGCAAGCTTCCTAATCCAGGTGTTTATGCCGAAACGAAGCGGGGTGAAGTTCGTTATGTATGCTGGTGTGTGGTTTTGTGTGCCTTAGAGAAAGAGCGCAGCCGTGTTTGAGGCGTTCGTTTCAGACGGGGGAAGGGGGGAGGGCGGTTTCCCACTTTTGCTGAACTTGATTTGCGTGCCTTGATTCCACGTGTGCAGTATGCATTGTGTACGCGGGACTGGGGAGGTTTGGCCACGCGGGGACTGGGAACAGGGGGAGGGGGAGGATAAGTGGACGCGGGAAGGGAGGATGAGTGGAGGGCGGGAAGGCCTGTTCTGGGTTAGGAGGAAGGGAAAGGCGTGAAACTGAGTGTTTTGTAGTTGTGCGGTGTATATGGAAGGGTAGTAGGGCTGTGGGTGGTGATTGAATCGAACGGATTTGCTTGGGGATGTGGAGATTGGAATGCAGGTAATGGCCAAGGAGTGATTTGAGGGGATAGGATCGGAAGATAGATGTGAGGCCTGCTCACGGCGTGCTGTTGATGTTTTTTTTTAGGTAATTGAATGGCATTATGTAGCAATGGTACTCATCAGATTATATCTTGGCCATTTATTCCGCCTAACTATCGTCACTCGTCTTTCTTGTTTAGTTGCTTCGTTTCTCTGCAGCTTCAGAGCGTCTAATACTGGTAGCGTGTCCTTACCTTTACCATGCATAACTTACTAATTGACTGGAAAAATTTCAGTCAATTTAGAAGCAAGAGTTTAGTATATAAAAATGAGGTTCTTGAACGCGTAGGTTAGTGTATCATGTGAGGTGCTACTGCTACACTAGGAGCTGACGGTCACATGATCGCAACTTAAGTACATAGTTAGATTTCGGGCCCTGCCTCAACACCACTTATGCTCTAGTAGCTAGTGTTCTGCTCCGTCACGATTGGCGCTCGAAACTTCACCTTATAACAGCCCCCTGAACTCTAGATTCGGATGAGAAACCAATCATGACAGCAATCACAGCCACATCGGCGGCTAGATCTGCTTCGGGTTGCAAAGCTGAATTCAAGCGCCACCAGCTGACACAGCCCCGCTGGAGCCTTCTCTGTTCAAACCCACCCTGTCTCCCACCGTCACTGTCGTTTTCGGTTGCGACAGACAATGACTGAGAATGTCGGATCCATTATCTATCACTGCCAGCATAATCACGCTCATACATGTCTCCGTCCAAGTGACTGTACTGATCAACCAGTTTTGCAATGAGGCGAGCGCCGTGGATACGACACTCGCTGGCCTTCTCGGCGATGTTGAAGGGTTCAAGCGAGTACTCGAGTCTATGAAGGAGACTATTAACCAGAATGATATCAAATCAAACTTGCAATCGACTGGACATACAGGCAGCCACTGGAAAAACCTCGCGCGCTCACTGAACGACGGCATCGACACCCTGAAGAAGCTGCACGACCTCCTGGACGGTGTCAACAAGAAGACATCACTGCTTGATACTCAGCGGAAGTTAATCCGACTGAAGAGCGCTTCTGGACAAATTGCGCAATATCGGGAGCAGATCCAATCTTCTCACACTGCACTTCAGCTTTCGCTTAGTACAATCATCCTGTAAGTCAGCATAGCCCTTGGCGTTTTTCTGGCTACCATCGTGGCTTCCCACATGAGTGCCCTCCAATATCATGCTCTTCCATATATCTTTTTTTCCACTAATCAACCTCTAGTTGGAATCAGGTAACCTTCCAGAGATCGACCGAAAAGATACCAGATAAGATTATTCCAACATTGGACAAGCTCTACGATGAATTCCGCTTATTTGGCGCCCTTCTTAATGCGAAAATCGAGAAATTGCAATTCGTAGTTGTAGATCCGAACGACCCGGATGACTGCAATCTCCAATACATGACCAATCTACGGGAGTGTGTTCGATCAGCCGCCGACGTTGTGTCAACCGCATCAACGAACTTCAACGTAGATTCAAACGACAAGATTCCCGGCAGGTGTGGCTCTGATTTTGGTGACATATTTGTCAAAGATGCCAACGAACCTATGCTGCGCTGGTTCGCCTCAAATATCGTATATGAATACGAGGATGTGGAGGCTCCCATACCCGCCCCTCCCGACGCTAGCACTGGCGATGCATTGACTGAGTACCATTCAGATACTGACTCGGATATCGAGAACGATATGATCAGATCTTTGTTCAAAGAAGGCAAGAGACGTCAAGGGCAGGGTGATTTGACGGGCGCGGTTCGTCGTTTCCAAAACTGCTTAACGAGGTTTTCTTCAAACGCGAGTTATGCATCACTCACAACAGCACAAATCTTGACGGTATGCGGCGTGTCAAAGGTCGAACTTCTGGAGAATACCACCGATTGCTATCGCGCACTGGGCTTATGGACCGAAGCAAAAGCAACAATGGGGGTGAAATTACAGATCACCGAGCATCAAGTGGGTAAAAAAGACGCACTCTATTTGAAGGATACTATGAAGCTCGCCGAGATTATGATGAAGAATCAAGACTATGTTGACGCTCACCTCCGAGCTCGTCGGTCTCTGCGAGGATTCAAGAAATTAGGTGAACAAGGGCAGACGGATTACGAAAGCTGTTTGGAACTCTTGATAAAGATATGCCAGCTGGAAGGCAAAGAAGATGAGGAAGAGGCCTATGCAGCTTTACTTTCAGGTCATGCAAGGAATGTGCAGCGTTCAACATCAAAGTCCCAGCCCGCCCGACTAGATCCAGATATCATTCAGCCGCAACTTCCATCCACCCTAGCCTTACAAGTTGAGCCAAATACTGCTCTTAGCGCGACGAAACAGATGGATAAAACAATACCACAACCACCTAAGCCTGTAGCAGAGAATCTTTTACACGTGGAAACCGACATCGTAGCGTTTGGAGGTGAGGACGAGCGACTACTCCATCCTAAGAAATGTGCCGAAGCCCCCCTCCCACATGTGAGATCTGATTCGCCACAAACAAAATCCATGGAAGCAAAAGACGATAAAAGTAGGAAGCTGAATCAACAGAGTTCAAGTTTCTCAAAAATCCAGCCTCCTACGCTCGACACAACCGAAGATCTCGAAAGAATGGGATTGATTGCACCGCCGGTGAAGTACGGAAAGCCTCCCTCGCTCTACGGTAGTGCGTATAACCTTGGATCATTTGACACACTTCCAGATCCACATAATCTGAGCTACGCTGAAAGGGGGTGGCGTGATGTGTCAACATCTGGGGAAAATTCACCGATACGGCATGATGCGTCAGATTCAAGCATGAGAGATGAACATGCCACTGGCCAAGGCTTCATAGGAAAATTGCTGGCGAAATCTTACGCCGCATTCAAAGGTGACAAAACACACCGACGTGCTGTGGCAAGTTCTTCCCAGACCTTTTCGAACGCTCGGAAGCCGAACACGTATACCCCATCCGTTGTCCCGGATGCATATCCCTACGTTGTCCCCAGCATACAAAGTTGGGCTTCAAGTATCCCCTTGTGTCCACCATCAATCGATGGATCGATCTACTCTGTGTCAACATCTTTTGAGGGGTGGGACGCATACCCACGTGCCAGTACAACACCCGAGGGTAAATATCCTCCAGCATATCCGAATCGTACGCATTGTCCTATCTGCCATATTTCTTTATCAAACATGACACTCGATGCTGCATGGCTCCATGAACATTGCTGTGTAGAAGGGATAAATGGTGCTGTCGATTTGCCGCAGCAGAACCAAGAACAGCAAAACCGGGACCAAGAAAGTTCGATGCGTGACCCGCCCATTTTATCAGCACTATCTGCACGAGTTGATCCTATACGGAGAAAGATATTGTTGCTTGGAGATACGGGTCGTGCCATAGAATGCCTTGCCGGCGCATGGACGTCGGGCGAAGACTCAGCTCCATTCCCAGAAGTGGTGAGGAAGAAAACCATCAATATCGAAGGCCGTCAGATTGATTTTAATATATGGGAAATCAAGCCTACGCCATTGCTAGGAAGATTGCTTCCTCATTCCCCTACGACCACACATATGCTGTTGATCTGTCTCGACACCAACGAGCCTAGTAAATTCAGAAATACAGCGTTGATGGTATGTCTGATTGTACCTTTTGCGCTGAAGTGTTCAGAACTAACAATTTCAGTGGAGCGCGGAAGCCCGTGAACATCTTCCTGGTGTGCCAATAATACTTGTCGGATGTAGGAAATTACCCTCCACAGAGAGCGGATACGAGCATCTCCGAAAGCTGAAATCTGTGGCTTCTCGCGACGTAAGCTGGGCATCTTATTGATGAGACAAAGACTGACCACGTACTCAGGGTGATAATTTGGCAGCGTCTATAGATGCGTTGGCATACCTTGATATATCATCAATCGAAAGCCAAGACTCATCAGATCTGTTTGACTTTGTTGGAGTATATATGTTGAGACATACAACAGAATAAGAAGTGGCCAGCCACAAGATGTTTTCGCAGAAGGAAAGATGGACATCGGGCTCTGAACTGGTATCATGCTGTCTATATATCCTTGCAAATCTATGAAGAGAGGTGGACTGTCCATAACAACGGCGCATGCACATCATGAATACTCGTTATCCTTCTTTAGGTCATGCAGCTTGAATAATACATCCGTACAAATAGCTCCCACAGCATGGATGAGACAAACGTAAGGAAGATCAAAGAAGCGTGTTCGAAGTTGGCGCAACACAGACAAGAGTGCCTCGGTTCATTCTGCTACTGAGTATTCCATATTCACGGCGCAGGGGCCAATAGGGAATTGAGTTTTTGGATGATCACAGCGCAATACAAGCTTACAGGCGACCATATTCTTCAAACACTTGCAACAACAAGAAAAGGATGGTCAATTGGGCGATGAAGCGAGTAGTCAGGGCGGGAATGGTGTCCAAGACTCATGTTGCATAAAAGGAAGACCTGTTAAGATGGATACCACACTAATTTGGGTCCTGGTACCCAGGAACTTGAACGAACAGTGATATTTTGGGGGCCAGGGACGAAGTTGGCTCACATGTGTCTATAGCTAAACACGAACGAAGTTACATGCATTCCTCATATCATTCAACCTATTAGACAGTAAAACATGACATTCAAGAATCATACCTACTCCGTGTGTTCGGACACAATTTACCCCT
>Ga0115846_100347_pt1 | contig 25300 bp, 29 predicted proteins | sample InSIn5gowninarea_2_FD_83860 | JGI IMG/M metagenome (GOLD analysis project Ga0115846, IMG submission 83860) | reverse complement strand
CGTGCGCAAGAAGTCGTACTCCTCCTTGTTCATTGAACCATCTAATCTGGCGTACCAGCCGATCAAATCTGCCAATCGGTACTGCGCCTTCTTCACATCTCGAGCCAGAGAGTGAGAGGGTTGCGATCCCGTCTTGGCCTCCTTGCCGTACAGCGTTTTGACCTGATTCACTGCAGCCCTCATATATCTGGAGCGAATACCGTAAAATGCCCCGGTAGGGTTGTTGACGTATGGATGGAAGTGGGATGGGGCTCTGCCGTATCGAGCCTGGGGAGCAAGCATCATGACAAGCTCCACGATGTCTCGGGTACCTCCAGTCATGTACTCTCTCTCGAGCACCTCGTAGGCTACCTCGCATAGTCGGTTCAACTCGTCCCTACTTGGACGTTGTGCAGATCTTCTCTGTACTGTGTCTGCAAAGCAGTCGATCAAGACTGGAATGACATCGTGTCCACGGTCGGCAGCTTTGGCCATGGCATTGCGAGCCTTTCGGAAGCTTCTCATGATTTCAACACCAGATGCCTTGAGGCCGTCGGGTTGATCGCGGACAGGTCTGCGTCTGTTTCGAAAGTTACGAGCTGATTTTGGTGCCTTTCTAGGTCCTTTGGGAGCATTCATCGGAGCGGATCTCTTGGGTGCTCTTGGTGCCGACCTGGGTGGCGGTCTAGCGGGCCTGGGAGCAGGCATGGGGTCGAAGCGAGCCAGGTGCGCCAAAGCGCCTATGATTCTCATCAGCTTATTTCCTGTGATGAACTGACACATGAAACATACCTGTTTTGTCGAAAATCTGTCTTGTAGCAATACTCGTAATACTTGAGGGCATCGACCGGGTTTGCGTAAGTAACCATGGCAAGAAAGATGAGCTGGTGACGGTTGAGTTGACGGCCAGAAAGATAATCCTGTGTTAGCAAGGCAACCTCTTTGTCCATGTCACCTAGAATCTCGTAGCATATACCAATATCAGCAAAGAACTCGAAGAGTTCAGCATCGAAAACTGAATGTTCCAAATAGACTGGGCGATCAGGAATCTGCAACTGATCGAGTGATGGGAGAGCCTGTTGGTATGAATGAGAAGTGTGTGTGTCCAAGGCAGGAAAAGACTTACACCATCAACATATCTTGCAGGACGCAAGTAGCCACGAATGAAGAACATGTAAGCGTCCAGAGGCGGAAGTGTTGCCAACTGGTAACACCACATCGGACAAGCCTTCAAGAGCTCCGGATAACTCGTGAGAAAGTCATCGATCTCATTGAGAAAGTGCGATGTGATTCTTCTTTTGTCGAGATACTCGAGTAGGGCTTGATCTGCTCTTTGAGCCAGTGAAGGCATTGTATCCATCTTGACCACAGAGCCGTCTTCATGGCGTGGCTTGAATTGCTGTGAGAGATCGTTGGTTGAGATGACTGGGTGTACAGACTGCTCTTGTGAAGGGTTTGGTTGTTGGACAGCTCTTGCCGCGCGCTCTCGCTGTGATTTCTTCGCGCGGCGATGAGGCGCGATAGGCTTGGAGACATTGGCAGATTGTAGTTGAGAGTGTGGGTCTCCTTGAGGGATTGGGCCATTGTCGGCAAAACTGTATGGCGTTTCCATCGCTGAACAGATTAGAAGTTGACGAAACAGAGATGAAGGAGGCTTACTCAAATTATTGTCTTCTGAAGAACTGCTCGGGTAGTGATGTGTTTGATGGTTGACTGGAGTTTCAACGCGCCGGAATTGAGGCGCGCTTGGGCTCGAAGAGGAAGTAGTAGTCTGGCGTGTACCTTCCAATTGACGTTTTGATGCTAGATGATGCCGGGAGAAGAGCGCGCCGAATACCGATGATGCGACAGACTGTATTTTGAGTATGAAGGAAGGATTCGCTGGAATTGAATCCATCTTCGCAAGAGTGTTGGCAAAGTGGCAGAAAGCGTATCGACAAAACACCTGAAGTCTGAGGTAAGACAGCAATGAAGGCAGACTGAGTCTCGGCTAGATATCATGGGGTATCGAGAGAAGTGGAAGGAACCATCCTTTTCGAACTGCGTCAAAGCAGGCATCCTTTAACAACAACTCGGGATCAACAGCTGCTCTGACGCTTGGAGAGGCCTAAGTCATGTCAGGTGCCTACCATGTTTTCTGCCAGACTACAACAATCAACAATGAAATTATGTCTGGAATCATGTCTGAATCTCGCATGCATTTTGTACTTGAAACAGAGCGAAGTCTAATAGGGAGCCCACCAAACCATGAAACAATCAATATGAACAAAATCTTACGCTAACATATGGGTATGAACGCCGAGAAAGAAAGGAGAACTAGAAAGAGCTTGTACAAAAGGCTTAGAAGACGCTAATGTAATTGCCGATCCTGTCTTTCTGGTTCTGAGCAATGCACTCTGCTATCCAAGTGATGTTGCGGATTTCCTGCGAAAATGTTAGCAAGACGTCATGTAGACGAATCATGATATGACAAACCTGTTCTCTCAGCTTGACCCATGCATAGACGATAGAGAAGGTGAATTGGCGGGTGAATGCAAGTTTGGACAATTCCATTTCCTTTTGGTAGAACAAGTCTTCCAAGCTCTTGCCCTCATCGGAACCACCGGCCATGTTGCCAACGTTCGAGCCTGAGCCCATGCCAGTTTGATCGAAGAAAGTGCGGTAATCGTGTACGCCGTCAACAGCTATTCTGACAGCCTCGGGATCATCTGCTCTTGACAACATCAAAGTTCCTTCGGGATGCAACTTTCCAAAGCTGGGGTAGAGCTTTTGTCTGTCGGCCTTGGAGAGATCAGTGCCGAACGAGTTGAGTGTGATGTTGATGCTTCGACGATCGGCTTCGAATTCGAGAATCTCTGTCATGACTTCGGCGGTTGGACTGCCAGCAACACCCGAGTGGGAGTTGACCCAGTTGTGGAAGTCCTCAAGGTAGTTCTTGTAAAGAGTGTTGCGGATAATCTCAATATTGAGCTCGTCGAGGTCTTGATGGCTCAAGGAACCCTTGAAATAGGGAGCGAGGGGAGTCTCAATGAGCACACTGTTGTACAACTCTTCGATGTTTGTGGCGACGCAGAGAGCGGGCATTGTCTCGAACCAGCCCAAGGGGTGGCATCGCTCGAGCAGTTCACGGGTATCTCTCTCGTGCAGAGTTCCGGTGATAAGAAGGGCGACGTTATCAATCATGTATCCATAGGTCAAGAAGTCCATGAACTTGGACAGCGATCCCGTTGCGTTGGCTTGTAGGTAGCGGAATTCGGAGACGAGCTTGTCCAGTGTCTTGTCTGCAAGAGCGCTCGTTGAGGGGTTCGGAGGGAGGTCGGCAAGGAAGTCGCCATACGCTGGGCCCAGCTGAAGCTTCACATCTGGTCGACGATTAGTGGAAGCTCATGATCAGACTGGACGAGGCCGAGTGTACCATCGATCGTCTCGCATTGTGCCAGGTTGCTGTATTGTTGACCTGTCAGAAGCGTGTTACGATAGCCACGCACAACACCCTCGATGTAGCCGGTGGCGACGTTGAAGAAAAGGCCCTCCGACATGGTTGTGTTGCTTGTTGATGATAATGTTGTGCTCCCTCAATAGTCGCCTGCCTTCTAGAGTTCATTACGCTCGACGTCGGCCTGCGATAGGTTGCCAAGCCCGACCCGCGACCACCACGTCATCTTGGCACGCTTTTGCTGCTTTCTCCACCACGCTTGTTGTTTTGTTTCCATCAAAATCAGCCATTCATCAACGGTAGTTATACCAGCACGCCGACTCTTACACTTCACGATGTTGCGACTTACAACGCCACACATACTCTTGCGAAAATCTGTCGACGTCTTCAGGTCAACTAGAATCACAGTATGTTCACGGCTTTTCACCAGCAATGACAATGGCGAGAAGCCGGAAACATTCAACTATAAGTTGCGCGAGTATCCAGAGTTGCGCAGGGAGTACAGGAAATTAGGTTTGATCAAAGAGGTCTATGCCAAAGTTCGAGGGGTGCCGGAGTTGTACAAGCTTCTCAGAGCTGGAAGTCGTATCAGAGCCCGACGATGGCTCGCCGCAAGACCCGATCGCGCCGAAGAAAATAGAAAGAACGCGTTCGCTTGGTTTCAGGCGCACAAGGACGACGATAACTGCATGCGGAGGAAGAGGATACATAATTGGGCTTTCAGACAAGACCAACCGGGCAAAAGTGCCTGGATACGAGAGCATCTGCCATGGAAGTTGTATCGACCGATGTTCTATCCCGAGGGAGCTTTGTATCATTGTGAAGGATGCAACTTCGTGCGTTACTATCAGAACAAGACGTGGTATGTAGTCTCCGTTACCGCAGATCGTCCTCCCGGATCCGTATGGCACCAGCCAATCCACTCTTGATGAGAGGCTTCTGGGCAGATGAAGCGAGATGACCTTCATGCTGGTCTTTGATCATTGCTGTATATCAGTGGTGTATCCCAATATACAATGTTTGCTTGCTGATTCTACGTAAAACAGGTGGGTGAGCACAACAGATTCAGAACCTCGCCGTCGTCTGTGTCATGGGTGCTATACGAGGTCTGACTGGTCTGAAGTTATGCCCGAAGGCTACGAGGACGTCCGTTCGGGGAATGAACTCAAAGCGCGTTACGAGCAACTCAGTGGGAAAAAATGGATGGAGGCTTGATCAACTGATCATCACGATATAGACTCTCATCCAAGCAGGCGTACTCTGCTGGCATTCGGATCACCGACATAGCTCACTGCATCCAAAACTTTCTTTCGTCCTCCAACATACCATGGACTCTACCACCAGTCTTTCCAACGACTACCTCGCCCTTTCCTCGCTTGAGATATTGTCCGTATTCCATTTCTCCTACCACGCGTCCATCATCTTTGTTCCAAACAACCTTGCCTCTCAAGATGGTATACCTCGGCCAATTGCGGACCTTCATGCCTTCGAAGGGTGTGTAATCAACTCCATGATGCAGCATATCCTGACTGATCACGCATTCGCCTTTGCTCTCAGGATGCCAGATGACAAGATCGGCATCATAACCAGGAGCGATACTGCCCTTGACTCCACACAGTCCGTACATCTTGGCTGCATTCGCTGATGTAAGCTGCACGAATCTCGGCAACCCCAGGCGTGCTTGATTGGGAGGGAGACATCCTTCGCTTTGGCTGAAGAGCAATGACATGCGTGTCTCAACGCCCGGCAGACCATTTGGAATCTTCGCGAATCTGGGAATACCGTCGACGACACCCAATTTCTTGCCTCCAGGATGATCGTACTTTGAGGGTGCGTGGTCAGATGAAAAGACTGTAAATGTGCCGTTTGCGACCCCACGCCAAAGAGCTTCCAAATCCTCAGTGTGATGTCTCAGTGGTGGTGAGCAAACATGCTTGGCTCCAGAGAAATGATCATGCGGTTTTGATTTGATCTCTTCGGACAGCAAGAACAGATAATGAGGGCAAGTTTCTGCATGAATGGGCAAAAGCCTCGTTTGTGCTTTTCTTACATGCCCCATCGCAGTCTCAGAAGACATGTGCACAATCAAGATCGGCGCGTCGACAAGCTCAGCAAGTGAGATGGCTCGGTAAGAAGCTTCATCCTCGGCAATCCTAGGTCTGGCGATGGAGTGGAAGAATGGCTCGGTGTTGCCATTCGCTTCCAAGCCCTCAATGATTAAAGCAATCATATCGGAGTTCTCTGCATGGATCATTGTCGTCATGCCTAGTTTCCGGCAGGCCATCATGATCTCAAGCAATTCTCGATCATTCAACTTCATCGGCTCATAAGTCATGTAAAGCTTTACACTGGTAATTCCCTCCTGTTGCGCCAACACCGGAAGTTCTTTTTGCAGGATCCCCTTTGTCGGGTTGGTCAGGATGAAATGGAAGCCATAATCGCAGTAGCTTTGACCTCTGGATTTGGAGTGATAGTCTGCCAGCACTGGCATCAGAGACTCCTCATGGCGCTCTTGACTGGCGAAAGCGATGATTGTGGTCGTACCGCCGGCGATTGCACTTCTAGAGCCGGTCTCCCAGTCATCACCGGTGGGGGAGTTTGCTTGGGCGAGATGGACGTGGGAGTCGATGCCGCCAGGAGTGATGTAGGCTCCTTCTGCATCTATGACTTTTGTTGAGGATGAAGCAGGTAAGGATGTTCCTATGCAGGAGATCTTGCCATCTTTGACTCCGATTTCTAGGCCTAGAGGGAGGACCTCGCTGGCTGTAACCTATCAGACTCATCAGTGGTCGTGTTTCATATATATTTCTTGCTCCGATTCTCCCACCCGCTCAAGCGTTAAAACAGATAGAAAATACTGAAACAACTTCAACTTACAATCTGACCATTCTTGACGATAAGATCAAACTCCATGTTCGAAGGTCTAGTCCACGTGATGAGGCCTCTTCTTGGCGTCGAATCCCTGCCTCTAGTCGCGGATGTTGACGATTTGATTCTCCTCCGTAGTCGCACAAGATGAACACGTCGTAGAAGAAGGATATGTCGTCTACCTTTACAACTCCTGGTAAGAGCCCAACATGAGTATCCGAGGTCCGTACCCTGAGGCTGTCCCTTCCTATCAACCACAGATAGGCGTGAGATACATTTTGGCCGAAACTTCCGAGATAGGCAGGCAAGCTGGCCGATAACAGACCCCACATCTATCAGACCTCGTGGGCGGCGAAGACACACTTCGAATCCATCCGGGCGACATCAAGTTGGCCGATATCGAGATGTAGGTATATCAGAGGTAAGTTCATGAGCCTGCATGACCTTGGCCGGCAGAAGAATATCAATAGTAGTCTGCACATCTGTACCATTTCCTCCACATCATCTCCGTACCTACTACACCATATCATTTCTACCATCCTGTTCTACACATTCTCTCCCACCGAGACTAGTTACAACCTCTTTCTGCAACAATGCCTCGCATACTCAAAGTCGCAGCCGCCCAAGTCGGCGCCGTCGACCGTGACGCCGATCGCGCAGAAACACTCGACCGCCTCATCGCATTACTGGACCAAGCGGCCTCCGAGAAAGTCCAACTATTACTCTACCCAGAAGTAACCTTTACGACCTTTTTCCCCCGCCACCTCTTCACCTCCCCCTCTGATCTGAACGACTACTTCGAACACAACGACGATCTAACCACTTCCCCCGCCACCGCACTCCTGTTCTCCAAAGCCAAAGACTACGGTATCGATATCGTGGTCGGGTTTGCGGAAAGAACGGATGAGGGTAAAGGGTACAATACTTGTGTTTATTACTCCTCTGCTGTGGGGAAAGTGATCAACAAGTATAGAAAAGTGCATCTACCAGGAACGGTAGAGCCATTTGAAGATCCAGAGGCAGTCAATCAGCTCGAAAAACGCTATTTCACTCCTGGTGATTTGGGGTTTCCTGCGTTCAGAGCACCTGGTCTCCTGCCTACATCCTCTGTTCTCAAAGCCAGCACCTCCACACCCACACTCAAAGGCCCCGTCACCGAGAAAGAATATCAAGGAAAAGGTGATCCGGTGATGGGAATGCTCATCTGCAATGACCGTCGCTGGCCAGAAGCCTGGCGCTCTTATGCGCTTCAAGGTGCTGAATTGCTTTTGATCGGCTATAACACCGTGGCCCACAGTCCTCATCTCTGGGGTACCACTAAACCCATGACGGAGGAGGAAGCGGAAAAAGAAGCATTGTTCCATTCACGCCTGGTTCAACAATCGAATTCCTACATGAACAGCGTCTTCAGCATCTCCTCCGCCCGCTGCGGCCTCGACGACGGTAAATACAACCTAATCGGTGGATCGGCGATAATAAATCCAGAAGGCCATGTGGTCGCCGAAGCAAAGACCAAAGACGACGAACTAGTGGTTGCAGAAATCGATTTGGAAGAATGTAGACAAGGCAGGGAAAAGACGTTTGATTTCGGTAGACATAGGAGGATAGAGGCGTATGGGAGGATCGGGGCGCAGACTGGAGTTGTGGAGCCCGAGTTGTTGTAGTAGCTGGATATGATCATGCACGTGTAGTAAGGAATAAAGAATGCAGAGACTTGTCAAAAGTAATGTTTTGGGAATGTGTTGTGGGTATCCTACAAGCGAAAAACAAAGGCTACACTACTACTCTTCCGCTCTTTTACAACTCAATCAGACTCTCTTCTACCTTTGGCTGAGCAGGTACGTTCTGTGGGGCTTGAGGGAAGCTCTCCTGCCCGTAGCCATTATGCGTTGATGGTGCTTGAGGCCACTGCTGTTGCTGCTGTTGTTGAGGCTGCGCTTGAGGCTGAGAGTATTGTTGATGTTGTTGTTGAGGAGCCGGCTGCTGTTGGTAAGGCTGCTGCTGATACTGGGGTGGAGGTTGTTGATGTTGTGTAGGCGGTTGAGCGTATGATTCTGGGCTTACAGGCTGAGGGGCAGAAGGCTCAGAGTATGATTGCTGATGCTCGGGAGGTGAGACAGGATTCTGCTGTTGAGGAGGAGCGTATTGTTGAGGTGGTTGAGCGTATTGTTGTTGGTGTTGTTGCTGAGGAGTGCTAGGAGGTTGTTGCTGAGGCTGAACCTGTGGCGGGTACTGAGAGTATTGTTGCTGATATGCAGCTTCGGGTGGGGCCTGCTGAGGGTAACCTTGTTGGGCGTATTGCTGGTGCTGGTTGAAGGATGGATAAGGGCTTTGGTTGTAGGCATGCGACTCCATGGCCGGTGCCGAACTGTTGTAGTAGCTTTCAACACCGCCCATTGGTGCTGAAGGCGGGGCTCCAATACCGGCAGACAAGGAAGGATACATGCCAGATTGAGGACGAGGAGCTCCATAGCGCGACTGGTTGTATGTGTTGGACAAGCGTTCTTCCAGCATGCGATCGTAGTATCGGACGACAGTGGCCATCTTAGAGTGAATGTCGAGTAGTGTGTCGTGTTTGCTCATAGTCTCTCCATAAGTTCTGGCAAGTTTGGGCCTCAATGCTCCGATACTCTCATACAGCTCCTGAAGCTGGGGTTCGCGCAGAATGGCACCAGGGGGTTGATGCTGCAGGCGGTCAACCAAAGTTGCGAATAGATTGATATTCTCGGCTTCAACCGCTGTGAGCTCGTTGCTGGTTTTGGGAGCGTATACAGTGGGTGTACTCGATCTCTGCTGCTGTTGCTTGAAGCTAGCAGCATGTTTCTTCTTTTGTTCTTCCATGTCGGCGAGCGATGCAGCAATAGCGGCTGCCAACTCCGGGTCGTCTTCTTCCTCTTTCTTTGGCGTAGGCGCCTTTTGGACTGGCTTGGGTGTAGCCATCTGTGATTGCGGCACGTATCCTGCACCAGAGTGACCTTTTGATTCTTCCAAGCTCATCTCAAGTGCTCTTTTCAAGTCGGCGTCGAATGAGTCTTCGGCGACACGAGGGTCGCGGGCCTGCATGCGGGCACCAGTCGGAGGCTTCATGGCGTTGATGTGGGTAGGGAGAGGGGTGGTGCGCGACTTTTCTGTAAGTCTGGCATAACAGCCATCGTCGACACGGACAGGTTGGAGGATGCCGAGGTGAGGCAGAGGTATGGATTTTGCTGAACACTGACCACAGAAGACATTTCCGCAGTTTCGACAATGGTGTTTACGGTTGGTAAAGGTGAAGCGTTCTCGGCAGCGCATACAGACATCCGAGTCTGTCCACTCTGGAGGCTGCACAAGTGTGTTAGTGCTGGAGATGATACAGCGAGGACTAACAGGCTTACCGCGCTACTGTCAAACATGGTGGCGGCGACTTCAGTCTTGGGAGGGAAACGGAAACCTTCTCTTTGCAGAGAGCGGTATGTCTCGTCGATGTAGCCTAGCGAGGAGCGGCCTGTAGCAGCAGTAGCCCAGGACTGGATGAGATCTAGGATCCTGGTCTTGACTTCGTCGTTCAGTGGAGTGTTGAGGAATGAGACAAGGTTGTCCATAAACTCGCGCGAGGCAATTTCCTGGATGAAATGCTCTCCGCCGTTCTTAACGCACGTGTCGGTCAAGCTCAGAGCGGCCAGTTGGATGTTTGGATTCTTGTTGCCAATCCTCCGTTTCAGCGAGCGCATAGCCTCCTTGGGTGGGATCGTCTTTGATCGGATCAGGTCTGTGATCTCCAGATTGAGGGCAATGTCCTCCAAGCTACTCGAAGTTGCTCTCTCGACCTGCTCGTCCATGGCCGAAGTACCGGCTCCGAACCATGACGCCATGATGTGTGTCAATCTGGTGTAGACGTGCTGTACAGCTTCACCGTATATTCTTCGGCGCTGACAAGGGTTCCAGGAGTGGTGAGGAGGTCGACAGGTGGGTTGGGTGAGTGTCTCGGAGCTTGCTTGGTGCCTAACGGCGGTTGCTTCAGCTTGGGGAAGGAGCGTTCGAGCGTGGCGGGCAGCAATGGCCAGAATGCCGATGCCGACGTCACCCGCGGCCGCGCCTTCCTGGGGAAACTCGAATACCATCCACCTTATTCATCATCACCATACAAACGCCTGCCTAATTCGTCTCAACCATAACACCTGCGAGCGACTTCCTAAGCGTGTTCCCCTCACGACATGCCCGCCTCCGTATCGCGCCGACCGACTCAGTCATGAGCCCGCCTTATCCCATCTCCCCCACCAACATGGCCATTCCCGACTTCAATTCCGCCGCTACGCCGAATAAGCCCTACCCTCACATCGAAGACTTGAAAGAGAAGGCAAAGATTAGCTCTATTACCAAGAATTCATCCTTGAATCACCTCCTCGACGAAGCCTCCAAGGCAGTCAAGCAAGCCGAAAGTCTTGTCGAATACCGCCGCCCAGATCTCGCTTATGTCGAATATTTGCGAGCCTTTGAGATTGCTGTCGCTATAATTCCACAACATGAACAATATCCTATCTTGAGTAGCCGGAAGGGCTCTCAGTTCACTCAGCATCAAGCCGTCCTCCGCAAGATTAGTTTACTGGCCGACCGCTTCGACAAGATCAAGGAGATCATCATTAACGACAATAGACGAAATGCCACTCCGAAAGCCTCGGATCTACCAGTTCGTCGCTCTTCAATTCAATCTTCTCCGCCCGCTGCCACCAACGGCAATGCCGCCCTCGCTGATCGCTTCGCGAAACTGCGCATGCAAGCTGCGCCTCTAGACACTTCCTTGAACAGGCGGGTCGACTCTCGCGCATCTATTACGTCTAGCAATGGCTCAATCACTTCACCTACCTCATACAGCAACCGTTCGTCGATCGACTTCTCCAACTCTCCCTTCGCCAATGGCTCCTCTATCCGACCAGTTGGCCCGCGGCAGATGCCCAACGGCGCTCCCGGCCACCCTTTCGCCAATCGCATCACCCTCGATACATCTGTCAGCGCTTCTCTACCCATGGCTCCCGCCCCCGCTTACAGCCCTGCACGCAACATGAACACACCAAGCCACATAGACCCTCCGCGGACTTCTGCTCGTAGTATGATTGGAACAGGTGGAAGAAACAATTCTATTGCCTCGAATGCTTCTTCCTACGCACCGGGCAATGAAGGAGATGAATCTGCAGGCTACTTCCCACGCGTGTCACAAGACCGTCCTCCGCCAGGTCCACCTCGCCGAAAGTCTGTCCACCGCCCGACAGAGCTACGCATTGGTCCCGAACGACTTTACGACTATTTGAAGATGCATAGTGTCTTGTTGATCGATGTTAGGAACCGCCAAGATTTTGACGAGGGTCACATATATGCACAATCTATCATTTGCATTGAGCCTGCTGCTCTCGAACCTAACATGTCCGCTGAGCAACTTGAGGATGCTCTTGTTCTGTCACCGGAAGCAGAGCAATCCATGTTTTACAACCGCCACAAGTATGACATTGTTGTCTACTACGATCACGACATTTCATCAGAAAGCTTCATCCACCGACCGACATCAGAAAGAGAGCGAAACCTAAAATACCTATATGACGCCCTTTACGAATTCAACTCGGAAAAGCCCCTACAACGGCCGCCAATCTTGCTTATGGGCGGTATTGAGGGTTGGGCAGAGTTGGTCGGTGATCAAGCGCTGAAACGCTCGAGCACTGTCGCACAGCAAAAGTCTGGCCGTCCGATCAGAAGAGTACCTGTGGCAAGCAAAGAGTCGAGACTATACGTACCGAAGAAGCGACTACGAGACTACAATCCACTTGACGCTGAAGAAGAGCGAAAGTGGCACGAAAGAGCCCGCGTTGAGAGTGTCGTTGTTGAGAGGAAGCCATCGTTTGACGAACAGGATGAATCAGGACAGGCAGAGAATGCTACACCATTCTACCAGTCTATCGAGGAGTTCGTACGACGTTTCCCAGAAGCTGGTTCTCTGGAACAACGTTATGGCGTGCAAGAACATCCTGCCTCACTACTCCCAGCACGACCACAACAAGTGCCTTCATATCCAACACCTCCTCCAAAATCAGCAATGCCCTCAATCCCATCACGTCCAGTTCCTCCTGCGCCGGGTGTATCCTACAGCGGCGTTAGCGACCACCGTGCTGTTTCGGCTCAAAGCACCGGCTCTACATCTGCAGATTTACCGGCATACGTACCTCCGAGATTCTTGCCTTCAAATCTCCGACTACCACGTACTGGTCTGGTCAATTTCGGCGTTACGTGTTACATGAATGCCACCATCCAAGCACTCTCTGCGACCACGCCTCTTACCCTCTTCTTCCTCGACGACAGGTTCAAGACAATAGTGCAGAGAGACAATTGGAAAGGCAGCAAAGGTGTCTTGCCTGAGCTTTATGCGAATTTGATCAGAAGCATTTGGAAGGGTGATGTTGAGGCTATTCGACCAAGCACACTCCGATCTTTCTGTGCTCGTCTGAACAGCGAATGGGGTATTGATCGCCAGCAAGATGCGAAAGAGTTCTTTGATTTCTTGGTCGACTGCTTGCATGAAGACTTGAACAAGAACTGGTCAAAAACACCACTCAAAGCATTAACTGCAGATCAAGAGGCAACGCGAGAGAAGATGCCGAAGCCAATAGTTTGTCGAACGGAATGGGGCAGATACACACATCGTGAGCAGTCCTATCTGACACAACTGTTCGGTGGACAACACGCTTCCCGCCTACGATGCACGACCTGCCACTTCACGTCCACAACCTACGAAGCCTTCTACAGCATCTCAGTTGAAATCCCTCGTTCCGGTTCTACCAGCATCGAAGATTGCCTACGCTCCTACTGCGCAGAAGAACGACTCTCTGGCGACGAAGTCTGGAAATGTCCACGCTGCAACCGCGAACGCGAAGCCACGAAACAAATCACCATCACTCGCGCCCCTCAATTCCTCGTCGTCCATTTCAAACGCTTCAGTGCTGGAAGAGGCGAATCAGCACGTAAAGTCCGCACACCCATTGAGTTCCCACTCAAGAACTTGAACATGTCCCCGTACATGCTGCCATCGCCCAGCGAACAAGACTCTCATCTCATCACCAAGCAGTATGGTGCTGAAGCTATGAAGGCAGATCCGACTATGCAGCCGCCGTATCTTTATGATGCCTATGCCGTAATGAGACATATTGGCACTACATTGACGTCTGGCCATTATACTTGTCTTGCCAAGGATCGGGCGAGGAATTGTTGGCGACAGTTCAATGATACATGGGTTGGAGACTTTGATCCTGAGAGGCTGAGCGAGAGAGATCGCCTGCAGAATGAGATGGCGTATATAGTGTTTTATGAGAGAAAGCAGACAAGCTGAGGAGACTGAAGATAAAGACATTTGTATAATGAGACTACATGGACCTACCCCACATCAGATCTGTGTCTTGAGATGTCAAATGCTGTGATGCATGGTTGTCTTGGCCAAGGACATTGTAAGCCAGGCGCTAACCGCCGCTACGCACGCCTTTTCAAGCGCCAGTGTCCAATCATTCGATAATTAGGCGTGCTTCGAGCGCTTACGAAGATGCATCTATCACTCCTTTTGCTATACCTCATTTCCTCGACTCTCTCAACAACACAACCAGAAGCAAATTCACCATATATAGGTCTCAGCCTCTCTTCCCGAACTTTAACTCTTCCATCGCATGATGGAACCGACACCGCCGTTCTCGCTCAATGGCAAGCAAATCTGGCATACAGAACTTGGTTCGCAGAAGCCATTTCGCAACATTCTGTCCATGAGTATGTCTTCCTTGGCCCCCCCATCGATTTGATCGTCTTAATCTGATTTATTGCAGAGTGGACGATGCTACTGTTGTGGTATTTGAAGTTTTCAACCAGGCTGAGGAAATACTGAACATAGAGTTGGGAGAGGAAAAGGCGTATATTACTGCTGTATCTGTTCCTTTCCCTATCAGTACTGTTCTCCTCCGCAATTTACTTTTCACCACTATTTCAGAATGCGCGCTTTGGGATAATAGAACTGGGTTTTCGTCCGCGATCTTGGAGACTAGACAGATTCTGTGGGGTGCGTATGGTCTTTCGCAGTCGCAGGGATTAGGAGTAGAGGGAATCGTAAATGAGAGTGGAGAGGGAGCGGGAGCGGGAGTGGTGGTCAATGTAGAGGTTAATTGGGTGTGTTCTGGTATACAGGTTCTGGGTGTCGAGGAGGGGGTGGTGTGGGTTATTGGGGAGGACGTTTGGTTGGATTTAGGATGGAGGGAAGATGATAGGGTTGGGGTAAGTTTCCTTTGACCTACTCAGTATGGAGAATCAGGACTGACCTTAAGGCAGGATGCCACGTGGATCACCAAACTTGAGGAAAGGTTTGAGCGCTTCTTTGCTCAATACTTTGTTTCCACACCGAGTATGAGGAAGGGTGATAAGTATGCTCCAGAGCGTTTACGCATGATCACTTTTACTGGCGATGCACCCGCTTACGCTTTCGACATTGTCAAGACTGCGTTGAGAAACGTACTAACGGACTACCCATGGGTGGTATTCAAGGAGGACTTCGAGCCAGACAAAATCTCTGCTATTGGAGCGGCGATGCTGGGGAAAATGTTAGCGGAAGAAGAGGCTAGGTACGAAACAGACTATGTGGTCGATATGACTGGATTTCAAGACACTTAGAGAGGAGGTGGGATTTGAACGGACAACGAAAGATTGGGAAATGAGTTTGTTGTTCTCGTCGGTTCATGTGGTTAGAATTTTTATCGTGCGGATGCACTTTTGCAACGGATGTTGCTTTCGACACGACTAACATCATGTTGTCGTGTCAAGTCGGGATCCATCATCCATGCGATATCCTCCCTCATCTCGCCTTCCTTCGAACCCCAGTCTCCTGATGCATATTTGCAAGCCAACTTGATGCTCTTTCGAGCCAACGCAAAGTCGTGACCTTTGCAACAATTCTTGCCCCTTGGACATTTTTCTCGCGGCTTCTTCAAGAAACTCTCGCAAGTAAAAAGGATACCATGAAAGTGAGCGGAATCGCAACTTTCTTGATCGTGCTTACGAAGCTAGAAAAAGAGAGTCAGCACACCTATGAGAATGAAGTTTTGGACTAAGCTTACTCTGCAAACAGCCTTGAGCTTGCATTTGCCTTCCTTGGCGAGAGTGCAGGTGAAAGCCTTTAGTGATGCTGGGTAGAACTCGCGGAATTGGTGGAGGTCGTTGCTTTGGCTGAGTTCTAGCTTCTGCTCGGGTGACAGGAATCTGTCGGGGATGAGGAAAAGCAGGTCGGCGGGATCGTCGGTGAGACGCGGGACAGTGTCGAAAGTTGTGGGCTGAGGGGACTCAGGCAGAGTAGAGGTCTCGACAATGGTTGTGTTTGATGCAGTGAGTTTTGTCAAAGCGGCTGGAACGCAAGTCTCGGGTGTGGCTTGAATGGCAGTGTGGTACTCGAATGAGTTTACAGTTGATCTATGCTTGAGACCGTCGACGGTGGCAGACAATCTTACGTCCAGAATAGAGGGCAGAAGCTCAGTAGGGGGGCTGCAGTGTTCAGACTTCCCAACGAGAGTGATGTTGAGCGGGTTGGGAACATTGAGACTGGTGGCGGAAGTCGACAAAGACGAAGTCGTATGCGCACCGGAAATTTGCGGCGAAGACAGCAGAGTGGAATGGGAAGGGGAAGGTGGTTGTTTTGGAGAACTGTAATGGAAAGTCTTTTGAAGAAGGAGCGGCACAGACAATCCCAAGACTCAAGTGAAGGAAAGATTCCTCAATATTCAGACTTGCAAGAGACGGCTCTTCATCCTTCCAGACACCGATCAGATCCTCTGTCAGAAGGCAGTTATTTTCGTGATTTGGGCCATGTCCACAGAGAGCGATACTCCAATGTGTTCTCTTGAGACCGTCACACCGAATTCAAAATCATTATGCCTTTTGACAGCTATTTTTACAGACTGTGTCGGCGAACTGAGAGCTGAGACTTACATCTCTACGTCGACGGTTACTGCCTTTCCGCGCCTGCTCGAATGCACAATCGAAAGCGAGAACAGCTCTCCGTCCGTGGAAAACTCGATTACCTGACTTCCATTGAACAGGCTGCCGTATCTGAAGATCACTGTGCATTTACACAGTGAGTATGCTTGAGAGATCGCATCAAGGGGATATGGCTGCCGAGAGCTTGGTCTGGCGACTATTCGACCTCCTGATTTGCTTCCTGACAAGAAAAAGCTGCAGACAAGACGGCAGCCCGGAAGATCAAACATCTCGGTCTTCCGAGGATATCCCGTGGCAGAAGTCAAAGCTTTGGAGATCAGGGTGATACCCTACACCACAATTTCCAGCTCTTCTTTCTGAATTTTCCTGTTCGTAAACCACCAACACGTCTGAATGATAGTTGCAGTACCTTTGATGAGAGTTAGAGTGGTATTCCTTCGTGTGTGGGAACTTGGTATCTTTGTTGCGAGCATAAGCGCATATAAAAGCGGTTCGCACTTTTCCAGACGCTTGACGCAAGAAAGCTCACCTAAATGCAACAATTACAGGCCTGGTGTTTGACCGTGCCAGAAGTCGAGGAAACGAGGGGCAATTTCGCTCACGAGCTCACAGCTCTTTCTGACTCAAAGTCTCTGGCTCGAAACAGAATGATTTAATAGCTAAGGACGTGGTGAGACCTCATCTGCATGGAAAGTTGTTCATCGCCCCATAAGATGTGAATTATAAGCGTCGCCGGCGAAACAAATCTCCATCAACCAATCACAGTTGATCAGGTCTCGTGGTCTAGCGGTATGATACTCGCTTAGGGAGATTAGCTTCTGCTCTTCTTGAAAACTCTAAGCCAATTGCGAGTGGTCCCGGGTTCGATTCCCGGCGAGACCCCATCTTTTGCTTGTTATGGCATTGTTTTTGATTGTAGAAGAGGTTAGGATGAAGGTGGTCGAGTTTTAGGATTCTTGGATTTTCAAATTTCGAATCTTGAATGATTATCCTTAGCGGGTAGTTATATGATCGTATATAGCAGGACAAACACGTATCCGGCGAGACCCCATCTTTTGCTCGTTATAGTATTGTTTTTGGTAGGGGGAGAGTAGTGGTGAAGTTTTAGGAAATTTTGAGATTTTTGGAATTTAAATAACCTTAGCGGTTATAGGTAGGTACTCGTAGTAGCATAAAGACCTTTACGGCGAGACCCCATCTTTTGCTTGTTATAGCATCGTTTTTGGTGGAGGGAGAGTGGTGGTGAAGTTTTGGGATTTTTGGAAAATTTGAGCAGTTCGAAACGTGGAGGAAAACATAGGTGTGTGAGAAAATGTGGGCAGGGAAAGACTGTATTTTGCTTGTGTGAACGATGTTTAACAGTGTATGGATGAAGAAATAGAAAGGGATAGAGAAACTTTGTGGGTGGGTAGTATAACTTTGTGAGGAAATCTGGAGTGCTCGAGGCAACCGTAATGAGAAAAGGGGAGTTTCTTCTAAAGACGTGTGTGTACTGCTTTGCTTACTTACGACTCCTACTTGTAGGTGTTAGATACCTACTATCGGTGTATACATGTGCTAAGTATCATACAATGATCTCGGTAATTTCCGGGTGATGATGATAAAGCTTCGGCGTTTGGCAGGTGCGCACTTGAGAAGTTGAATGATTATTTCGAAAGCTTTCTTTGTACACGTGCATCTCCGAACATGGAAGCAAACACAACTAGTCGCGAAAAGGCATGAAGCTGCTAGAGTTTTCGTGAAAAGGCATGAAGCTGCTGGAGTTTTCGAGTCTGCAACGAGGGATGAGTTAGGCGGACTTGTAATAGGCAAATTTCAGTTCGGTACACTTTCGTGCGTATTAACAGGTAGGACTGATGACATTTGTCGTTCAAGATACGCGCTAAGTTAGCCTTTGGACGTACGCTGTTAAAAGGGAAGTAGCGATGTAGGGCTTTAGCTCCGATGTGGTGCGACTACCTGAAGCAAGCTTGTTGACACCTCAAGCCGGTGAGCCACGGCCCACCACGACAACATCAAATCCTATCAACTCACGAACAATCCTATCATAGCCAACATCTTCCTGAAGCATTCTCCTGCAATCCATCACATTCAAGCCTCATCAGCATATGACGAGAACGGATGACAACGACCTCTTTCTAACTCATTTCCACGGCTCGACATTGGTCACCGTCTCTTATAAGTTTTCTCGCAGCTCTTCCGTTGTTACCTCCTTACTCACGTCCAAAATGTGCGATTTTCTCGGCCGCCTGTTCAGATCGTCAGATCCAGCCAGCGACATTATCGCTAACAAGGACGAGACGGAAATCGCCAGCTTACCACCTCCTTATGAAGAGCTACCACCACTGCGCCCGAGCCCCGAGATTCCTACCAGTGCGGTTCATGCACTCAAGCGTTGCCTCATCTGGCGTATGGCCATTGACTTGGGATTGAAGCGCTACGTCCCTCGAATCGAAAGACCAAACGACTATGAATACTCGAGGTTTGAAACATGCTGTGAAGACTATTGCAAGATTCTGGGCGAGCATCCCTTTTCGCAAGAATCGCTGGACGACTCGAATGAGATGTTGTGGTACTTTGTCTTCCGACCGGGTTCTGAGCTTGGTATCCCGTGCGGTGAGTACTTGCCCATACTACGCTTTCCTTCATTGTTGTACATCGTTTCAGCCTGCAGCAATTGACCCTACCCTCACGTCGATGGAAGATTCGCTGACCTTATTGAAATCCTAGATTTGCTGGAGTTCTTCATGTATTCGGTGCGTCGAGCCACAAAACATCCGACTTACGTTGCCAAAAACAAGCGAATCACATGTCATCGTGATGAAGTACTCCTTCTTCGTCTGGTCATCGACTCCAGAATCATTGTCGATCTGGTTACCAATCCTAGGGGAGCATTTGCCCGGAGACTCAAGACAAAGTGCGCAAGACTGCACAGGAAGAACTTTTCGTGGCTCCTGGATCCGGCACTCATCAACTTGGACAACGTCCTCCGCGCTCGACCAGCCAGCATCCAATGCGAAGAAACTCAGAACGGGCATTGGAAACAGACTTTGTTGTTGATGGAGGAATGCGAGCGACCATGCGCTGCGTTGATGGATCCCTCCTTGTCAGTCATGACCAGAGTCATGGTGCCTTACTTCTGGACGGACGCGAACCTCCGCCAACAGCCAGGATTTCTCAGGAAGAGCACCAAAGCTCACGAAAACCGCTTGCCAGCTGCGGTGACCTTCGGGAGTTGGGCATGGTGGAACCTGGATCAGACATACGTCTCTTATGGCGGGCGCATCGTGGGACGATGAGACAAACAAAGAATCGCACGAAAGAGCTCCTACGAGCGTTCCGGTCTGCCCTGTTGCTCTATACACAATGCGTCCCCGACCTCAAATCCGTCACCAGACTCCATTAGCTGTCACAATGCAGAGTGTTCAATCTTGCGCTGCGAGCCCCCCATTGAGAGTCGAAAATTGTTTGTCTGGAGTTCTGGAGGAGTACAAATCTATTGGTCTGGAAGCATGAGAACAATATGGGGTGTGGAGTAGGTGATGCGCAACCCGCCACCGCCGCCGTCTGCAATCGCAGACTTCATCCGCACCATCAATGCCGCAGCCCCCGTCGGTATCCTGGAGGCCGCTGCACCGCCACCTTCGCAGCAGCATCACGATTACGAGATGCAAAGTATGTGAAACAGTGTGCACCAATCATATTATTTACTCATTATCGTATAGACTTGAGCAGAATCGTGAGCTCCGTGGCTCCTCAACACGGAAGCCTCGACCTCGGTCTACAGCATCTCGATCTCCTTCAATGATTATCCGTATACGGTATACCTGGGCTGCTTGAACCTTGTAGACAGCATCAGCCAGATTTCCCACCATCAACGAAGGCTTTCTTCGCTCTCTGGACATCGAAAACTCCATCCTGACCAACAAAGCTCTCATCGCAAAATGCTGGCAACGCATCCATTGTCTCGAGAATATCCGCCAACTCATCCACATCTTGGAACCTAACATTCCAATGCCACCAAACTTCTTCCTCGCCCTCATCATCTTCAGAGTCTTCGTCTGGATCAGAGCTGGGTTCTTCCGTAAGGCTTTTCTCTAACAGTTGGTAGATCACCACTGTCTCTGTCTCTTCGCCATTCTCATCGAGCATAGCAAACTGCTCCTTAGTGATGTTCGTCTTGGGATCCAATGCGCTTTCTGGGAATTCTCCCTCAAAGTAACGTTGAATTCGAGCAGCGTCCCAACCTATGAAGCCATTTTGGAAAGCCTGGATAGGTGGATTCGTGCGCCAGTGGTCGAAGCTGGTTTGAGACGGATCATTTGCGAGCACGAAACAGTTCGTCCCTGTCTGTTCGAGCAGCTTGGTGATCGTCTTTAGTTTATCTTAGCGAGCCCAGTATATGAGCCTTTACACAGTGACTCACGTTCGGAGAGATATCTGCGGTGCAGAACAGAAGGTATGTAGTCATTGCGATAGCTTGTTGTTACTGTTGTTGAGGACGAAGTCGCGACAGTACGGAGTACTTCAGTAAGAATAGCGAGTTCAAGAAACAAAGCCAAGAAGCTGACCTTTCAACGTCAGAATGTGTGATGTCACATACAGAACTTATCACACGTGACGGACCGAATCATGCTAGTGCTACTGCTACAATGGATCTACTACGACAGTTTGCATATAACGTAGCATCCTTCAAGCATGCATTATAGCTAACAAGCGACTCGCGCAGCCTCTTAACGCTCCGAGGCAGGATTTTTGCCAAGCGATAGCTTTACAGGTGATGAGAAATCAGGATAACGGGGTCTGCATCCAACAGGCTGAGTGATTTGAAATAGGTTTGCTCTACCTCCAACCTCGCGAAGCTCTATCATTACGACCATCACAAGGCATGATAATTTTGAGATCAACCTCGTTGTCCACAGAGAGTAGCTGTAGACTATGCTCTCTGTGGTCGTTGCAACATTCGAGAAATTCATGTGCATCTCTGCAATAAAACAGAAGGGCAGGTTAGTAATGGGGAGCTCATGTCTGAAACAGAACCGACACTAGTCCTGTTCCTGCTAAGCAGCAATTGTAAATCGAGAATGTAGGTATGTCGAAAGGCACGATACTTTCCGCTTTCGCGTCGCTGGCCGGAGAGAGCAGATCAAAGCTTTGCTCTCAGTGGAGGCTGCGGTTCTTTCTGATTGCATCGTGCAATTTGACATCCAGTCAGAAGAGCAGAGTAATCCCGAAGAATAATCGTGCAATTGATAATCATCATATAACCAAGACCCAGCACGACCCCGATGCAGCATCATCACAACTCCTCATGCCCACCATGCGGATTGAAATCACGATGGAATTCAACCAAGAATTGCGCATACCTGGCCGCTCCCACAGCAAACAACTCAGAGGGGCGGATCGTGTCATACAGTTGGGCGTATGGATAACCTTCCATGACTTTTTCGACCGCGGTCCGCAAAACATCGAAGGCGTGGGGAGGTGCATCTCCGGAGAATGTGACAGCACGGAGGTCTGGGATGTAGAAGTGATCACCAGGAGGTGTGGATGGACCTGGTGGACGAATATGCTTGGCAAGGAAAGCTGATAGCTGGTTTTCGATTTCAGTTACCTGCTCAATTGTCTGTAGTTATAACGTGTGAGTTTGAGATTCCCATCGAATTCGCTCGTGTCACATACAGGTCTTTGATCGGTGCCGAGATAGTCTACGTCTGTAAAGCCTTTGAACATTGCGTCGTACTCCAGAGATGCTGCTGCCTTGTATATATGGATAAGTTGGAAGCCCATGAAGTTCCAGTTGTACTCGATATGTAGTACCAAAGGCTCAACTTTCGCAGACCAGTCGAAATTCATTGGGAGCCCGAGGTTTTGCGGGAGATCGAAGCCGTAAGCGATTTGGACTACATGTCTGGTTTCGATCATGGTAAGCCGTGGTATTTCCTCCAGTCTGGGATCTAGCATAGAGGCACCGCTTATAGTATTGATAATGACTTCATCCAGTTTGTATGTCCTGACCTCCCAAGGCAGGGCGATGACGGAAATGTAAGCATTGTCTGCAGACGCGGCTTCCAGTACATTTCGAGCTGCTTGCAGGACATCAATCAAGGCAGCGTTATCAACGGGTATCCTGTTTTGTGTAAGCGTTGTCTATTCCGATGCTCTGGGGCACAAATTACTCGCCATTAGTCTTGAGCTCCGCGGCCTGCTGGAACCATGAGATATATGCCTTGTTCACTGGCAACTGTGCGATTATAGAGACATTCCCGCTGTTTGTAAGATTCGCAAGGGTGATTGTCCTCGAGCCCAAAGTCAGACCGACGTAAGGTTCATCTGCAGCACTTGCTAGACTCAGCAAAGAAGTTATCAAAACGTAGCAGACTGTTAGATGCATGTCGGTATGAGGTTCGGAACAAGAAGTTGAGACTGCGGCCTTAGCAATGGGGCCTGTTGACTCTTCTAGCCTGGAGTCCTGGACGAGCGTCGCGCAACCAAATATATCGACAAACGCGCGCGGCAATTGTCACTGGGGCAGTGACTCTTGGCTGAAACGACGATGATCGATATCCAACACCATTTTGAATGCTTCGGATACAATAGTCGAGGTGGATTTTGTAATTGCAGCGATGAGCACGAAGGTCGAAAGGTGAGATTGACTCATGGACCGTGCTTCCAAGCGCTTGTTTTTTCGGCAGGCACCACCATGTTTCCTTCCATCTCCCTTCAACCACCTACACCACCGCGTGTAAGCGCCTATTCTGCTGATAGTAAATCCATGAATAGCATTCTGCATACGAATGTGCATAGCCGCCCGGATGAGGAGCAGTCGTTGTTGGGGCACATTATCGCTAAGCGAGGAATTACCTTACCTGAAGCCTCAGTGCCGCCGCAACCATTCGAGTGTCAAGAGGTGTCGAGCGCTCGCGGCAAGCACCAAACAGCCGTGCATCAAGACGCGAATGACACGCCGTATCGAGGCGCTTGTCTGCGTATGATGGTGTTAGCCCCTTCTTGGCGATAGATTTCTATCTTGAGTATCAGTGATGCCTGTAAGAACTAAGACGTCAAACCATCTCTATATCTTGAAATCGATTCTCTAGCTAAGTTGTCGCCTTCTTTATCAGGTAATTATAGAACTGTTCGGCATGTATCACACTTTGATTAAGTTATTCTTCTTCCTCGCAGTCACGACATCAGCAGCTCCTCGCACAGCCAACAACAAACGACAGGGAACGGTCTTTCCTGACCTCTCTGCATACACTTACATCTACCCTACGCCGGGTATCAGCTGGAAGTACGTGTTCGGCGCCCCGGGTATCCCTGCAGAGTGCTCTCTTAGACAGTAGGCAATTCCAAATTCTAATCGATGCCGTTCAAGCAACCGAGAAGTTTCTTGCTAAGGCATCAACAGCCAAAGATACCGATTTCGCATGGCAACAGTTCTTCTTACACGTCAATCCATTGATAACCCCGGTTCATACAGCCTGCAGACATGATGGATCGTAAAGTAAAGACGGGTATGCTAATGTAGCAAATGCTTCTGCTCCCCCTTATGAACCAGGGGTGTAATTTCCATAGCTATTCTTGGAAGTCCGACCTGCGAGGTCTACTTCACAGCTGACGTGAGGCAAAAGTATTCTGCATATCTCGTCGTTGTCCAGAGAAAGCACAAAAATACGCTACTCTCATGTACATGCTCCCCATGCTTCAAAACCTCATACATCCCACCATTTCGTTTTACAAAAGTTTCATAGGGAGTCGTGATTCAAACCACAACTTGAAGAATAGGAAAAAGATTTCATTCAGGGATAAAAAAAAAGAGCACCTCCAACGCCACGCCAGAGCAAAAAAGCACCGCTGGTGCAAGGCAGCAATAACCCCCTCTTCCCCTTCACCACCAAAGAGAGTACCACTTCATACCATATCACTCCACAGATTATACCCCTGAACCCCTGGTCCAGTCCATTTCTCCCCGTACGGATTTACCCTGCTTCCGTCGAAAAAGCCGTCATGTGCGGACTGCAACACGTGCAACCAACTGTTAGGTTCCGGCTCTTTGAGCCATTGATTGTGGATATGATATGTCCAGGCGCCGCGGAAGAAGTTCTCGAGTGTGCGGTTGTTGGGTGGGAATTTATCTTGTTCGATGCGGTAAGGGAGGATAGCACCTGCGTTGCGTAGAGCGGTGATCTCGGAGTTTGTGGTGGTGAAACTATCCATGGGTCCTGACATTGGTGTGATAGAGACATGCTCAGAGTCGAGAGCTGGCTGCACTGATCTTTTGAATTTGGCGGATTGCAGCTGATGCTGCTCGGATGTAGTGTTGGAGTCCAAGCGGGCCAGCTGTGGGCCGTCGAAGCTTTCCCACTCATCCTTAAGGGCGTTGAGCTTGCCTTTGAATACAGCACTGTAGTCTCTCAGACAAGGAACTGTACATCTGCCTTCCCGATCCCAGTTGAATTCAGTCCAGATGGGGTCGAAAGCCGCGGTCTCAAGCATAGGGAATTCAAGATCACGGCCTTCTTTCCAGATCATACGTCCCATGACACGAGGATGGAAGTTCAGGCCCATACGCACACCTCCTCGAAGCAGATAGCTGGAGAGAGAAGAGTTTGCGGTTAAAGACATGATGGCTGTGTTGTATTCTCCGGGATTGTTGTGAGCGCCCCAGCGTGCGGGATGAGCAATGGGCGTAGATCGCGGAGCATAAGGGCGTCCATGTCGAGGTATACGCCGCCGTGTCGATGTAGGATTATGAATCGGACGGTGTCCGAGATTGCTTGGGGGAAGAAGGTCATCTGTTTGGGTGTAAGGGTTACCCACTGTTGACCATGATGATCCTCGATCAAGCCATCTGCGATTGCCATTTCGCCTCTGGCGTTTGGCTTGCCTTTGATCTTGTAGTAGCCTACTCCGTCAGTGTTGTCGAATTCCTTGGGCAGGGGCATTCTGGTGGGGAACTTCCAGGGCAGAACTTTGATGTCTCCTCTCTCGACCAGAGGCAGGAAGCGTGCAAACAGAGGATCCTTGGTCAGC
>Ga0115846_100344_pt1 | contig 25325 bp, 28 predicted proteins | sample InSIn5gowninarea_2_FD_83860 | JGI IMG/M metagenome (GOLD analysis project Ga0115846, IMG submission 83860) | reverse complement strand
GCCAAAACTGTGGAGCGCGCGGCAGCTGAACCGAGTCCCTGCGACGGGAATGTCGTGTACTGCGGTAAATCTTGTACAGCCACGGCCAGAGGCTGCAGACACAGAGGCCTCAGGATTGCATAGCGCCACCTTAGCGACACTCGTCCGATGTCACGACAAAGGTGCGGTGAGTGAAGATTGCAGGTCGGTGCCCTCCGCGGATTGCAAATCGGGACCGCACGAGAGAACTCGTGGAGGCGTGGAGACGTGGAGAAAGTGGAATTCGACACTACACCCCGCCTTCTCTGCTGGACCTCAGTCGTTCTTCATCCATCTCTTTGACATCCAAGGCCCAAACGTTGGCGGTAAAAGCGTTCCTCGATCCTCTCATAGCAGCGCCCTCTGATCATTACTTCTTACAGTGTTTCTTCCGGTCCTGAGCGGCTTTTCGGCACCTCCAGATGCCCATGATACGCTAGGCATAAGATTACTGGACGCTAGATACTGTCTCACAGGGAGATAGCCTGAGTGTTGCATCCCACACATGGCCAATCCTACCACAGCCAGCAAAACGTTCTTTGGTATGATTGTCACGCCTACGAGGACTGACACGGCCTTATTTCTATGTTGCAGAAATGCCTCACTACTATCTTTTTTGTTGCCGTCTGGCCAAGTTTTCCTCATGGGTCGCATACGTAGGTGTACTACGTAGGACCGCAACACACACTGCAGAAGCACCGGGCGCCGTGTATGCCCATGTACAGTTACGTCAAGTGTCACATGCTGGCGCCTTAGCTGTGGGTACTTCTTCTACCAACGACCCACTACTTGTAAGCTGAAGCTGTGTAGATATGCACGCATTTTTACTTGGGAAAGAGATAGTCGCATGGCGCAAAAAGTCATCTGAAGGGCGTCTCAAACAGTCGCTGCTGCACCGAACAACGCGCCCCGCGCGCGCGGTCGCATGCCGCGAATTTCGCAACAGCCAGTCGATGCGACCTGTTGTACCCTTCAAACGCTAAGGAGGCGGCTCAAGCATTGGCATGTCTGCCGAGATAGCCTACTTTGAGCCTCAAGTTGCCTCAACTAGCCCCCGTCACTTGGCGAGAACGGAGGCCGACTTGTTCTCGTTGGAGGCAAGGGGCGGCTGACATGTACTCGTGTTAGGGTTAACAGCCGGTTGTCGTTTGCAGCGGCTGCCCTGAGTCCCTGAAATTCTGGCGAATCTTCATTCGCGGGCAAGCCCTGCCGGTGAGGATGGATACTCTCTGGCGGCGTAGCCATATGCAGGCTAATCACCCGTGACATCATAGCGCCGAAGAACCTCAAAATTCTGCAACATTGTTCCACAGCTACAGCATCAACCGCGGCCGTTTACCACATGTGCGCTTGAAACGGCCTTGACCGAGGGCTGCCAGGGATGCAGACGGCCGCTGAATTTCGGCCGTATACCCACTATTATTGCAACACCATCCGGCATGCTCATCGAATGGGCATCGAGAAATGTGCCACAATCTCCCACCACGTGTCGGAAGCATACGCCTAAGACGCTTTACCGCTATCGAAATCAACTTGGTGAAGTGTCCCTTGCGCTTGGTTCGATCCAGGTGACGCCATCAATGTACGCAATACATGTCAATACAGTCCTAAGTTGTTAGCGACTATGCTCAGGGTCCGGTCAATCGACGTAGGTGTGCAGAGTACTGTGGCACTAGTGTTGCAGACCACCACTTCGTCAATGTCAGGGATCCAGTGCGGACGTTTGGATGGTCATCGGTATAAAGCTCTCGGTATCTTTGCGCAAACCAACCATCTGTCAACATAACCCACCTCCACATACCCACATACCCACTGTTCTCTCCGCTTGTTTGAGGGGTTTTCTGGAGAATCGACCTTTCTCTCGGGCTCGCAAACTATAAAGGCTACCAAAAATCCTCGACTGTCCACCCGTCAAACTCAGAAGTCCACAAGCTTCTCCACCTGAAACAGGAGAACCTTTTCAATAAACACTTGTGTTTGGATCATATCTTCCCAACACCATCGCACACCATGTCAGCGCCTTCGCTTGTAGTTCCCTCTGCGGGAAGCCGCTTCGTGCGTCGCCTCTCGTCAACAGAAGCCACCCGCGAGAACATTCAGATGGGACCAACTGTCGTCGTTCCCCCACAACACTTGATGGCACCATCCAAGCAGCAGACGGAGATTGCCACTGGTTTCGAGAACGCTAGACGCCACCTCGATGCCATCGCACCTGGATCCCCAGACCTGACTCCGCCTGAGACGTCCGTCACCGATAAATATGCATTTGCTTTTGGTGTGTTTAACCAGACTCCCTTGTGAGCCCCGAGGAACATTCCTAACCTTGTGTAGATATTGACGGTGTCCTCATTCGTGGAGGACGACCAATCCCGGAGGCCATTGAAGCTATGAAGATGCTCAATGGTGAGAACGAATACGGCATCAAAGTTCCATACATCTTCGTTACCAATGGAGGCGGCAAGACCGAAGCCGAGCGTTGCATACAACTCAGTAAGCAACTGGAGATTGAGGTCTCGCCTGGTCAGTTCATTTGCGGACATACCCCAATGCGGGAGATGGCCGAAAAGTACGGTACTGTACTGGTCGTTGGTGGTGAGGGCGAGAAGTGCCGCATTGTTGCTGAGGGTTACGGATTCAAGGACGTGTAAGTCTGGAACATTGTTGCGACGGTGCGACTCGTTCTAACGCTAAGCTCAGAGTAACCCCTGGTGATATCATCAAGGACAACCAAGATACCACACCATTCAGGAAGCTCACAGAGGAAGAATATAGAAACTCGCGCACGCGAAACTTTGCTGAGGTCGAGATTGAGGCCATTTTCGTTTTCGCCGATTCGCGCGATTGGGCTTCGGATCAGCAGATCATTCTGGACCTTCTCATGTCCAAGAACGGCCGCCTTGGCACTAGGTCCGAGAACTACGACGAAGGCCCACCAGTCTTCTTTTCACACAACGACGTGGTCTGGAGCGCTTCGCATGACCTCACTCGCATTGGTATGGGTGCTCTCCGTGTTTCCCTAGAAGCTATGTTCAAGGCTGTGACTGGTCGTACCCTTGAGACGACTGCGTTTGGCAAGCCCCAGATTGGTACCTTCCAGTTCGCCACTCGCCTACTCCAGGAATGGCGCAAAGACACGCACGGTATTGACTCGCCCCCCTCAACGGTTTACTTTGTAGGAGACACTCCTGAATCGGATATCCGAGGTACCAACGAATACAATGAACAAAACCCTGATGCGAACTGGTACTCGATCCTGGTCAAGACTGGTGTCTTCCAGGACGGCACAAAGCCTCGGTTCGAGCCCAAGGCCACTGTGAACACTGTTCTTGACGCAGTCAAGCATGGCATGGAGCGCGAGTACAAGAAGGCTCTCAAGGAGAGCATGATTGTGACCAACGTATTGGAGGAGTAGTTTGGACATGTTCTTTCCAACATTTTGATTTGTTTGTACGGCATAGCACTGGTGTACTGGCGCACGGATGATACATAATTGGTCTTTTACTACAAGAGGAACTAGAAGAAGAGCGCTAGTCGCTGTAGATGGTAGATTCTCTTAGATTACAACGAAGAAATGTTCATGATACCACGTTAATCAAGATCCAACATCCTACCTTCTCGCCCTCGTGCTAGACTGCAAAATGCGAATGCTCCCGTCAGACTACCCGTACAACAGTAACCCTGCCACCTCTCTGACGCACATCCCTGTCATGACGACAGGCCGGTCGGGCACTGGCCTCGACGGGTCGATCTCTGCATCAAGCACTACCTGCATGCGATGCTGTCATAGAGCGCCATGCGATAACAACGACAGCGATAGCAACAGCAATAACGACACCGATATTATCAAAATCGATGTCGATCATCAGCACCCTCAAGCATGACCGCTCTATTCGATGCATTCAAGTCGGCGAAGAACACCGCGTCGCATTTTCACGAATCATTAAGGCAGTCGGCCCGAGATGAGGCCACCACTTGCTCAAGGGCGTACTTGTTTTCTCCTAGTAGCCCTACCGCTTACTTACGGGCTGCACAATGAGGCAGACCATCGGAGCGACCGAGCCACATCGGCGAAAGAGAATTGAGTGCCCGAAATTACCCACGCGAAGCCAGTGCAAGAGACAAGCAAGCACACGCGCACATGTAACGGCGGCACATGTCAGTCCACCTTTTTCTACTAGGTACTCATTTTCGTGCGATCGCGATCGCAACTCGTGTGATAACAACGGGGGTGGTTGAAGTTAATTATGGGCTAAAAGAGTGGGCTTGGTTGTTTCGGTGGGCCTGACTCTTTTTTTTTCTCTCGCACGCTTTCGTCGGGGCTGGTGTGGAGTATTATCGGGTGGACTATCGGAGTGGGGTAACACAGGACAAGACAGGACAGACAGCATACCTAGTAGTAACGCTACTAAACTATGCTAAAGAATAATCACGTGGTTTTGGATAGAAAAGAGAGACAGTGTGTACCCACTTGGTGCGCGGTGCGCACGCTTAGCCAAAGACGGAAGACTGTGCATGCTGGGAAAAAAAAAGCGGGCTTTAGATAATGGTTACATAGTATTATCGTTTTTTGGTGCGCTTTGTGCGTGGGTCTAGCGGGCGCTATGGTTGTCGGGTGAGGGGAAGCAAAGAGAGGAGACAGAGTGCTTGTCATGCAAGAATTGGGGTTTCGGGGCCGTTCCGGGGGGTGGGAGCCAACGGCTAGGGTAAGCAAAAGGTGCTTTGCTACGCTACATACTAGTAAACTGGCTTTTGCCGTTGGTGCCGTCGTGTGCATCGATAACCCATACATGACATTAGGCCCGCAGTAACTTCCCCCTTCCCCCCTCCCCCTCCCCGCTTTTCGGTGCCGCATGTCTGTCTCTTTTTCTTCTGACAGCTGTATTGATCCGATGGAGGCAGCGCATGCGGCTTCGCAGTGGCGTTATCCGGCTTGGCGTCCGGCTCGTGAGACCTGAATTTCTCTTGTCTTGTCTATGGAGTGTTTCACGCGCGTGTCTCAACCTCGTCCAACTGTGCCATATCGCAATGCGAGAGAGAGAAGCTTGTTCGATACACGTGCCAAGAAGTCAGTGATGAGAGAGGAGTGACACTAAATGGCCTAACGGGTTACACCGTGAAGGGTACCCTGTGCACGACAAGGGGAAGAAGACGAGCGTGGTCTTCTACACGAGCGTCTGACAGGATCTTCCCAACCACCGTGTACCCTTTTTTCTTGTCCTCCTCTTTACTTTCTACACCTTATTTTCTCATCTCGGGTGCTGGGCGGGGGCCCCAAAAATCGGCAATGCAGTCTGCGCTAGCTGGGTCCATGGCTGTCTCTACAACAGCCCTCGTCCCATCCGCACATCCCCGAGCCCCAACAGACGTTAAACTCTAGGGGATTTTTTCTTGCTCTCCTCTCGACCCTGGTCCCCACCACACATCATCATCAATGCGAACAGGCAAATCCTCGTACATGGTGCCGGTTCCCCCCCAAACAGGTAATCCTAGATTGGCATGACTCGCGGGCAATACTTCATCCACTGTCTGGGAATGTCCCAGAAAGTGCAGGTGCATGGACAGAAGTACATGGAAGATGACGAGGATGAGACGAGCTTGGAACAACCTTCACCACACAACCATAACCATCATGTTATCAGCAAACGAAGAAGAAAACCTGGTTGATGGTAGTAGTAAGACGGGGAAGAGGGTAGAGAAAGGGTGAGAGAAAGAGAAAGAGAGACCCTGAGCCATGTAACGGTCCCGCAACCCCGGCCCCCGCGGTCCTCTTCATTTCTAAACCGTCATGTCTCCCGCCTCCCCGCTTCGCAGATAAATGGATTCTTTGCGCTCTGTGCGCCGCCCACCGTAATAAGGCCTGTGTGATTACTTATCTTTTTTTCCCATTTTGAAAAGCCATCCTCTAGTACTAAAAATTTGGCATGTATGGGGCTCATGGGTGCCTGATTCATTCACGACGTTTTGCCTAGCCGGAAGTTCCGAAAGGGCGCAGGAGGAGCTGAGACACGCTGGTTGCATGGCGTGATGTGAGGTTGCGTTGTTTCGGGCTGTTGCTCTCAAGTTCATGGGTGTCGTGGGCGTGGGCGTGGGTATGGGTGTGCAAATGGGGCCAAAAGGCTAATCGGTAACGCTTTTTTGACGAAGGTTTACAACTTGCGGGCCTTGTGCCGTGCAAATGTCGCATACAAACAAGCATATGCCCATGGCTCGTATCCGTATTTCCGTATCTATTGTGGCAGGTCAGCCGTCGGTTGCTGCTGCAATGGGAATGTGAGATTTCAGTGATGATGCCAAAGAGCTGTACATCTAGGTTTGGATTAGAGAAAAGCATATTAGGGACACAACTATGTGGTGACAGAGAGATAGGAAACACGAGATTCGGTAATGACAGTTTGACATGGATTGCCTCACTCAGGTTGTGTGTTACAAGGGGGGAAGAAAACGATGAACAGTGTGAACAGTGCAATGGAAAAATCCCTCAAGATTAAAAACGTACTTGTTGTAGGTAAACATAGCTATGCCATACAACAAGGGAAGAAGAGAAAAAGTTACATTACCAGAAGCTGATGCGCGCATTGCCTTGACAAGACAAGCCTCGACAGTGACCGCTGCAAACACCCTCAACTTGTAATGTACGGTAATGTACGGTAATGTGCGGTAATGTGCGGTAATGATACGGGGGAAAACTGTAATTATGTGACGGAAAAAAGCATGGATGTGACAAGTATTGCAGTCAAATGTATTAGGCAGAGCCATGTTGAGATGTGGATGGCCGCATCAGGGCGCTCTCCATCGCTCCCTATAACCGTCTAACTGGACAGCAGCTCAAAAGTATATACAATTGTTGTGAATTTTTTTTCTTTTCTCAAGCAGCGGTCCTGTTGTACGCGTTGGTGTGGTAAAACCAGTCCAGCTTCTCGAAGATAGCAGTCTCCGTGTAAGCTTCGGCAGTGATGTCCTTTGGACGGAACCGTGGCTCCATTGGATCGATAAAGAGTGTGGTGTTGTCGTAGCCCCATTTCTCGAGCTGCGTCACATTGAATGCCACCATCATGCTTTGAAATTGTCAGTTTTTGGAATGCCGGTTGGGTGGGTAGGGGCCAAAACTTACTCGTGGTCCTCGTGGATGAGGTTGTGGCAGTGGAACATGTAGACTCCCTTCCATGGCGCATACCTGGCGACAACCCTTACGACTTCGCCAGGAGCAACCCAAACCACGTCCTTCATACCAGCAGACTCATAAGGCATGACTGCGTTCCTTCCTCCAGTACGTGAGAGAACCTGGAAGTCGACAAGATGGATGTGAACGGGGTGCGAAGCGTTACCACCTCCGTGTCTCAACTCCCAAATCTCGTCCTGGCCCAAGGCAGGTCGCGTCAAGATGCGGTTTTCAATGTCAGCCCACCCAACTCCGTTGATGACCCACTCGCCGTTGATTCGGGAAAAGGTAAAGTTCTTCGTGACATTGGTCTGAGGTGGGGGAGGAATGTAGTGGAGGTCGGTTGGAAGGGGTTCGTCCTCAATGGACTCTTCTGTGTCACTGACGACAAATCGCATAATGCGGTCTGTGGCGGCATAGTCGAGAGTTCCAGCCATTCCCCGCTCGTTGAACATGGTGATGTTCTTGCCCTTGTAGTCAGTGAAGTCAACAACAATCTCATAACGTTCGCCTTCAGCGAGAGCAAAGTTGTTCGTTTCGATGGGGTGAGGAAAGAGACCTAGCAAGAAAGTTAGCGAAGCCTCAATGGAAACTCGGTATACATACCACTGTCGGAACCAATCATGTTGAAGCTCATCGGTTCATTGCTTCCATCCGCTTTCAAGTAGATGTTGAATGCTATCATCAATTAATATATTAGCTACGAAAGGGATACCAAGACTAAACATACCGCGACTAACAGCACCGTCGAGGACACGGAAGCGGTACTTGCGTGGTTCTACCTGAAAGTACGGCCAGGGTTGACCATTGCTATCGGACGATCAGTTGTAGATGGATCATTTGTTGAGGTCAACTTACACTTCAATCACATCACCCCAAAGTCCGGTGTTGTGGTGGGTATCAAATGAAAGAGATCCGTTGGCAGCATATCGCTTCGCAGAAATGACGAGTGGAACGTCCTGCTCGCCGTCGGGCAAATCAAGCGCTTGCTCTTCGTCGTCGGAGAGGAGATAGAAGCCGTGAAGACCCATGTACACATTCTCGCCAGTTTCGCGTTCAGTGTGGTCATGATACCAGATAGTTCGCGCATTCTGTGCATTTGGGTAGTAGTAATCTTTGTACTGGCCAGGTACGGCGTAGTCGGCTGCCCAACCGTCAAAAGGAGCGCGGTTGTACTGGCCGTGGACATGAACGGACGAGTTTGTTGGGCTGACGTTGTTAAACCGTACTACTGCCTCTCGGCCTCTGTGCATCTTGAAGGTCGGTCCAGGCACGAGTCCATCATACGCAAAAAGCTGGGCAGGTGCGCGATCAGGGTAGATCTGTTTTCTCACTGACGTGACGTTGACTTCGTAGTAATCGATCTTGGCGCCCGTGGCATTGTTTGTGTAAGTGCTAAATCATCTTAGTATTGGCCTATCTTCAGATTCATGGGTGCCTTACAACTTGGGTTCCTTGACTGGGGGGATCTGCAGTGGGTATTGGAAGATCCACCTGTACTCCGGGCTGTCCCACCTGTCCGTGTTGTTGTTAGGAGGAAGCACATCGTCCGTGGGCGTAGGATCCGCCTCGTATCCTGTCTCAGTGGGGCTTGCCACGGGGTAGCCTGGCTCGGTATGAGTTGCCACGGGATATCTATCTTGCGTTGCCACAGGATATCCGTCTTGTGTTGCCACGGGGTGGCCGTCATGCGTTGCCACGGGATAGCTGTCGGTGACGTTTTTCACGGGGTGAGCGGTTTCGGTATGGTTTTTTACTGGGTAGGCTGGCTCAGTATGGTTTACAACGGGATAATGTGTCGTATTCAGGTTGACTGGTGTAGTGCCGTAGTATGGCGATCTTTTTGTTGTGCTAACGAATGGCGCGGCGTGAATGCCTGGAATTACGCTAAGCAAAGCAAGTGAACGAGTGACTGATGAAGAAAACATGTTGAAACAGAAAGGAACTCTCTCAAGTTGCTGAATACAAACCCAGTGGCATTGCGAAAGCTTTAAACAAGTCAGCGACGGCAATCACATGCAGCCACACCATCATTTTCACTTGGTATAGTAGAACCGGGCGTTTCACAACACACGACCAGCTGATGGACCTCCAAGCCCGGCAGATCAAAGACAGAAGCAAGGGTGGCCGTGGCTTGCTCCCAGCTGTGCAGATCGCAATGTGGTACTTTCTTCAACCGATCGCGATCCACTTTGTCAGTAAAGGAGGGAGGAAAGGAGCTTTTTTCCCGTGGCAAGTTTACGTTTTCGGGTCTTTCGTTAAGAATTGATGAAGCTAAGGAAAAAAGAAAGCGATAAGATTGCAACTGGGACTGGCGCCATGACTGAGCCGAGCCCAGGTTGTTGAACACGCTGTTGAGCATGCAATAGGGCATGACGCGTATCTAACTGAACATGGCAAACGTGGACTTTGCCATGTCATGGACAGGCAGATTTCATGGACTGAGAGGCTGCGAGGGCCCGCAGACCCTTTCCATCCAATATACAACCTAAACCCAATTCATCGGAACTAGTACCTTCTTGGACTGTACATTGTTTCTTTTTGCAGGTCTCTTCTCGTTGTGACCACACCCACCCACCATGTATGCAGCATGCAAGACACTAAGGCAGCCTCTCTGCACACGCAATCATACCCTTGCCGAGGGCCACAAAGCTTATCATCAGGTTCCTGGCTCGCATCGTGCCCGGCCTCAAAGTACAACCCAATGACGTTCTCGAGATTGGCAAAGGGTAAGCGATATCTCGTTCTGTTCCTGGAAAAAGCAATCAACAAGGCATTTATTCCAAAGCACAGTCCGAACGCGAGCCATGTGTTAAAAATAAAACTCTTCCCGGACTTCCGCATCTTTCAACATGTCGTAATCGCCGCACGCACACAATGGCCCTCGCTGCCAGGCCAGGTGCTACGGCTTCGGATAGTGAATTCGCGCAGTTGCACAACATGGGCCATGCATAGGGTCGTGCTAAGAGCCTCTTTGTACAGCGCAGCGGGCTCTACACTGGCGATCATTCATGGGGGGAATCGAGATTTCATCATCGGTGTACATGGATGTGTCGCTCAGGTACTTTTAAAAATTTGTTAATATTTTATTATCACCAAAGTAGGAAATCCTTCGTGCTCGGCGCTCAGCTCACAAGAATGAGCCCGTGAAAGGGGGACACATCATCCAACACTTTGGTTTTGACCGGTTAGCCCAAGACACGACAGAAAACTTCGCCGATCACCTGCCATGTGGCCGTCATACAAAATCCCTCGTGGTAATCCTTTTTCATGCATAAGTTGACAATTTTACAGTCGGTGAACCGGAGTTTAGTGTCACGGAGGGGCCAAGGGTAGCACACTTATTGGGACTAGACACGATCCTGATGGACTCGGCCATCACCACTTTGGTAGTCATCGAAAACCCAGCGTCCTCTGAGACTCACGATCTCTTCGTTTCCAAATCTACAGGCCTTGTTTCACGCGAACGGATTTATACCTTGACATTTTTGATTTACTGGAAATTTGCATCGTCGAGAGACAACCGAATATCACGGTAGTCCTGGATTGCGAAGAATGCATCGAGAGAGGTACCGACGTCGTGTATCCGGCACCAGGGCTTTCTGGTAGTAGCATACCGTCCCGCGTAGCCGCAACGGCCATAGCGCCGATGGATACTAGCGAGCTCAGCATGTTGGTCAGGTCTTCTACTACATATACCATACTTGTCATAGCCATCGTACTCTCAGTATCACCGTGCCCGTCCCGCTCCGCCAGGAAAAAACCACGACCGAATCTCCACCATAGCCAACATCGACACCACAAGCGCCGTCTTGGTATTCTCAATAAGCAGCCACTTCACATACCAAGAAACTATGTTAGATTACTCTACAGGAAGGCTGAAAGACTATTGCGACCAAGACCTTGGCGACAACTTGTGCATCGTCAAAACCACCTTCGATTTTATCCCGCCATGTATGAATGTCTTAGCAGATAGAAAGACTAGACGGGGCTGTGTACATGGTTGAATGGAGGTTGAGTTATACAATTTCACCGAAACCCAGCAATGTACCAGGCAGCATATATCCCAGGAGTTGGCTCCTACCTACTACTACGGCTCTATTCGTATCATCAACTAGACCACCATTTTCACTGGTACTATACCAAACCCTTCCAAGGTATGCTGCTGTTTTACAGAACCCCTGATGTATTGAACCAAGGCCAGTTGTGTCAAAACTCGAAAGTAAAGAGGCTCGTAGTGCACAGCAAGGCCCGCAGAGTTGCTTTTGAGGATTTGGTAGTGAATTATAAGACAAAAAAGGGGAATTCGAAGTGACATGTAGAGCTTGATACGAGCGTCACACTGGATCAAAAATGACGTGGTGAAGGTGGAGATATTGGGTATGGATAGAGTCGAGTAACACTTACAATATTGCATTGTTTATTCAAACACACACACATTCTGATTCCCAGGAGTTTCCAAACACTCTGTGATTTTTCGGCGGAACCGGTGTCTGTGTTCAGACGTGCTAAATTCTCCGAGCGCTCGTGCTGTACTTCACCGCCAGAGTGGTGCATGATATTTGTTTATTTCTCCAGATCTCAAAGGAGTAAAGGTACTTCGGCCTAGAAGTTTAGTTACCGCAGAAGATACCACACATCTTGTCACACCGACATCCGTGGACGTTTCTCAACAGCAAAAACACTTTTTTTTCTCCTGACTCGGAGGCCGGTTGTGTATGGCTAGCCATGGAGTCATGCACTGGTGAAGTACCATACTGATAACTTGCATGGCCACGTGTAATATTTGTCAACCTTTTTTGAAAGTCTTAGGCGTCATGTTGTTGAGACGCAGAATAGATGAGAGGAAGAGCCCTCCTGTTGCTCTTGAATAAGTTAATACTCACACATTCACACGGTACTCGAACAAGGCACAACCGACCAATTCAGAACTGTCCGCTCGAGGGCCGTCTGCTATATTCTCTCCTTCATGTTGATCACGTCTACACGTCCCCATACAGACAGAATAAGGGGGTGTAGAACATTTACGTCATTAGTGTTCCGATGGGATCGAATAACCTAAGAGTCAGAGGGCATTCACCACTTTGTAGCGCAGACCAGAAGCCAAGCTATGATCTTTACTGCGTGCTTGCTTCTGCACAGCGGAACGTCATGGTCCCAACAAATCTACGACACGCCCAACATTAAGCAATTTTCAAGGCGAACTCAGATGTACGGACGATGCGAATTCAGGGCCGAGGGCTAGAAGAGGAGCGGAGATTGTAGGGCGACAAGTCAGCAAGGCAGCTGAAGTGGAGTCGCGCTAAAGATGCTGGGGGTGCGGCCAAAAGTTAGCGGCGCGTCGCCTCTTGTGACGTTTCTACTGTTTTGCGCCTGCCTCCTCAACAACCCTCGAATTTCGCATCTCCGCGTGGATTAAATCTCGGGATGGGCAAGGGAACCGATAAGCTTTACATTACCCATTCCGAGTGGTCGTCGGCCGACTCGTTTGGCACCGCGCGCGGCGCGAACAACGCAAGCCGGGCCTCGGCTTCGGGCCTCGCTTCAACATTCAAGCGCCTGCCGTTCAACTACTGCGCCGTTTCGCTCCAGCCCTTCACCGACCCCGTGTGCACGCCTTCGGGTACCGTATTCGACCTCACGCACATCCTCACCTGGCTGTCGAGGCATCCAGACACAAACCCCGTCGATGGCACCCCGTTGAAGCGCGCGGACCTCATTACGCTCAACTTCACCAAGAACGAGGATGGCGAATATGTGGATCCAGTCACATATAAGGTCTTTACAGACAACACGCATATTGTGGCGCTGAGGAAGAGCGGCAATGTGTTTGCGTGGGATACGGTGGAGCGGTTGAACATCAAAGCGAAGAACTGGCGCGATCTGGTCAGCGATGAAGAGTTTACGCGCAAGGACATCATCACTCTACAAGACCCACAGAGCATCGAGTCGAGAGACTTTAGCTCGTACAAGCATGTCAAGGATGGAGACACAGTCGTGGCAGAGAACGAGAGCAGCGTGAACAAGGACGCTCTGGGCAACGCAGCCAAGATTCTCAAGGCGAAAGAAGCTGTCGCGAGGGCGCGCGAAAACCGGAAGATCAAGGAGCAAGGAGGAACAACATCCAAGGCCATTGCGAACCTCCCTCGGAATGGCTCTGCCGCCGCAGCAACCACCGAACCCAAGAAGCCAGCCTACAACGCCGCAGTCTATACTTCTGGAAAAGCCGCAGCATCCTTTACATCGACGGGCGTCACACCACACACATCGGGCGAGCGCGCCCTCCTCTCAGACGAAGACTACATGCTCAAGCCCAAGCGTGTAAAGCAAAAAGGTTATGCAAGAATATCCACCTCCCTCGGCGACCTCAACATCGAGCTCCTTCCCGAATTCGCTCCGCGCGCCGTCTGGAACTTTGTCAAACTAGCCCAGAAGGGATACTACGACCACACCATCTTCCACCGCAACATCAAGGGCTTCATGATTCAGGGTGGCGATCCCACCGGTACGGGTAGAGGCGGCCAAAGCATATGGGGCAAACCATTTGAAGACGAATTCGACGGCCCGGAACGACACAGTACAAGAGGTATCCTTAGCATGGCGAACAAAGGCAAAAACACAAACACAAGCCAGTTCTTCATTACCTACCGCGCGGCCCCGCATCTCGACCGGAAACACACCATTTTCGCGCGGGTAGTCGGGGGATTAGATACCACGCTGCGGTCTATGGAGACGGCAGAGGTAGGCGAAAAAGACAAGCCCGTCGACGACATTGAAATCCTCAACGTAGCTGTCTTTGTCGATCCTTTTGAAGAGTGGCAGAAGGAGCGTAAAGAAAAGGAGAACAAGGATCTAGAAGCTGAGGAGATTAAGAGACAGGGTGGTACGGTCGACGACAAAACGACATGGACTGGTAAGCGTATACGCGCGGATGGCACGGTAGAGAGTAGCAGTGGGGAAGGCCTCGGTGTGGGCAAGTACCTCCAGGCTGCGAAGCAGGAAATGGCGAGTAAAGACGAAGATGAGATTGTGGGCTATGTTGATGAAGAGGAGGACGTGGCGCCTGTAAAGAAGAAGGCAAAGACTGGTGGGTTCGGCAACTTTGACGCTTGGTAAAAAATATGGCTACACAAAAGAAATGGGCTTTTGAGATCCAAAATTCCACTTGCAATGTTTACGTTGGGCAGTTTGCACGTTCTAGAATTAAGAGAGAAAGACAAAAATGATACCCCTCCCCTTTCTTCTTCACCTTTCACTTCTGCACTTCCAATCATCCTACACAGATGCTTACGTTCAGAGCTAAGCGTGGTTACACATCATCCTCTACGCAGACTGAACCAATCGTAAGCACGGAATACGGCGGGCTGCAGATTGTAGTAGACTTGTGGCTCGCATGCATTCATGCATGCATACGTACATGCATGCATAGCATAGCATAGCGGGGAGGGGTTTTTTTTACTCGAGCTGCACAGCGCTGACTAGTCATGACGCTATACTTGCAAGCTGAACAGCAGCAAAACGTCGCAGCTTGATTGCATATGAACCGGACCTCCCGATTTCTGCAGCACACGCGCGCGAGCGCCGCTCGGTGTTAAGAGTCTAAAAAAAACCCCGATGCAAGTCTTATGCTGCATGTGAGCATGCAGGAATCAAAAATGATTAAAAACAAGAGTCCTAGATTGGGCGGGGGAAACAATCGGGTCCGAGGGGCGGTGGGGTGGGGGGGGGGGGGGGTGGGGGGGAGATGGTGTGGGGGGTGGGGGGGGGGGGGGGGGGGGGGGTTTCTTTACGCCCGAGATTATCGTTGTCCATTGGTGGTTTGTCAGTCTTATAGCTGCATTGGAGTTTAGCAGATACCGTCATCCTTTGGGTCTGCGGGGTTAAGAGGAGGAGGAGCAGCAGCGCCCCTTGATGCTTGCCTGGAGAAGGATAGGTTGGTGGATGAGTAAAGGGTGACGGATGCGCGACGCGCACGTAGGTCAGCCTGTTGACATCATATGCATACCTCGACGGCAGATAAGCCTGCCCTTTTGTGCGGATATATAAAATACTTGGTTGGTGTCGTCCTCTGGGTGTATACTCTTGTTTTGCATAGCACAGCACAGCACAGCACAGCTTCTTGCCTGACTCTTTCATTTGTTTCAACGAAACGATCAGCAACAATGTCATCCTCGGATATTCCTTCCTCTTGCCGCGCGGTCGTCATCGAGAAACCCGGCGCGCCGTGGGAGATCAAACAAGTCCCTGTTTCTGCGCCCAAGACCGGCGAGGTCCTGATCAAGGTGCAGGCTTGTGGCGTTTGTCACTCCGATAGCTTCTTCCAGCAGGGCAAGTTTGGCAAAGCGTTTCCTCGCATCCCGGGCCATGAGGTCATTGGAACTGTAATTGCGGTTGGGGAAGGTGAGAAGAAGTGGAAAGTTGGCGACCGTGTCGGTGGAGGCTGGCATGGCGGTCACGATGGCCTCTGCAGGGCGTGCAATAAGGGGCTGTTCCAGATGTGTGATAATGCGGTAGTCAATGGCGTGAGTAGGGACGGTGGATGTAAGTTGTTTTCTATAAAACACCCGTGAGACAGGGAAAGCTGACGCGAGGTGGACAGATGCGGAATATTGTACTCTTCGCAGCGAGGCCGCTGTGCGTATCCCTGCCGATGCAAACCCGGCCGAGTACGCTCCCCTTTTATGCGCCGGTGTGACGGTATTCAATAGCATGCGTAAGATGGGCATCCAGCAGGGCGATACGGTGGCCGTCCAGGGTCTGGGAGGTCTGGGTCACCTTGCTGTGCAGTATGCCCGTAAGATGGGATACCGCACTGTGGCTCTATCGTCGTCGGCCGACAAGAAGGACTTTGCCTTTCAACTGGGAGCGACAGACTACATCGACACGTCGAAAGAGTCGGCGGCAGATGGACTGCAGAAGATGGGCGGCGCATCGCTTATTGTTGTCACGGCGCCGAATCCTCAGATCATGGGACCCTTGGTCAACGGACTCGGGCCGTTGGGTAAGTTGCTTGTTCTTGCACCTGTGGGAGACGTGCCGATCAACACGGGGAGTCTGATTCACAGAGGGCAGTCCATTCACGGATGGCCATCTGGACATGCGTTGGACAGCGAGGAGGCGATTGATTTTGCCGAGAAGCAGGGCGTCAAGTGCATGATTGAGAAATTTCCGTTTGATAAGGTAGAGGATGCGGTCAAGCACATGGAAAGTGGCAAGGTGCGATTCAGGAGTGTTATCGTCATGGAGTAAGCGGCAACCAGGATAAAGGACCTCGTGAGAAGCGGGCGCGACCCAACGGTCAAGAACTATAATTAAAGCGTTAAAGAAACATTGAAACGTCTAGTCGTATTGCGATAGGTCTTTGAGGTTTTCTCACCGTGTGCGTGGAAGGTGGTGTTCTGGGATGATCGAGGTTGGTGGCTCGTAGCAGGTATGAGGTGTGGGTTAGCGGCCATCAAGGTAAACGCAGTCCGGACGCTATTTTGGCCACATACACATGGACAAGACACACGTGCACTTGGCCAGCTATGCGGTCGCGCTGTCAGCCACGGGTGCATCTGGTGTACATAGACGTGCACAAACTACTACTACTACTACCACCACTACTACTACTACTAGCTGGCCTCTCGCCAGGCCTTCCTCGAGCTTCGCAGCCGCCACACCCGTGGCGACCCACCGGGCCTGACTGAAGTGTACACGCCGCTGGCCACTTCAGCAACCGCCGAGCTCCATAACTACCGGGCAGCGTATAAGCTCGACACAAGCTTCCCGCCAACAGCTTCCGTGGTGTGGCCGGGTACCTGCACCTGAAGCGCGCTCGCAACTTTGTAACGCCCATGGTGCCCCTCGCAGCCAATGAGCAGCCAGCTCGCGCTCCCCCAAACGAGGAGCGCCAACCCCAGCCAAGCCCCGTCGTTTCAGAAGACTGGGTTTTGGTGACTTGCGACACTCATTCAGCTTACAGGGACTGCTGCTCTCCGGGGGTGATGCACCAATTGCTATGCACGACGCCTAGATAGGGCTGGCCCACCGTTGGGGACCCTTGCAGATCGGCCTTAAGATGTTGGCGGTCCCGCTGCAGGTCCCAGTTGCAACCTGAGTAGTAGAGCTGCGGAGCGACTGAACGACCCCAAAGACGACGGCTCTTCTCGGTCTTTTCGCTCTTCTTTTCCTTTCTTTTTCCTCTTTCTCTCTCTCCTTCTTTGAGCCGCGGCGTCTCTTCGCTTTTTTCCCCTCGCCTCCCTTTCCCCCTCTTGCCGAACGCTGCGCGTCGCTCTCTATCTGTTCATTGAAAAGAAAAGAAAAATCAGTTACTCCTTTTAGGCCCGGGGACAGAGAATCAAAGTCGTTCATTCTTTTATGCATCTTGCATGCTCCCTTTCTCCCATTCCTCGCCGCCATCCTTCCCAGCACAAGGAGGCACCATTGACAGTTTGACACTGAACATTCTGTTTGCTTGGAATTCTCTTCGAAATTGAGTTTCTGAGGCATCGACATCTTCTTGACAAGTTTCACGACATCGATATCGAACAGCGGTTCTTTATAGCACCGTGGAGCGACATTTAAGCAAAACTTCTTCGCGCACTTGGTTCGTAGCACATTTCGAAACTTTGCCGTCCAGGAGAAGACCCACCGTCTCGAAAACGTCATATCACGCATCAAAACAGCAGTCGTCTCATAAATCTCACGGAAGCCTGCCTTCCGCCGGGACAGTCACGCTTGGCAAACCACGCTTGAACGTGGGCATCCGAACACCATCGCCGGCATACGTTCCCTTCCTCACATCTGCCGTACGGGTCTGTCCGCTCTACCCTTAGAACCCTTAGAAAAAACCTCACAATGCTGCCTGCGTCATTGCGCGCTACCGTACTGGTGCTCCTCTCGGCATCCACGACAACCGCCCTCTCCGTCTCCCTAGCATCCTTCGTCCCACGCCTCCACAACCTTCCCAAACCCTGCAGCGATGTCTACACTACAGCCATCACCGAGTGTACGCCAGACGATTTCAAGCAAGGCGCAACATGCTCAACAGCCTGTGTGCGGGGGCTTGCCGCACTCGGCGACAATGTGAAGCAGAGTTGCGCAAACGTTGACGTAGGCGAGCTGAGCATCATCGGAGTGTTCCAGAATGACCTGGGCATTCCGAGTTTGTGCCCAGGCGTGGTGGTAACAACCATCAGCTCCGGGAGTGTAATGGTGAGCACGACAATGTCGACTGTGGCTAGAAGCACATCAACTGTGGCCACTACAAGCTCCACCAGTTCGGTAGCTAAAACGACATCGACGCCGTCAGCTTCTGCATCGAAATCAGGCGAGGCAAAGCCAACAAGCTCGAGCCCATCGACAGACTTGGTCATGGACCCGAATGCCACTGCGACGAAGGCGACCATGACAGTGGTCATTCCACCAAACAACACTTCACCACCGCAAGAGACAGCACCTCCAGCAGACACGGCAGCGCCCCAAGACCCAGCGCCACCAAGAGAAACGGCACGACCAGAAGAGACGGTAGCACCGGGTGCTCAACTGTCCAACGCATTCTCGGGTGGCGGATCACCATTTGACATTGTCGCCACTGGCTCATCAAGTCACCAAGACATGTTTGACAGTACAGCTGTGGCTCTTCTTGCAGTCACATTGCTCTTCGTCGTATGTGCATAGTCGCATGATAGTTTCTTTCTTTTGTCTTGTAGGAATGCATATATGGCTCATGACCAGGCGTTGGGAACATTGAGATGTTTGATTTGTACTATATACCCAAATTGGCGGACTAGATGGACGAGGAAGAGGAGGACACAGTCGGCTTAATCCATCTGTAGATTGGACTGGAGGGACGCGTGTGCAATGATATCCATAGCTGTAGATACCATGGCGGGAGCAGGGTCGGCCTGCAGTAGTGGATTTGAACAATATGATGAATGAAACAACCCATCAGCTCATGACTTGTCAACTGTCACGCCGACGCTTTTGTACGCCTAACTTAGCATCCTTCACATATATCAACATGTCTACCTGTCACGTCTTGGCTTATGCGTGGCGGTCCTACTGGCGGCCACTGGGCATTCCGGCCACCAACCACACGCGCGGCCCCTGCCCACTAAGCGAAGGTGGGGCTGGCGGGAGATGCACCCCAGACGTAATCGCCCTTTTTCCGCCGCTCGCTGCACACGCTCATCGCCGCCCGTCCTTCCGCTAACTCTGGCCCCACCATGCAGGAGAGGAGCACAGCTACGGAAGATGAGGAAGACTTTACTGCTGTGCTTTATCCACGGCTTCAAGGTACGTCTGGTTCGCGCGTTGAGAGCGGGGTAGAGCAGAGTGCATACGTCATGGCCGCCCGTCTGCCCACAATGTCTCAGCTAGAGCACCGGGCGCAGTAATACGGCAGCATGGGGCCCTCTGGAGTACTCAGATCGGCCATTGAATGAATACTGATGTACCGGATAGGGCGGCGATGAAACCTTCAGGAATTTTCCGAGCCACGTGAAGGCGCTGCTCCAGCACGCGCTGCCCAAAGTCACGGTGCTGGCCATTACGTATCCGCAGTTTGAGACCAGAGGCGACCTGCACGAGTGTGTAGGCAGGTTCAAGGAATGGCTTCAGAACAAGGTCATTGATCTCGAGGTCGCCAATTCGACGCCCTCGCCTACCGTCGATCCCTCGGTCCGGACCATCCTCGTGGGCCATTCCATGGGCGGCATTGTTGCCGCGGAAACACTGCTCTCAATTCTATCTGAGCAGCCGATACACTCACAGTCGAACTCGCAAACGGGCTCAGAGTCGCTGACCGAGTACTCGGCCCTCATGTTTCCGTACATACAGGGTATTCTTGCCTTTGACACGCCGTACCTGGGCATTGCTCCCGGTGTAGTGGCCCATGGCGCCGAAAAGCATTGGAATACGGCAAGTTCTGCATACTCTGCATATACCAACCTGGCTGGAGCCTTTGGATGGGGCAGTAAAGAGACTGCATCTACTGCAGTGGATACAAGTAAAATGCTACCTGCGCCTGTGACGTCTGCGACCGGGGATGCGGCATCGGCGCCTCTGTGGCAGCGCTACGGAAAAATGGCCATGTTTGCAGGAGCTGCAGGAGCCATTGCAGCTGGTGGAGCCGCAGCGTACATGAAGAAAGACCAGATCAGCCAGGGTGTATCGTGGGCAACATCGCACCTAGAGTTTGTTGGTGTCCTAGCCCGTCCAGAGGAACTGCGTAAACGACTAGAGAAGATTGCAAAGATTACTACAACACATGAAGTTGGCTTCTGCAACATGTACACCACCCTAGGTCACGCCATAAACAGCGAAAACAAGGAGCATGGCTGGACTGGCAAGGTGGCTGGCAAAGACCGCACATTTTGCAACCTGCCCAAAGGACAGCTAAAGAATTTCTTCATACCAGCCGTTAATGACAAGGCTACAGCAGAGACATGGGCTCACACGTCCATGTTTGAGCCTCGTAACAACCCGGGCTACTACACTCTCAGCGAGACGGCAAAAGAAAAGATCATAGAGTGGACCGAGTCCACGGAGTGGTACGAAGAGAGCGATGGTCCATTGATTGGAGATGTTGGTGAGGAAGCGGAGATTGTAGAGCGCCAAGAAATAGACGAGCAGATGCAGAAAGAGGCCAACAGGAGAGAGCAAGAGCAGCTAGAGGAGGCGAAGCGGAATGGAGATGTGGATGCTCTGGAGGAGGAAGGCGAGTTTGTGGATTTGAAGAAGGGTGTGGAGGCAGTGGAGTGGGAGGATGAGGCGAGTAAGAGAAAAGAGTTGTGAGTGTGGGTAATTGCAGTAACGGATACCCTTGTATGACAGTCATGATAGTGTTGATGAGTCTTTTGTTCTGTGCTTCTCTTCTGTAGTCAATGATTTGATACGGCCTCAAAAGCTGCCCCAACCTCATCTATCATCCATGATTTTCCCCCACGCCAATAAACTATCAAACATTACTAGATAAAAACACACGTTCACATTCTCCTCTCTTCTCACATATCCCAGCCCTATATACTACATTCGTACATTTATACAAGCAAACAAACAATCATCATCATCATCTGATGTCCATGACTCAGTCGTCAGCAAATAGCGTTATTATAAACCCACATCTTTTTGTCCCACGCTCCCTTCCATCACCCATGTACCCTGAATACGATCTTCCCCCCTTCGATACCCCCAGTCCAAGTCGTGTGTCAGTTGACCGAAACCAGTTTAGGCTCGCCCGGAGCTAATGCAGTAATTTTATCCTGCCCTCTCTCCACTACATATGTGATGGGGTATATATCTTGGTTCTACGGACTTTGATGTTCATTCTTGATATTTTTTGTATTACTGTTTTTCATGTATTTTTGGGCCACATTGGGGAAAAAGGTGGAATAGGAATGCTGGTGAGGCGGGGATGATGATGATGATGATGCAGCGCACGCGACATGTCAGCTTTTTTAGCCTACTATTACTTTCTGGAGAAAGTGGAGAACGGGAGGGAGGGAAGGGAAGGGGAAAGGAACGGGCCGTACAACATCATTTTAAAATGAGTAAGCCTAATTTTGGCTTTTTTTATTTATTTATTTTATTTCACTTCGTTCTTTCGAAATATTAATTGTACAGAGTTTCTTGATCATGCTGTCAAGAAAAGGTAGGTCTTTTGTTTTTTTTTTTTTACCCTGTTGTCGTTGACGGATTGGTAGAGCGCCAGCAATATGGACGGATGGTTAAGAGTCGTCTCTCCAAGGACTTTTTTTCACTCGTCAATGTCCATCCAGTCTGGCTCGTCGTCGTCCTCGTCTTCATCTCCAGTCGTATCCTCGCTGGCCCATGTATCGGAAGAAAGAGAAGGAGCATGATGCGCTCGTATCCTAACCACCAATTCTTTATCACTGCGCTCAAAATCTTCTTGCCACAATTCCAGGCCATTGATGCCGCCACCCACAAAATACAAATACCCAACCTCGCATGCGACTTTCTTCGTCTGGCGCTCCAATTCCTCCCGCTCTTCGCGCTGCTTCAGCGTCTCCATAAAATCCGGCTCGAGCTGCACTTGCTCTGGCGTCTCCGAGTACGACAGTGAGCTGCGCGGCGGCCGGGGCCTAGTCGTGTTTCCGCGGGCGCGCCGCTCCGCCATGCGACCCTGCTCCTTGATATTGCGGTGGTTGCGCCAGCTAAAGAAGCCCGGAATGGGCCAATCCCAAAAAGCAGCTGCGATTTCAAAGTCGGGACCCAGGCCGTGCTTGCGGCGTACCGCAGCCTCGGTCTTGTTGCGGGCGTTCCAGGCTTCGCGGAGGGCGTTCCGCTCTCTTGTTTCCTGGCGGACGTGGCTAACGATGCGGAGCAGCTCTGTGTTGCCTTCTTCTGGTTTTGCAGGCCCGCAATGGCGGGGGCGGGGACGCCGTGATGGTCGTGGTGGTGTGCTGCTGGATTCGAGGGGGCGTGAGGCGCCTGCCTGCTCCCACCAAGCCACGTAGGTTGCGGCCTGCGCCTCGGGAACACTTGTGGGGTACGCTGCTGACATTGAGTCACAGACTGCGCACAGCGAGGGACTCTGGGATAGGACGGCGGCTGCCTGGGTGGGCCGCGAGTCTGACTGCTGGTGTGCGTCGTCCCACTCTCGCTCTTTTTCCCAGCGCAACTGGTCGTCCCGCCTGACTTTCTCAAAGTGCTGCTTGGTTGTGAGGAACCCCTTTCTTGCGCTGTTCCACCGCTGGTTGCGCATGTGCTTTGCTGGTTTCAGGCCTCCTAGTGCTGCCAGCTTCTTCAATGCTGCGTCGCTCTTTGCTCGGGCCTGAGATAGGACGCACTGGGGACACCATGGGACATGTTCGGAACTCGAGGGGTGGATGCTATGGCCACATATGCTAGCTGTCCGGATTGGGTGACGAGAAAGGGAGTGGGCGAAAGGCAGTTTTTTGCCGAGCGTGTCGGTCTCCAGGTCTGGGGCAAGCATCATCGGCATGGTGAATGTGAAGGTCTGGCTGGTGAATCTGTTGGTTGAGGGTTGCAAAGGAGCTTAGGTGCATTATTATTGCTGGTGGGATGGAATCAAGATCTGGGTCCGCGTGACCAGAGTCAGGCGAGGGAACTTGGAAAATGGGGCAGTGGGAGACTGAAAACCACCAGGACTTTGACAACACGATGCGGATCCAGAATAGTTGCGTCGGGCGTGACTTTTTAAACTTGTGAGATGGCCCTTCAGCCCTGTTCAGTGAGGCGCGTAAGCGCGTCATCGCGTTGCTCTCTTATTGGCCTGTCACTACAAAAAGTCACACGCGAGACTCGGCCATCGACGCTTGCCTCCGTGCGCTTCTTTAGCTCTGCATGTATGCCCACATGCTGACTGCTTGCGTGGGGGGAAGCGGGAGCGGGTGGACGACCACAAGAACAGAGCGCCGGTGCCTGCAAGGAAATGAAATGAAATAAAATGAACATGGCAGATGCCTTGAGGAAATTGGATGCGCATAGCCAGGCACACGGCAGTCCGGGTCCGCGCGAATTTGGCGTTGCAGCCTGCAATGCGGCTCCCTTCACTAGGTCCCTAGTGCAGCCCACGCTAGCCCCATCGGTCCTACAATATCTCCGATCTCAACCTCACCTTCACCAAAGGGGCTCCCTCTGCCCGCCTGCGACACCACACTGCAACTGTATCCATCTCGCTCGACTGGTCCGGCATGGACAGCCGCCGCTGCGACCGCCGACTCTCCGAGCGCTCCAATAGTCAACAAAAGCTATGCTCGAGCCGCTCGGTGCAGGACATGAGTTGTTTGTATATTGCTATTTACAGCGAACAGTCGAGATTGAAAGCTCGGACTGTCAACCTGGTAAACGAAAGTGAAGGGAAAATGGACAGCGGACGTGACCGCTGCTTTCACTGCACCAAAATGAACATGAGCACCAGCCTCTCACAGTGACTTGATCCTCTGACTTGATCGGCAACTAACTTGCAGCAACAACTAATCTGCAGCAAATACATCAGAATCATGGAGAGGCGTCCCGAGTTGTCGCGACGGCCTGCCTCATTCAACCCCGAAGCAGCCACCTTTAGCCCGACTGTAGCAAAAGCTGGAGCTCCTGTCTGCGCTGCTGAGCCGACCCCGCCCGCCAGCCCACAGCACAGGTCAGCCGTGCCAGACGAGGTGGAAAGTGAGTATCGTGAGTACCCATGCCGTGGTGCCATAAACTTACTTGTATGCACCAGAATCTCCCTTTCGACCTGCTAGAGAGATGCGTCCTATCTATCAGGCGTACGACGGACCAAGTGTCTCTCAGCTACCGAGTGCCCCGCCAGATCCGGTGTATATGGCATTGGATGACCTACAAGATCTCTTGCGAGGTAAGACTAAGCGCAGTACAGTTTGCTCATTGAATACAAACCTAACAAAGCAATTCATAGCCTTGACCCAAGACCGACCAGAACCAGCACGCAATGTAGCCACCTCCATGGATTCCATCAATAAAGCGATGCCCTATAACCCACCAAGCGTCTTCAGCACTCAGCGCCTTGCGCCAGCAAAGCAAAATAGGCCTAGAGTCAAGCAAGCAGACAAGCGCTGTAGTGACATCAAACGGCCCTCAGACCCAAGCCCAAATTTTCCCATACTCAACGAATGTCCATGCTGAGCTACCACCGAGCCTTGAATACATCCTCCCTGTCCACATCAGGTTCCTCCCAACTATCCCCAAGTCCAATTCCGTAAAGCCATTTGCCATACCTCGTTCCATCAACGTGATCCTGTGTCAATGGACGCTCGTCAGACAGCGCACCGTGGAGCTCAAGCTGAAAGAGATCCGGGAGAACCGATATCAAGGTCTCGACGTCAGCATCGGCATTGTCAATGTCAGCCTTGGTAGGGGAGCGGTGGTCGGCAAAGAGGTCGAAGTGCGAGCCAGGAGTAGTGGCAGTCTGAGCGAAAGCGCTGGGCTGAGAGGAAGGTGTTTGCTTGGTATTCTGTGCCGCGTATACCTCTGCAGGTGTGGGCCAAGATGTCGTGTCTCGTGCTATGTTGAACGCCTGGGGGCGCGCGGGGTTAGGCATGTACGAGGAGAAGGTGCTTATGGGCTCTGGTGTGTAAGGATCACGGCGAGGAGACATCCAAATTGCGTCATCGGGGTAGATGTCTGCAGCTGAGGGCTCAGGACCTTGGTCGGTACGTCTGGT
>Ga0115846_100341_pt1 | contig 25379 bp, 24 predicted proteins | sample InSIn5gowninarea_2_FD_83860 | JGI IMG/M metagenome (GOLD analysis project Ga0115846, IMG submission 83860) | reverse complement strand
TGCTTGTGCACCCAAGCCGGGTCCATTTTCACTTAAGGATGCAGGAACGCATACAATTGATGATACCGAATAGAATACCCTTCCAGAAGAACATGCTATGGCACTCACTGATGAGAACAGTCCAGCATATGTGGCAGGTTTTTACCAATCATTAGTTAGTCTTTTTAAGGATGAAGAAAAAATTATCGAGGCATTCAAGACGGGAAAAGGTCTTGGATGGGGAGATCATCATCACTATTTGTATGAAGGTACAGAGCGATTCTTCAAACCTAACTATGTGGCAAACCTGACAAGTAGTTGGATTCCATCTCTTGACTCAATTGAAGACAAGCTAAAGAAGGGAGGCGTCAAAGTGGCAGATGTTGGATGCGGACATGGTGCATCAACGATTCTGATGGCAAAGGCATATCCAAATTCAAAATTCATCGGATTTGATTCTCATAAACCCTCAGTCGAAAGGGCTAGAGAGTTAGCGGAAAAAGAAAATCTTCAAAATATAGCATTTGAAGTAGCAAAGTCCACTGACTATCCTGGTGACGATTATGATTTGGTATCTTTCTTCGATTGCTTTCACGACATGGGTGATCCAAGTGGAGCAGCTAGACATGTTCTTCAAACCTTAAGAAAAAAAGAAGGTGTCTGGATGCTAGTAGAACCTTTTGCAAATGATAAACTGGAGGATAATTTGAATCCACTTGGAAGGGTATTCTATTCGGTATCATCAATTGTATGCGTTCCTGCATCCTTAAGTGAAAATGGACCCGGCTTGGGTGCACAAGCAGGTGAACAGAGAATAGCTGAAATAATAAAATCCGCAGGGTTTTCAAAGTTCCGTCGGGCCACCCAAACCCCTTTCAACTTGGTCTTTGAGGCAAAGCCTTGAACTATCCATTACGCGTATTTATTGTATCTAAAGGATATTTCTACCAGGAAATTTGATTATTCTACAATAAGATATAAGAAATGTGAATTAGTTTGGTCGGAGTATTAGAACCCTACTACCACTAGGAACAAACTTCGCGGGTGTAGTCAATCAGATATTGAATGTATGGACTTACTTATTTTTGATCTAAATTATCGTTTTAGGGTTTGAGATCAGAACCTGGTAATTGAAAATGATTGTTCAATTTAAGATAGATCTGGTGTTGCCTATTTGGAAGCTTATTTGTTTACCTCATCAAATGAAAGGAAGAAACATTCTCAATCTTCAAAATCACCTTCAGTTTTTAATATATCCAAATGAGAATATTACAATTGAGTGATAGGGATGGCATGCAGAGGTATTTGCCACAGAATCAAAGCAGATTCCTTAGGCATAAATCATAATACTCGCTATGCAGAGGGTCAAAGCGTTGTCAAGTATGTAAAATTTTTTTATTTTGGTCAGATAATTATTGACTTTGTTGTGGTTGTAACTTAGAACTAAACCGCATCAGAGAAAATTGAGGCAAAAATACGTACAGTTAATCAGATAACAAAAATGTTTTTTAGTTGTGTTAAATGTCGTGATAATTTCGTTTTTTAGTATTCTACCCCTTTTGTGTAGATTACGAGATATGAATCCACTATAAGAGACCAGTAAGGTAGTTATGTACTTTTTAAATATGATAATTAACAATAAAAAACATCTATATGCTATTTGATAAAATGATAAGTGATAAAAGAAAATTACTATTTTTTTCTGCTATAGTTGTAGCATTGTCTTTAGGTTTCTATTTAATACCGAATTCAATTAATACGATGTTTGCAAGTAGTCAGATCTTTGTTAGCGCTTTTGCTCAACAAGCAGTGTTGCCAGATGCCCCTAAAACAAATGACAGTTTTACAAATACAAACATAACTAATAATTCTCTATCGTCAAGTAATAGTTCTGGTAAACCTGCGGAAGAGAATTTAATCAAGCTGTATGATATAGTGGACCAGTCCGTAGTTCAAGTGACGCAAAATTCAAATATACCAGGCAAGTCTAGGCTTGGTTCAGGTTTCGTATATGATAAAGACGGGCACATAGTTACCAATTATCATGTCGTGGCTGGAGACAACATTAGTAAAGAATTTGATATAACATTTACTGATGGATCGGCTTATAAGGCTAAAGTTATAGGTACTGACCCGTACTCCGAGATAGCCGTTTTAAAAATCCCAGTAGAAAATAATACCCAAGTGAGAGAGAAGTTAATACCTTTGCAGGTAGGCAACTTTTCTGAAGTGAGTGTAGGACAAAGGGTTGCTGCTGTTGGTAATCCATTTGGATTGTCTGCATCCATTACTGAAGGAATAGTAAGTGGCCTAGGGAGATTACTTCCAGCCTTATCTCCTGAAATTGATCAAATACCCCTTGTAGAAGATACACCTGCTTTTTCAATACCAAATATCATACAAACTGATGCCGCTATAAATCCGGGAAATTCCGGGGGACCGCTACTAAATATGAATGGTGAAGTGATAGGAATTAATACTGCTATTTTCTCTGCGACAGGTGTGTACTCAGGAGTAGGTTTTGCAATTCCTTCGTATCTAATCCAAAAGGTAGTGCCTTCTCTTATTACTACAGGAGAATATCAACATCCCTATTTAGGAATATCTGGAACGGACATAGATGCAGACATTGCAGAAATCATGAAACTTCAAAACACTACGGGATTTCTTGTAATACAGGTTACTTCTGGTAGTCCTGCTGATAAGGCGGGTATACATGGAGGATCAATATTAACAAAAATAGACGGAAGAGACTTAGAGCTTGGAGGAGATGTAATAGTAGGAATTGACGATAAACCCATTAGAAAAATAGATGATTTACTATCTTATTTAGATAGAGAAAAGAGGGTTGGAGAAAATGTCACTCTTTCAATTGTAAGAAATGGACAAATACAAGAGGTAGATTTAACCTTGGCAACCAGACCTTCATCTACAGTTTTAGGCTCCGAAAGTATACAAGAAACACAGGAAGATAGACCAGCCCTTGGTATTACTGGTATTAATGTTACACCTGAAATAGCCCTCCAAATGAGCGTACCTTCTAATATTACTGATGGAGGGAAAGGATTCTTAGTAATTGATGTACTTAGAAATGGTTCGGCAGAGATCGCAGGGATTAAGGGAGGATATATTGCCTCAAACATTGGTGGAAACCAAATAGAGCTTGGAGGAGATATAATCACTGGAATCGATAATACCACTATAGGATCGGTAGAAGATATTAAAAAAGCACTTTCTGTAAAACAGATAGGAGATAGTGTGCAATTGACTATATATCGAGACAACAGCACATTAAATATCCCGGTTGTATTAAAGAAAGAATCGCAGCAGGATTTGATAAAAAATACCATACCTACACCTCTGCCTCCTCTTTCTCCTTCACCACAGATTCCTGATGGCCCATCCCCATTCCAACCATTCAATCCATTTAATGATTTTGGTGATGAGGGCGTCTATGATCAATGTGTAGAGATAATGGGTAAAGATGCTTGTGACAGACTATTTGGAAGATAGTTAATAAAGTACATTTTTTATTCAGAATCATTATTTTCCGATCACACTTTTATTGAATGCAAAAATACATAGAGATCACGTGATTTATAGAAAAAAATATGGATCAAAATTAAATAAGAATATAGATAGCTTTTGTTAAATCGTGCCAAATTAACCCAAATATTTATATATAAAAGTATGTATGGGACAACATGCTAATTAGCGAAAGCAAGCGAAGAACAATTTGCTTGAGACGAATTTTACTTTATTTATTTAAGCTTCTCTTTGGTCGGACTAAAGTTTACGACTTACTCGTTTCATCGAAATTCGTTATTTGCATCAAGATCTGTAAGATTCTAAAAACCCCCACCACTTGACTATCTTTTTGATAACTAGGGCCTAATTTAAACACTAAATGGAAAAATGAAATACAATAAATCAATAATTAAACCTCCGAATAATCCAGAGATTTTTGAGTCAAAAAAGTCAAAAAATCTAAATGATTTTGCCAAAATTGAACCTGAGATAGTTACAAGAAGTAGTAAGTTAACTCGAATAAAATTAAAATTGGCCAATAGGTCTACTGAGATTGAAAAAACTTATGACGACGATGTAATTCAAACAATAAATGATCTTTTTTATGATAGAGTGACAATTTTCCCTATAATTGGCGATGTCATAAGGGCTACCAAAATATTACTAAGATTTTTAGAGCACCCAAAACCCGTTACAGCTAATGCTTTTATCGAGGACATTCTAAGAAAGATCACTTTAGAAAAAAGAATTACAAGGTTTGATGTCTCCCAATTGACTAAGATCACTTCTGTCAATTATAATAATTTCAAAGAATACATGAATGGTGGTCCTTTTGGAGAAAATTGGAATAACGCACCCAACGGATTTTACGATTGTATAGATAACAAAAGTAAAGGGAGTATTCTTGGTATAGAACGGGTTCAAAGCAGATGACTATGGAAGAGAGGTATCAAAGAAGCTCATAGAAAAAAAGAAATCTAGTCCTGCAGTGTATATAAGCTTACTTATAGATGGTCCGGTTTCCATACTAATGCAAAAGCCACCTACGAGTTTAAAGGAATTTGAAATAAACACTCTAAATATGATTAATGAGATGCGGGATGCTGGAATCAACGTATATGTGAACGACAGTTGGAATCCTTTATCGTCAGACTTTTTGGCTGCAAATCATATTAAACTATGGATATTTGACGGATCGATTGCGTTCGTCGGAGGCATCGGAATAGAATCACAATTTAGAAATATATTGTTTGATGAGATGGATCTAGTAAAAGGACCATTTGTAAAAATCTTGACTATGATGACCCTATTCATAATGGCCAACCAAAAAGGCAGGTCCGACAGATTTGACAACACTAAACAATTTCATGAAATGGAGAAGAAGGAAATAAAACAGTTATTTTTAAAGGAAACGCCGAAGGAAGGAGGCATAACCATGAAACTTTCCATGAATGTTCCAGGATATATTCAAGATGCTCAAAATGATTATGTAAATCTGCTACTACGCAAGGATATAGATGAGATATTCATAATGGCACCGTACTTTTCAGACGATAAAATAGCTCGTGCGTTGGTAAAATGTGCCACACTTTTATATGTTCGACATTACAGGCAAAAATTTAGAGAAAGGAAAAAATCTACTATCAACTATACACAAAGAGAATTAAAAGAATTATTAGACAAAGAAATTGCAAAAGAGAAAAAAATACATATAGTTTTCCCAAAGAAACAAGAGAATCGAATTATAGAAGAAGTTTCCAAATATTATGCATACTATCTCAGAAAAAATCCTTTAGTAGAAACACTTCAATTCTATGCTGAAACAAATTTAAAAATTCACGAAATGTTACATGCTAAGCAAATGATAATTGTATTAAGAAATAGAAAAGAGAATTGGACAAAATATATCAAGTTTGGAGGAAGTTATAACCCCGCTGGAAGAGCACACAATATGTGGGAACTGAATGTAATCATGTATAAAGGTCCTTGGAAAAAAAGCGATGGTTCTGACACGCTTGAGGACAATAGCATAAAGCACTACCTCGAAAAAGTTATGAAGATTGTTATATCAGATTATACACAGCCCTTTCCATGGAGAAATGCTGAGATTCAACTATCCCCTGGCAACGGGCATCTATGAAAATCGCTCAATTGTCATGGTTTTAAGTAGATAGAGGTGTTAGGACACTGATCCATCATCATTAACCATCAATATACACAAACTATTATAATCCCACAATTTCGCACCTAACTTTACTTTTACCTTCTTTATTGAGGTTTCAAGGTTATTTAATTTATCTTGAAATGAATTTTCTGTTCTTTATCGTCATAGATCAAAGGATTTGTTTTCAAGTTTTCTATTTTGTTATCGGCGGTTTTTTTCTAAATCAACGATAATATGTTAAAAACTCTTGCTACTAATCATTGAATATAGTTTGTATTCAATTCATAATATTTGTTAAATATCTTTACCTTAAAACACGATTATGACTGAAAATAATGTTAGTCAGACTAATTTTTTTTATGATGTCATAGTCATTGGTGGTGGTTCAGCCGGTCTAAGAGCAGCAATCGAAGCTCACGATAATGGATCACTTGTTCTTCTAATTAGCAAGAGTAAACGTGGAGACCCCCATACAGTGCTTGCAAGAGGAGGAATTAATGCTGCACTTGGAACTTTGGACGCCAAAGATAATTGGATGATACATGCTTCTGATACCCTAATAGAAGGAGAACACATCGCAGACTTTGAGAGAGTTGAAATCCTTTGCAAGAGTGCTCCTGACGCTATCCACGAATTAGTCAACTGGGGTGCTAGATTTCATAGGGAGGAAGATGGGAGACTAACACAACGTTTCTTTGGAGCTCATACATACAGAAGAACCGTCTTTTATGAGGATTGGACTGGTGATGAGATAATTCGTGTCCTGATGCAACAGATTAATGAAAGAAAGATCGATATCATGGATGATATCTATATTACAAAGTTACTAGTAAAAAAAGACATTGAAAACAGAGATAGATCTTCAAATTCTTTACCTTCCAAAATAATTGGAGCAATTGGCATTGACATCAAGAAAAAACAACTTGTGAATTTTAATTGTAAATCTCTGATACTTGCTCCAGGGGGATATACAAGAGTATATTCTATAAGCAGTTCTAGAAATTATGAACACTATGGTGAAGGAATTGAGCTGGCATATGAGGTAGGAGTAGATTTAGTAGATATGGAAATGGTTCAATTTCATCCTACTGGTATGGTATGGCCCGAAAATGCATTGGGTACGCTTGCTACTGAAGCTATCCGAGGAGAAGGGGGTATCTTACTGAATTCAAAAAATGAGCGATTCATGAAAAAATTCTATCCCGAAAGGATGGAACTGGGGCCCAGAGATGTAGTTGCACGAGCTATTTACAACGAGATCGCAGAAGGACGGGGTACTGTCCATAAAGGAGTTTGGTTGGACATCACTCATCTTCCTTTGAAAAAAATCTTAGACAGGTTGCCTACCATGTATAAACAATTTAAGGACATAGCCGGAGTCGACATTTCTAAAGAGAAAATGGAAGTGGGTCCTACTGCACATTATTCTATGGGCGGATTATCAGTCGATAAAAATTGCAGAACAAAAGTTGAGGGTTTATTCGCAGCTGGCGAAGCAATAAGTCAAATACATGGTGCCAATAGGCTAGGTGGTAATAGTTTACTCGACACCTTGGTTTTTGGAAAGATAGCGGGGAGGGAAGCCTCTCTTTTTGCAAAGCAGTTGCAAACTCCACAAGAAGACAATCTATTAGAGTCGAAAGTAGATACGAATGTACAAGAGTTTGAAAAAGATCTTTTTATGCTATTGGATGATCCATTAACTTTTCGCAAAGAAATACAAGATATAATGGATCGAAGTGCAGGAATAGTAAGAAATGCAACAAATCTTCAAAAAGGGTTAGAAAAAATCCTAACTTTAAAGGATAGGTTTTATTCTAAGATTCGGATACTACCAAAAAATGAATTAAATAATGATAACCACGGCATCAAAAATCTCATTATGACTTTGGAAGTCAGATCATCTTTGGTTGTATGCGAGGCTATAATAAGGAGTGCCATTATGCGGAAAGAAAGCAGAGGTGCACATTTTCGTTCTGATTTTTCAGATATCAATAACGATATGTGGCATGTCAATATCTATTGTACTAAAGAGAATGAAAAAATGAAATTATATAAACAAAATGTTAAAGAAGTAAATGGAATCCTGAAAGAAATAATGGAAGACAATATGAAACCGATTCATAATAACGAGTCTGAATAAAAGGTAACAAACATCAAACATCATAAACCCAAAAGTAATGTTGTATAAATGATTATCCTAAGGATTTAACTATTTTTTGTCATGATGACTTCCAAAATGTGGATATTAAAATTATAAAAACAAAATATTCACAGGAATCTCATTAACAATATGAACCAATATACGGTATTTCTAACGAAATCTTTGATTCTATTATAGATTATGATATGTAACGAAAAGACATTATATCTAGCTAGATGTGCTCCTCTACTATACTAATCATATTACAAATACAAATCAGAGTAAATTTTATGTTGAATTCAAGAATATATCTAAGACACGCCTTATCAAGATTATTTCATTATTATCGTGTTATGTGTCTGCCTTCTAATTTTCCCAGTTACCTTTATGATTTAACTTTAAATCCTACATAAGAGAATATATAAAGGTCATAAAGTATGCGAGAGGTTAGTATCTATTACAACATGCTTATCTTCTTTTCAATTTCTTGTATGATTTTTATAACATATGCGGATGCACAATCCCCAATAAGTAATAGCATGGACATAGGAGGTATTTACTTGTCAGACAAGCAGACTATTTATCATATTAAACAAACAAATAATACGATTTGGATATTAGGGACTGAACCTACTCCAAATGGTGAGTTCAACACCATTGTAAATATTTTTAGTGGAACGTTAGGAAATAATATTAGCAAAATATCTGGAAAATGGTTAGATTCCCCATTATCAAATAGTACCAACGGCGGGAATGTTGATTTTAATCTTTTGATGGACAACTCAAGTAATAATATAACTTTAACTAAGATTCCCTCAACACCAGGATCAAATAATGTTTTTCCAGCAAATATGTTGACTAAATATGATCCAAGTCTTCATGGTCCTTTAACAATTTATATGTCAATGGAAAATTTATTGATCAATGAAGCGCGTGCTCCTACTTCCGATATTTTATACATTGGCATAAGCGGTCAAAAGAATAATGACAACCCTTTAACCGCAACTAAATACTTGGGAGCTAGAGGAGATGGTTCAAACGTAACAACAAATCTAAGAATTGGTCCATTTACATTTGATAATGAAAACGATTCCCTAAAAGTAGAAATTTTGGGACTACATAAGGCAGGCAGCACAACTTCATTTACATTAATCAATCTCAGAGATACATTGATTCAACTAATGGAACCATCATACAATGTTTCTGATTTGGTCCAGGCGACAAACGTAATTAGTTCATTATCTCCCGGATTAATTCCAGGAGGATGTAATGGTTTAGTATTCATAGATGAAATATCCTTATCATCTGAATTTTTAAGAAATTCAACTGCCTTTAATGGAGAACATATTATAAAAAAAGCTTATCCAGGAACAACAAGTCCCCCCGGATGTGGACCACCTTCACAGTATGCTGTTAAATTATCCATTAGCCGTCAGGGATAATTTAACAAGATCTCATTTAGTGATTAAGCTCCTTTTTACAGCGACGTAGGGTTTTTTCAAAAGATAAGCAGGCTTGTCAATCAATTAAGATTTCAAGTCAGTTTAGATTGGAGAATATTTCCATGAATTTGTTATTGTAACTTGAACCCTACTGATTCTATACCAGAGATTGGCATTGAAATCTCAGTATTACTATGAAACTGGTTTACTAAAATCCCATGTAGGAAAGAACTTGGGAGTTATTTTGATGACAATCCCTTCTTTACTCTTTGAACGATCCATAATTGTTTTTGCAACAGGATGATCTAAAGTTCCTAAATATTTCAAAATTATCATTTCTACTGTCGGCATGATTACCTTGTGGTCTTCTGAGATGGTAGCTATGCCTTTGCCTTTTACACCTTTATAGGGATTGTTTCCATCTTCAACATAAAAATAGATATTAGGTTTTTCTCTGACATTCTGACTCTTTTTGTCATTTTGCCTGTCATAATGAATAGTTTTTTCTAATCTTTATCGTAGTAGAACCATAGAGGTTGAATGTTAGGGTCGCCTTTATTATCAATTATAGTAAACTGTAAGTTTAATTTGCTTTTGAGGAATCTATCCGCCTCTTCCTTAATCATGCCAGGAATATCGGAACTTGCTTTTAGGATCTTCATACTATAAAAGATCTTTTCCTTAGGACAAAATTATTGTATGATCTATGTTTATAGCATAATCTTGTGATCATTTATTGTGTTGATTTGTCATAATGACAAACAACGTAACTTGAGTCCAAAGTTGTTGGTAAGGCAGCACCAAAATTATTTGTCTATCGTTTAGTTCTAATTCGTCGGGATAAAGTCTTATTGGCGGCAGGATTCTAATACATAATATTGTATAAATTATTTAGTGATGAACATAAAAAAACAAGATGGTCTATTTTTGATACTCTTTGTTATCATTGGATTATATTCGGTATATTTACTAGGTGAATTTTCAATTGTAAAAGGAACTGCAACTGGCGATAATCAAGAAAAAGTCTTCGTGATGTATGCCGGATCCCTTGTGAAGATATTTGAAGATGTAATTGGACCTGCATTTCAAAGTGAATCTGGATATCCATACGTTGGAGAGGGTAAAGGGTCTGTTCAAGTTTCAAATTTGATTAAGGATGGATTCAGGACGCCTGATGTATTTGTTAGTGCTGGAACGGTACCAATGACAAGACTAATGAATACTACTCCTACTCCCATCGTAGATTGGCTTTTAAAGTTTGTGGCCGCTGAAATTGTGATAGCTTACTCAAACAACAGTCCACACTTTGGTAATTTAGAGAAAGCAAGAATTGGTGAAATTCCCTGGTATGAAGTTGTTTCCCAGGATGGTTTCAAATTTGGCAGAACGGATCCTGAATTGGATCCAAAAGGATACTATGGAATCATAACTGCTGAATTAGCAAATTCCCATTACAATGATTCATCAATCAAGAATAGAGTATTTGGAGAAGATAGAAATCCCAAACAGATATTTCCCGAAGAAACTCTTAAAACAGTATTAGAAACAGGTTCATTAGATGCAGTCATAGCATACAAGCATGAAGCTATTTCAAGAAATCTCCCTTACATTACTTTACCCAATGAGATTAATCTAGGTGATCCCACATATTCTGATTTGTACAAACGTGCAAATTATACTCTGCAATCCGACAAAAAAACAATTTATGGTGAACCAGTTGACTTCTCAATCACAATACCAAAGACTGTTAAGAATATGGACGGTGCAATCTCCTTTGTAAACTTTGTAATTTCTAAAAATAGTTCACAGTTGCTGAAAAGTCAAGGACTTAACCCAATCAACATAACATCTGAAGGAAATACTGATAATATTCCTTTGTCTATAAAAGAGACAATCCGATAGGAATGTAGACTTATCCTTTGAGAAAATTTGTAAGAATGTTAATAGATCTCATGCGTGGCGATTAAATTTTTCATGATAGAATAGATCTAATGCAATTAATATCAAATTTTGTCCTTCTGTATTATTACTAGCATGTACATCCGAGTAGATTGTTGCTTGTGGGAGCAGGATCCATACCAATTAATGCAAACGTAATTTCTCCGCGTGTTGTACACATAATAAAAAATTATGATTTTATCAATTTTTATATATATGAAATGAAATGTTAATGATACTTGTTTTATAGAAAAGTATCTTTATGTACGTTTTTGTCGACTTTAGTTATCTTATCCTTTTTTGCTTCTTATACTTTTCAAAATCAATTTCAGTTGGCATATGGCCAAGATCATCAAACTCCCATATTGAATGATTCCCATTATTCCTCTAAAAATGAGATGTCAGATACACTCTTGGAACAATTTAAGGAAATAGTATTTGATCACCCAGAATCCAGTTATTCTTCTTCTTCCGACAATAGTGATTTTTCTAGTTCGAGTATTTTAATACCAATTGTTGTTGGTATTATATCTCCGGATGGCACCCAGGTCTCAGGATATGGAAACACATCAAATTTTAACCCCATGAAGGTTGATGGAAATACTGTTTTTGATATAGCATCCATATCAAAGACATTTGTGGCTACTATTTTAGCAGATATGGTAAATCAAGGATTGGTCAACCTAAATGATCCTATCGAAAAGTTTCTTCCAGTTGACAGTGTGGTAGTTCCATCGTATAATGGGCACAAGATAACCCTTGAGAACCTAGCAACGCATACTTCGGGCCTACCTGATTTTCCAACAGGTTGGATTAGAAACCACAGTTATACTACTCAACAAGTTTATGAATTTGTTTCAAATACAACTTTGTCAAGCAAGCCAGGGACAAAAGCAATTTATTCTGACATAGGGATGGGTCTTTTGGGCCACATTTTATCTTTGAGGGCCGGTGTACCGTTTGATCAACTTGTACAAGATAGAATTCTAAATGTTCTTGCTATGGATAGCACAGGAATGCGTATGAATGCTTCAGGAATATCGGTTCCTGAAGATATTAAATATAGATTTGCTCAAGGTCATATAGCAGGAAACGAGGTTAATTTGGAATTCGTACCCGAAACAATACAGTCAGCCGGCGCCATGTATTCTACGACCAATGATTTGCTAAAGTATCTGTCAGCTAATATAGGGTTAATTCAACCTAAAGTTAAAGATTCCATACAGGAAACCCATTTAATAAGACATTCGTTTGGCCAATCTTCTGATAATAAATCACTTAAAGATTACATTGGTTTGGGCTGGACAATAACTACGGATTTTGGAAAAGAGATCATTTGGCATACTGGCTCGATAGACGGATACACAAGTATAATAGGGTTTAATCCGAGCAAGCAGATTGGTCTAGTGATATTATGTGGTTGTAATTATAACGATTTTTCATCACAACAGATGATAAATCTTGTAATTCCTTTCCTTCTATATTATAAATAACCCTTGCCAGCTACCTTTTTTTGAGATACTGAAAAATGGCAATGGCAATGGAAATATTATGGATCTATAAAATTCACAAATTCATATGAATATGCTCCATAATTATCATTACTCTGAAAGAATAACTTTCAATTTCATCTTTGTTACGGCGCGAATATATCACACTAAATCCTAATTGATGATGAAATAATTAGCTGGAATGATCTTCTATCCATGCGTAGATATCTTCCAATACATGAAGACATCCTCTATCAAAAAAAGTCACATTCGCTACGATTCAACTGGGAAATCGTGACATCATCGGCTATAAACTTGAGGTTAGTGTTCAATTTGTTATCAGAACGAACTGAACCAAATATTGATGTAATTAGATCAAATATGGCTCTATGAGCATAGATATTGTCTAATTAAAGGGTGTAGAAAATTCAAATAACAATAATGGTTGGATTAGCAGAATATGAACAACACTTTACCATAAGATATTGGCAATCCTTATCTGCTAGAATTTATGCTGATATAAGTACTAGGAAAAAAATTTGAAGGACGTCAAACCTATATCTTAGATGGGACCTCTCTCCCTCCTCTCAAACAGTTTCTTGATTTAAGATAGATAATTATCTTGGAAACATGGTGTACAATATGCTTAATATCTGCTACAAACTATACCATCAAAGATATAAGCAGGTACTAAAAATGGAATAGTATGGGAATTGTTAAGATTGAAATGTATGGTGTTATGTTAATAATTACTGGAATTCTATTTGCTTCAGTATTCTATCCCGAGGATGCAAAGGCCACCATATTGTCTGGTATGGATGAACCAACAGGAAATGCTTATGAGGACCTCTACTTTGCAGAAGAAGAAAACGCTACTATCAAATCAGGATCGAATCAAACAACGAATACAAATAATAGCAGAATCCAATAGTAACGATAAACATCGTTACTCCATACAAATTATTTTCGAAATTAGATGTAAAAAAAATCAAGTGTGTGTGTTTTTCAATTATTATGTTGAGAAATTCAAATCCTCAAATTATTAGCCAAAAGAATGTCGAAATGACGATTTTCCTAATTGAATTCCATAACCTATTTGGATTATCTTCATTGGCATTAATTTAAATATTGTTCATATTGTATAAGGCTTAACTGGCAACTTTATCATCTTTGTTGACTATATTCGTTAGTATTGATATGATGTGAGAACATATTGCTCAGCGAACCAGTGGAAAGACGAGGAACGAATTTAACCTATTAAATGGGTTCTGGACAGATTAACTTGTTGTTTATTCTTAATTTGTTCATCTGTTAAATAATATTATACTCAATAGTTTTTGCAAGTATTCATGCTTGAAATACTTGCTTAGTAATGCGGTCTGTCAAACAACACATACCGCATTGCTAAAGTCATCATTCAAATTTCTGGTATAGTTGCTCTAGTTTCAATATTTCGACTGCTCTATTGCACACTATCATTTTACATAAATATTTTTTTGGAAGATATAAACTAATTACATATATCAGTTCACAATTCGCAATCAACCTTACAGAATTTATTTGAAATTTAAAAAAAGATTGTTAATCACGTTGAGAAAATTATTTTGTTATGTGTGAATTGATCTGCTTTTGTTGATAAAGAATCAGAGCCATAATGAAGGCGAAATGCCTGCAATGACAGGAATCTGAATTCTCTTTGATGCCTGAATTGATAGATTTGTGGTAACTGTCATAGCATTCACTTATCATTTTCATGAAAATAAATTCATCATCTTCATTTAGACAATTAATGAATTTATTCCAATCTTGTATTATTTTGTTAAATCCAATTTGGATTTCAATTTCTGATCCTTTCATTGACTGACAGGTTTGAAAAGCTTCCTCTTTGATACTGTTATTTTCAACTTCTATAGTTCTAGTCAGTCTGCTATGAACAATCTTGAAATTGTTGAAAATGAGACTGAGAATAATTGGTTCAATCATAACTGGATTAAATAAATTGGATAACACACGACTATATGATTGAGGGACTGAAAACAATCGATTAAAACGTTGTTTGTCTTCTTTACAGAGTTCTTTTTTAAAATCCATCCATTCTGATCTTTCAACGTCTATTAACATTCTAAATGAGGAGGTAGAATGACTCATTAGGCTCCACTCAAATTAAGTAATCTTACGGGTGAGAAGATTTTATTCCTGTCTAGATATGCCAATTGTTCGGTATTAGTGCTATTTAGAAAACTCTTGTTCTGACATGTTATATGTTCTATTTTAAAAATCTGTTTGTTTTTGTTTTTATTCTTATCAGTATAATGCTTTATGTTGATAGCGTTATTGAATTTGAATGCTATAGAATTGTCTTTAATATTTTCACAATCATCATAAGTTAAAATTACGAAATATTTTACTGAAAGACAAATCAAAACATCAATTATTTCATTGACTATGCTTATATTTTCTTGAATAGCATTTCTTGATATTGCTGTTGAATAATTATTATTTTCAAATTTTTTCATTCTGTTTTTTACATTCGAAGAAACTAATGTATCGAATAGGTCTAGTATAATGATCTGTAATTTGTTACCTATTGCTTTAATCATCTTGGGAAGTTCATAAATTAACATATTAGTCAATTGCGAAAATGTGAAGGCTCTAGCAATAAAAATCCTGTCAAGAATACTGTTAATGTCTGTTTCTTTCTTTATTGCTTGATTAACTAAATTGAGATAGAAACATCCCAAATTATTACCGCTTCCTGCATCTATCAGAATGGTTCTTTTATTTTCAACTTTATTTTCCTTATCACTTGATTTACATGAATGATAATCAATACAAACTTTTGCAATAATACGGTTCAAAAAATTACTGCTTTGATGGGATTGATTTTGGATACAAATGTTTTTCTTGTCTGAAAAAGATATGAGTTTATCGATCTCAGGTACTTCAAATAATTTCCGGTTTATGTCTTTAAATTCATCAAAGGCAGTACAAAAATTATCATCTACATTGTGATTGTTCTCTCGATAATAGTATGCTCGCAAATTAACTTTCACATCTCCATAAAGTTATTTTAGACAGTTTCGGTTCTAATCGATGAATGTTTGGAGATTTTTCGGATTGATTTTGTTGTACCAGCGATGGGCAATTTTATTATTTTTTTTGATCGTGTCATACTACTGTATGTTATAACATGTTAATATGTATTACGCTGCGTAATGACTGTATCTATAATGTATTGGTTATTGTATGTACGCTACCACCTTATGTTTTATGGGTGAGGTAAGATTGATTACAAGTTAGAAATATTCTTAGCATTTTAACATCAAGGATCTTACTAAATCCATATAGTAATAAAATAGCGCCATCATTGAGAGAGACGATCCCCTTAATCACAATAACAGTCTTCTCTAGATTTCTATTGCTTTCTAGTTAGTCGAAAATATTACAATTTGCTAGTATCTGTAAAAAATATAAAATGCTAAAAACAAATAATAAACAATAACATTTAATACCGTTATTACAGACCCTATTTTGAAGAATTCTATAAAGGTGAACACCTTCATTCCTCTGGATTCAGCAGTCTGCATTATGATGATGTTACTTGCAGCACCAAATATAGTGAGATTACCAGCAACAGTACTTGCTGAAGCTAGCATTAGCCAAGCAGATACATCATCTTTATCAAAGCCATTCTCGATCATAACTTGATTGTAGATGACGACGAAGGGTACATTACTTAGTACTTGGCTCATGGTTATGCTCACTACAGAAATAATTGCATTATTTTGAAGCATGTTATCCATTTCATAATAATTAGTATTCGGATTAGGTGAAGGAAAATAGTCCATCATAATGGGAATTAGTCCTGATGTCCATAATGCAGACGTGAAAATGAACATAGCAATAAAAAAGATTAGTACAGAATAATTTACATCTCTCAGTATAGAAATTCTTTCTTTACACAAGATGTATAAAATAGCTGCACCAACAAGTGAAATTATGCCGATATCAACATTAATTCCAAATAAAAGATGTGTTACCTCAGATAATATCATAGCTCCAATAGTAGATATGAAAACTATTACAGAAATTTTAGCAAACCTATTGCTAAATGAAAATTGAACTGGGTTTAACTTATTTGGAACCTCATTATTGTTAATTTGGTTTTCCTTGTAGGCATCCTTTTCTTCATTTTTTGCATAATATCCTTCTAAAGGAGATTTTGTAACTAAAGATTTCTTATAATAAAGGTGTAAAACCAAACCACTTAAGAACAGATTTATGATTGTAGGTGGTCCCAATACTGAAAGAAATGTCATAAAAGGTAAAGCCATACCGCTCTCCCCAGCAATAAGTAAGTTTTGAGGACTTCCAATAGGCGTCATCGTACTCCCAATATTTATCCCAATAGCAATAGAAATCAATACTACTGATGGTCTAATTCTTAACTGGTTAGAAATGGATATAGCAAAAGGAATTAGAAGAATGGCTGCTGTATCGTTTACCACGAAAGCTGCTAAAAACCCAGACATAAATACAATTGCTAGAACAATATGATCCGCCTTTTTGATTTTAAGCAAGACTGTTCCAACTACATAATTAAGTACACCAGATCTTTCGAGAGCAGAAGTAATACTAAACATTCCAAAAAGAAACATTATGACTTGAAAATTAATTGATTCTAAAGCGGATTCTATGGGAATTATTCCAAATCCTAAAACAAGAATAGATCCAATTGACATTATCATCCAGAATGGAAGGTTATTTAGCCTTCTCCTAGCAATCATTAGGAAGTAAACCAATAAAAAAATACCAAAAGTAACCATTTCATTCAATTCTGATGTACTTCCAAGTGTATGTAATTAATGGGAAATCACTATTAATTATTTAACTGATACTTCACCAATCTATTAATGCCATATTAAAGTAAAGCAAAACATCAGTAAAATAAGAATGAAGAACTATGGAAGTCTACCCATCTGGGGAAAAGACACAATGGAAATTATAAGAGAATATGGTGATTTGAGGATTAGAGTGAATATTCAATAAATTGCCATTTTACATGTTCTGATCCAGAATTGGATCGCCTTTAGACTAATAACTATGATATTTCAAAAAAATGAGTAGAGGTGGTTTAGCTTTGAGCTGCTGCGTTGCTACCAGAGTTTTCTTGACTTTGGACGTTGATGTTGTTACCAGAACCGATTGTGTCTCCACCAGACACTACTTGGCTGTTTTGGCTAGAGGATTGAGATTGACTGATGCTTTGGTCTGCAGAGTTTCCACCATTTCCATCGTCATCGTCTTGTGCTAATGCATTGTTTCCACTGTTCTTTTGGTGTTGGAAGCTAACATTATTGCATGAGAGGAAGGTAGTTCCACCAGAAGCACACAAGGCGTTCTGTACTGAAGCTTGTGATTGAGATATAGACTGTGAGGCCTGATTTCCTTTTTTCTTTTTAGTTGCAAAGGCGTCATCCATCGCTACAATGGGGCTTGCGAAAAGAGCTAATGCGACTACGATTGCAATTGATGCGACAAAGAGTTTGTTGTTTTTGTTGTGAATATTTGTTTTATTCATACCAGTCATACTATAGAAAAAATATATTGGATTTGCTAACTGATTGCAATACTCTAATATTCTAGCAGTTTTAGAATTAAATTAAAATCTGAAGCTAATATGTCAAATGACGGTAAAGAAGATATTGTTAATATCAATTTGGGGATTTACAAATATACTGCAATTATAAATAAGGACCCGAACTATGTTTCAAAATATCACATACAAGCAACTCCTTTAAGCACCAAGCTCATAAGCTAATTTCTTCTTTTCTCGTTCAATTATCTAGAATCATTCATTATTCATAATCAACTTGTTCTATCGTTAGACGATTACAATTATCGGTGGGCGAAAGTATGTCATCAGACAAACCAATATTTCCACATTTAGTATGTTCAAAATACAGTTCTAAAACTAATTATTAATTAACAACAGCTGGTATCCGTTGGGTTAATGCTGAAATCGATATTTAAAAGAGATTCCATTTATATATAATCATTTAAGATTCTCAAGATTATTGAAAACAACGATCTTGAGAGAATGACAAACCACTTTGGTTATAATCCTTGAACAATAAATTATTAATTGATTTCGACGATATAAGAAATTATGGACATTTCATCGTATCGTATGCATCCAAGTCAATTGCGATAGATTATATTACATGGTAGAGTTGAGGTAGATTATATTACATGGTAGAGTTGATAATGGATAAAAATGGTAAACAAATCAAATACTTGCAATAACAAACTTCGATTCTGGATTGGCCTGAATTTAGTAAAACATACACAAAATTACAGGAGAGGTGTACCATTCTCAATTATTTCCGTATTTATTTTATCTGCAGTTTTCTTATTGACAAACGCTTACTCTATAGGCAATGCAAATGCACAAACATATCCTTTTATGGCATCTACCCGCGGTTCATTTGATACGGCCGATGGGAATGCAACTCAACAAGTAGAATTGCCTTCAGGTTTATCGATTTTAAATATCAATGATTGTCCGGGAGAATTAGCAATTTATGTTCACAGTATTTGGACCAATAATTCGCAAGCAGAAGAACAAACTGACAGAGTGTCATTATCTTTAAATGATTCGGGTTATAGTATTCCGCTGATAGGCTTCAGTTGGGATTCAAATACTGTTTTCTCTCTTGATAACGCAACATTATCCTATCAGGGATGGGTGGTAGCAAAACAAATAGCTAATGAAAATGGTCCATTATTAGGAAAGTTTATTTCTGATTATGAGACACAGTGCCCTGGAGATAAGATAAGGATTATTGCACATTCACTTGGTTCCAGAGTAACTCTATCGGCTCTGCAATGGATTCATAATAATTCTATCGAACAAAATAGTAATAATACTTTGAAAGAAATAGCATCAGTGCATCTGATGGGTGCTGCAGTTAACAATGACCAAATCTCAATAAACCCAAATGATTGTATTTCTTATATGCCTTATTTACCATGTTCCGGAGAGGCTATTCAATCCGAAGTAGAATATTTTTATAATTTGTTTAATCCCGAAGATAACATGCTAGCAGGTGAAATAAATCCATTCTGTTGGATATGCGGGTTAGTAAAAAGCCCTTATGAATTAAGCGAAGGCCATAATGCCCTTGGAGCTTACGGAGCAGCATCTACTATAGTTGTACCCTCTAATTTCGACGAAACGGATGTATCATCCATGATCATTGTTGATACCGATTCAAATAAAGATGGAGAATGTGATGTACGATATCCTGTTACTCATATTTGTGCAATTTCTAAAAACGGCGATAATCACATGGGATATTTGGGGTATAGAGATAATATCTACAGACTAACTGTTGAAGATAGTGGAGCAATAAAACAGATAGTTAATGATTGGCAAAGTGAGAACAACTAATTGGATTTTATAAAGTACTGGGAATGAAAGATGGAAATCAAAAAATAAAGCTTATCTAAAACATAAATCTGTCATCGATTTTTGCAAGGTTTAGTAATGTCATCGATGCATAATCTCTGCAAAAAAAAATTGTTAAATATCCATATATGTTCACTTTACTGTAAATAAATTATCTATCTTTTAATTCAAAGTTTGTAATCTTATCAGTATATTTTTTATACAACTGATCAATAACTCTAATCCTTTGTGTATGTTTGCATTTCTTGGGGTTGGTAGCTGAATAAAAATATCCTTTACAAGTGCAAAACCAATGGTTATTATCTTTTAATTTATTAACCTTATATTTCTCTCCTGTAGTAACTGATTTAATATAATAAATATCCTCCTTATCATTATACTCTACAGATTTAGTGAAATCAATTCGCTTTATATGATTAGAATTCATTTTTCTAAAATTCCTTAATTTAATATCGCATACTCGACATATTAATTTATTAGATATGTAATTTTCTTAGCTATTCATTTGTAATTTATTTCAGCAATTTGTAGAAAGTAAAAATAGATAGCCTTCAATTAAAAACCAATGATAATATGCTGTGATTATCGGATATAAACATGGTTCGTTAGAATATGATAATAATGGACGATTTAAAAGTATTAACGATTTCTTAAGCAATAGATGACTATTACTCCATTATTAGGACCCAACGGTAAAATTCCTATCTTAATTCGAGACGATGATATTAATTATTTTACGAAAAGCAATATGCTCGAATCAATATACTCTAACGCATGGAATAATCAGTTCAAAGTAAGTCTATCTGTAATACCTTATCAAAAGACAATCAATGATGTTTGTGTCCCACCTGATATCAGGAACTTGTCAGAATATCACTCCATTGAGAACAATGAAGAATTATGCACATTTCTAAAAGAAAAAATCAGGCATGATAAGATTGAAATTATTCAACATGGTGTAACACATGATTTAATTGATGGTCGAGGAGAGTTTAGTCAGCAGATTGATCGAAAGAGTGAAGATACAAACAGAACTGTAAGAGATACATTTACTCATTATTATGGGTCACTAAATACCGAAGGTAATGAAAAGTACAACAAGATAGGCCTTGAATCCTATTTAAATATTGGAAGGCATATAATAAGAAAATCACTTGATATTAATCCAGTTTTGTTTGTTCCCCCATTTGATGACTTTTCTATGCACAACTTAAATCTACTTTCAAGTCTTGGCATGATTCCTATCTATGGACAATCAAACTACCATAGATTTTTTAGATCATCATATGTTTCCAATTATTTTAAAAAATATATTGCAAGTAAACTTTTAAAAAAATTTGCCAATGTGGGATTTATTATCCCTTTTATTATGTCTAATGTCGATTATTACAATAGCAAGCATGATCAGGGAATAATGCTATATATCCCTAGAAGGCTAAAAATAAATCCTATATCAAACTCCAATAAAAATGCAGAAAAAGAAAAAGAATCTTCACAAACATTTGTAAAATGGATATCTAATACCATCTCTTATTCCATGGTTCAAAGAACACCTATAGGAGTTCTAAACCACTATCATCATTATTTTTATGATTGGAATTATGATTCTATTACTAGAAAAAACTTGTTTGAACAATGGATTCAAATTCTACATCTGCTCAATAAAATTCCCTTTTCATGGAAGACAACTTTCTTCGATTTATATCAACGAATAAGGAAGATAAAAAAAAATAATATTGCAATTACTGGTCAAAAGATAACAATAAAATCAGGTGATGAGTTGATTGAAGAAATCTCTTTTAAAGTAGACAAAGTACTACAGCCGGTAAATGAAGATATAGTTTATGACGAGCAGGATAAGACAATAATTACTATTGATCAATTAAAGCCTAATTCCACAAGTGTTTTTTATGTCAAGTAATGGACAAAAAGAGTGAACACTGTCCTGCGAAAAGTACTCCTCATAATTGAAAAAATTAATTACTCAAAACTACTAAATGCATCAGATCAGATTTATCACTATATGGTCAAGAATAAACAAGAGTAGAACCTTAGCCAATTTCTGAATATTTGAATACCTTGTATTTGTTTGAATACATCCGCGGGAATACGATTATAGGTTGAACATAATACATCATATATTGACATAGCGAGTAGTAACAAGACCTAAACCTTTGTGATGTAAAAGGTGTTAGTGGTTAAAGATAGAAGTGTGGTTTCATTTTAAAATTTCTTGTAATGTTCAAATCAAACTTGTCAATACATAAATATCAATATAACCTTTACAAATAGGTGTATATGGAACAACGAACCGATTTATAGTTTGTTTGACTGGTATGCCTGGAGCAGGAAAATCAACCATTGCCAATTATTTAAGAAAAAATAGTTTTTATGTTCTAAGTATGGGTGACACAATCAAAGAGAAGGCATTAGAACAAAACCTTGAGCTCAATGACGAAAATCTTGGAAACCTTATGTTACGTCTAAGGGAGGAGAAAAATGACAACGGAATTGTTGCAAAATTAATGCTTGAAAAAATTATGGAATTGAAGGACATTGAAAAAATAGTAGTAGATGGAATTAGAAGTTATGAAGAATTTTTGGTATTTAAAAAAGTTGAATTTGCAAAACTATTGGCAATCCGTGCTTCTTCCAGTAAGCGTTATGAACATATAAAAGCACGAAATCGGTTAGATACTCCGGAAAACTTTGAGAGATTTGGCAATAGAGACAAAAGAGAGATAAGTGTGGCATTCGTAAGGCAATTGCGTTAGCAGATAAATCCATCTACAATGATGATTTGTCATTGGTGGATCTTTATAGTCAAGTCGAAAAAATAGTCAAAGAATGGTCAGAAGAATTTAACAAAATCGACAAATAAAATAATAGAATATGAACCTCCATCTAAAGAAAAGACCAAAAACTATGAATCATTTTACTTCATTAATGTTCTTTTATTTACACCATCTGAAAATACATAGAGATTGTCAAAGTATCACATCTATTTGGATAAAAACTCTTATCAACTACTTAGGATAATTGAATAATACTGATATACTTTTGATCCCTTTGTTATTTTTATAATATCAAATCATATTGATTCACATGAGTAGTTCTGACAACTTTGAACATCAAAAGGATATCGGCGGTCTGATCCAAATTATTTTTATCCGCGCCCCAAAGAAGAATTGTGATGATTTAGTAAAGATTGGCAAGGAAACGGATGATTTTTTCAGGAAACACGGGGTGTCAAAATTTGTCTATAGATTGACAGCAAGAGAGAATATGATGGATTTTGTAAATGTATCAAAAATCATTTCTGCTAATGATGACGAAGATGTAAATTTAGAAATACTATCCTATAGAGATGCCAAGCACGTAGAGGAAGTTATGAAGGCTATGGAAGGTGATAAAAGGGCTAACGAATTGTATAAAGAATCTATGGAACTCATTACGCCTAGATCAATAGTATTTGGAGATTTTAGTAGGTTGGATGAAATATCCTGAATAGTCATTCTTTTTTTCTACAATTTTTAAAAATCACGGAATCAATTTATAGATAATTTTATACTTTTTGTAAATGTAAGATGTCAGATGGAGAAAAATATCGAGTAGGTGATAAAATTCCTCCTGTTAAATTTCTTTTAGACTTTACTTAAAATTATAATACTTGTATGAAAAAACAGACGAAGTTTGGGATTTGAATCTACGCCTTTAAGAGAGGGATTCCGATCAAAAAAAACAATATGTTTACTATAGCGATTAATTAATTGATTGCTACCGGTCCTTGGAATAATTTAAATTGTAACCTACAGTATGAATAAATGAATGTAGCGGATATTGCTAAAACTGAGAAGCATATGATTTGATTTTCGCGTAAGGTATCTGCTAATTTAGCACAATCTTATACCTATTATATATTATTATGAACATTACAATACGAAAAAAATGAAGAAAATTTTTGTTTTTACAAGTTTTGTACTGTCATTTGTGTTGACAGCCTCGTTAGCAAGCATTTCAGTGGGTCAGATGGCATTAGCCCAGGATCTGACCAGTCTTAAAGATCAGGCAACAAAGTTACTCACGGGAAATGATAATAGTCAAAGGACTGATAATATGTCAGCATCAACAACAGATAATTCTACCTCATCTGACTCATCATTAACACAGAGAGCAACCGATGCATTAAGTGCTTTCTTAAAATAGAATACTAAAATTAAAATCTATAAAGTATTTTATTTACCTTTAACTATTATTTTGTTGCCTCTCAAATCTTAAAAGCTTTATAGTTTTTAATTAATTGTCACAATCTTTCTCATTTGTGGAAATTAAGTTCCTAGTGATAGGAGGGATCTAATACCACGATAGTTTTCTTATATGTTAAAGTTAGCATATAAGATATAGTCTTTCGTTCGTTCAATTTTTTTTTGGTTAGATATAAGTATAAAAACTATTTTGAAGGCGTTCCTTCCCTATATTACAAAAAAAACATGTAGTAACATAGAGGAGCAATCAATAAGTAAATTATCTTCTATCTTGTTTTACTACAACTTTCCAAATTTATTCTTCAATTCTATAATAAACTCATCAATGGCAAATTCTTTGAATTTTTCAGAATCTAAATTAGATAAACTATTCTCTATCTGTCTACCCACATCATAATGTCTGACATTATTTTTCATGCCTAATACCTCTACTCCTATCGGCTTGTCGTTTTTATCCAAATCAACATACATATTTTTGCTTATAGGTTCAGTTTTTATTATTTTATTATCTGTAAATTTGACGTAACCAGAATCTACATCATCATAATAATAAGAATTCATATTATCTCACACTAAGCTAAGCTAGATCGAATCCGACCAATAAAAGTATGTCGCATTATTTACTACTTGATATATATGAGATTCTGTAGGAGTTCCGCATAATCTATTAATACATAGCCATAAATAATACTGGTTCAATTCAAGTGATGTACAAGTAATCATTTTAATAGAAATAATTATTATACTTGAATCGATCTTGAAATAAATTAAAAATATAAATTCAAAAAAAGATAATGAGGGTTTTTGACTTAGCTTTGTGCTAATGCATTGTTACCAGAGTTTTCTTGACTTTGGACGTTGATGTTGTTACCAGAACCGATTGTGTCTCCACCAGACACTACTTGGCTGTTTTGGCTAGAGGATTGAGATTGACTGATGCTTTGGTCTGCAGAGTTTCC
>Ga0115846_100209_pt1 | contig 25388 bp, 30 predicted proteins | sample InSIn5gowninarea_2_FD_83860 | JGI IMG/M metagenome (GOLD analysis project Ga0115846, IMG submission 83860) | reverse complement strand
CAGCAATTTGCCCTCCCGGCCCGCACAAGATGACGAAAGAGCAGCACCGTGAGCACAACCGCACGCACTGAATCTGCACGATCTGACGTTTTGGCAGTGTCAGAGCACAGGAGCAGCGTCAAGGAATAGAAGATGCCGGACCTTCGCCAAATCATGCGCGAACCCTCCACGCCTTACCGGCCAGGCCAACCCTTGATGGTCAGCGCCGGGAGTCAGGCTTGACCCCGAGGTCGATTCGGGGCGACGCAAGCCCAGCTGCTTCCCGGACCTCCACGCCTGTTGTGGTGCGGGGTGACGACGATATGCAGGTTGACGAGCCTGCCCGTAGACCGCCAAGGGAATCCGAACGTTTTGCTAGACCAGCTGTTCCAGAAGGTCGACAATCCAACTCCAGACCGCCCTCTCCTAGACGACGTGAAGCAGAAGTGTCGCGAAGCGCGCCCAGAGAGTCACAAGACGGCTCCAGAGACGACAGGCGCGCATCGCGGGAGGACGCGGAACGACCAGCAAGGCGCAGTCGGGCTGGCAGTGTAGAGTCTTCACACTCGTCCCAGAAGGATAAGGATAGGAAGGACCGGTCACGGACTGATCGCGAACGTAGTGACAGACGGGAGCGTGAACATCGGTCAGAACGATCAGACCGCAGCGAACGTGAGCGCCGCTCGGATAAAGAACGCGAAAAGGACAGAGACTCCCGTCGGGAGAAGGAGCGTCCGCGAGAACGCGAAAAGGAAAGCACACGAGAACGTGAAAAGGACAGCACACGAGAACGCGAGGTCCCTCGTGAAAAAAGGGAGGAGAATGGGCGGGATAAGGAACGCGAGCGAAGGTCTCGCGAGAGTTCAAACCGTACTGTTGAAGAGAGGCGCGATAGGGAGAAGCCAAGGGAGCGAGATACCCGTGCAAGGGACATTGATCGCAAGAATGGCGATCTTCCCTCTGATACTGGAGGTCGATCTTCGTCCGGCGCCCGCGACCATGACGCTCCCGGCAACGACAAGCTCCCGCCAGCACAAGCAATGCCGGGTAGGCCGGACGAGCGTTCGAAGGACCGAGGCCAGGCATCAGACAGCGGTGTGTTGCGCGAGCTGAAGAGATCGGCCGATTCGACCACCTCGCTCAGTGACAATAGAGCCGCAGCCCCCAATGGGGACGATCACGAGTCTAAGCGGAGAAGAACAGAGCAGGTGCGTCCGGAGTATCGTTTACTGAGCTGAGTTCCACACGTGATTAACATTCTGCGAATTACAGCCTGTTATACCATCTGGTCCTCGAGCCGATAGACCTGTTCCTGCGGCCCTCTCGTCCCTTCCAAGCCGTCCTGCGGAGACGAGCATCAGAGGGCGCGCGTCGCCCAGAGATAGCCCTCAGGGTCTGCGCATAAAGTCCGCAGCATCTGGTGCGGCATCTGCACTGAGCTCAGCTCAGCAACACAATGCTAGACTATCCGGCACAGATCGCAGCGACACACCTTTAGCGCCCGAACCTTCACAAAACGCACAGACGAGGCAGCCGTCTCAGCACCAATCGCAACCCACGCAGTCCGACAATTCATCGCAACAACGAGACATCAACGGCGAAAGAGCGCGACCCTCGCAAGACCTTGCAGCTCGTCTTGGAGCTGGACCGGGACTTGGCGGGTCGAGAAACAACGTGAGTGGCAAACTTCACTACAATTCCATATGTGCATGTCAGCTGATGTCTACCAATTCTCCACAGCGGGAATCCTCGAACGAGGCGAGAGATAGGGGACTTCGACGCCAGCGTAGATGACGGGTATTGAATTTCGCTTGTTTGTAGTATCCACCCAGACAGTCGTTGGAGCAGTATCAGATTAACAGATGGTAACATAGGCCTAGAGCAGGATTTGGTATGATCAAATCGCATTGCATCGCTGAGGCATTGTCGTGATCTGTCGGTAGGCGGCGGACCATGGTTACAATACAAATTTTGTGGCGTCTCGTGTCTGCTGTGCTCGCAGCTCACTAACAGATTAGGCTTGCTTGGAACGCCAATGCAAGTGATGCTCCAAACAGCGGTGACCTTAGGGAGGTTGCAATTGACCGACATGCCGGACCAAGCTTCGCAGCTTGCCGTCACTCCGACTGCACCACGTATGCGCTTAAGACTGTTTTTCGGTGAAAATGACTGAACCTGTAGTATGCTCAACACTGGGCATGTTCATCATGGACATGTTTGATTTTGGTACTGAACGTCCACCTATGAAGGATCAGGTGTGTATCTAGCCTCCAGGTGTTCTAGTTGCGAGGTTTCGTCATGCTTGACGCCGCACGTTATCAAAGGCTAATGCTTAATTCACAGATTGGGGGAGGTGGTACCTATGTAACTATCGCGGCCAGAATGTGGCTTCAAGCAGCGGAAGTGGGTATGATAGTCGACCGAGGTCGCGATTGGCGTGAGGACGTTCAACTACAACTCGACTCCTATGGCCCGTGCTGGGTCTTTCGAGACGATCCGAGCCGCTTGACGACTCGCGTACGTGCATTCAAGCTAGCAGAGGAACAGCTATAGCGTTACCTAGTCCTGATGTGTACTGTATTATTTGACGCATGCGGCAGGCTCGAGCTACATACAAAGGAGAAACGCGCGGCTTCGAGTATCTTACAACGAAGGTAGGCGGTTGAAACGCTTCCCAGTCACCTGAAACTAAGTCAGTAGACATTTGATAGGTCCGCCTCTCCCCACCAGACCTTGCCGGTACTCGCCTGGCGCCTCCGAAATATCTGCACTGCTGTTGTTCCCCTACACGAGCTTTGGAAATTATTCAGGATATCGATGCCCTCGGGTGGACGCAAAAGACCAAGCTAGTATATGAGCCGATACCTGATCTCTGCATACCGAGTGAGATGCCAGCTCTTAAGAAAGTCCTGCCGAGATTACACAGTAAGTATCTCCTGCCGGGAGGTGGCCTCGTGACAAAAGCTCAGAATACTAATTCCTGTCTAGTTTTCTCACCAAACCACGAGGAGGCAGGGACCCTCTTCGGCGAGGCAATAGAAGAACAGGAAGCAGAGGGAAAGCCAACGGCAATAGAAGAGCTCGCCCAGAGCTATTTGGACCTTGGTCTGCCTTCCACGGTCATCATACGCAGTGGCAAGCTCGGAGCATACGTCCAGCAAGCTGCACATTCTGGCAGGGACAGATCTATGGCTCAGGATGGTCTCTGGATACCGGCTTACTACCGGAACAGTGACAAGGTGGTCGATGTCACAGGTGCAGGAAATGCCTTTTTAGGTGGATTAATGGCAGGCCTGCACCTCGAGAATGAAGACATTCAACAAGCATGCTTATATGGCTCTGTCTCCTCCTCTTACATAATTGAGCAGTACGGGCTGCCTTCCCTGGGCAAAGATGGAACCTGGAATGGCGAGGACAAACCAACGGATAGGCTCGAAGCGATGAGGAAACGCTTGCACATATAGAGGCGGGAGAGGCTTCGGTAGAAGGTATGACTCCCCTGTGGCTCATGTGATGCTTGGTGATGTCACATCTCCGCTATGAATACCTTGGAAGAGCACCGTGTGTAACATTCTCTTGCTTAAAGAACCTGCTTTTGCGTGACAACTCCCTACATACCCTACTATGAAGGTGCACCATGAAAGAAGATGCACGTGAGTCCGGTTGTGGCGTTATACTGAAGCCAATGCCGGACACTCAAATGAACCATAGTGATCTACAACAGACTTTGCCCCCTCCTATGTAGACTTGCGGTCAGCCAGACGAGCACAGAACCGGGAGGAGCCTCGGCGGACTGTCGAGCGCTTTCGTGACAATATGATACTGCAGGCATTGGGCTTTATCAGACTTAGAAGATGATCGGGAATTTTCAGCTGTGCTACCTTGTCATCGTCCAACACCCTAAGAACAGCAAAGATGTGAGGAGCATTGTCTACGCAAGCGAGAGCGTATTGCGCTGACATGATCCATCCAGGCGTCCCCTAACTGAAGAGGAAACGAAGGTATGCACGGACGAACGTCGATGTCAAGCTGCAGCGCTGATTGCAGGCCATCTTTTCAATGACAGACGCTCTTTGCGAAGATGGCAAAATACATAGGGCCGAATTTGGTGAGTTATTTTGTACTTATACCGGACTATTGAAGCTCACGTGTGATATACAGGTCCACATGATTGACCGGCCAAGCGACCCATACTGCTTTCGACTTCGTGAGCTGGCTCAGGCGTGTGCGCTCGATCAAGGCTTTGCAGTAACTGATGTAGCGCATTCACGCAGACCGAGACAGAGTTTACTATGTCTCCGAGGCAATCATGAAACAGGCTACCAGTATCGCTCGCCCTAATCTGTCCTACCTCGGCACATGTTTGGGCAAGTTCAGCAAGACTCGAAAATTCAGGCTACACGTGACGGCTCTCGAGTGGCTAGCGAAATATGCGAAGCACAAGGTTAGTCGCCCGGCTTGGACAGCTTCCAGCTGCGGACAACATGCTGAACGTTGACATCTCCGGTCATAAAGGTCTGGATCAAGCCGAATGGAGAGATGCCTTTCCTCTATGGTAACCATGTTGTCAAAGCACATCTCGGCAGGATCACGGAAGACACGCCTGAACATCAGGGAGTGGTCATCTTCAGCATGAGCGATATTCCACTTGGTTTCGGCGTTACAGCCAAATCGTCAGTTGACAGTCGGAAACTCGATCCGACCGGCATACTGGTATACAATCAGGCGTAAGCGCTTACTTTTTCGAAACGGGAACAGGTAACCATGTAAATTGTCTGACCATCTCTCCTTACAGCGATATCGGTGAATACCTGCGCGACGAGAATGAGCTTTTCTAATTGACTGGCATTGAGAGACCACGTGGCCTCTCAAGATCCTGTATCATCGTCGCTATACGTCTATGCAGTCTACATGTTGTCGTACGTTAAATATCGTCTACACCGCGAGAAATCTGTTCTACAGCTGTTTCCTATAACCTTCTTATGGGTGTTGTGAAAGCTCCATGAGTACGCTGTCGAGTACATCCATAGCTTTGTCCACCTCAGCTTTTGTGACTATCAATGACGGCACGAATCGCAACGTGTTCCTTCCGCATGTCAAGAAGAGGACTCCCTTTTCTCGACACATTTCTGCAAGCTTTGCTGGCAAGGTCGCATTCGCCAAGGGCATTCCCAGCATCAGTCCTTGGCCTCGAATCTCGCTTGGGACGAGCGATGGATAGTTCTGTGCCAGCGAGACGAGACGTTCTTTGAGATGTGCTGAAACTGTCTGTACATGCGCCATAAAGGAGGGTTCGACGATACGAGATACGACGTGATGCGCCACACGCGTGGGAAGTGGTGCGCCGCTGTTCACGGGCAGAACACGAGGCGAGTCAGCCTGTCCTCACAGATCGTAAGGCAACGATCACGCGAAGGGCACACTTACCCGAACGTTGTCCCATGATCACCTATCTTGATGACATCGGCAACCTTGTCTTTCATCATGATAGCACCAATAGGAATACCGTTTGCGAGTGGCTTTGCCATCGTAATAATGTCGGGGTGGCAGTCTTTGGGGAAGTATGAATGCGCCCACAATTTGCCCGTCCGGCCTAGACCGCACTGTATACAGGCATGCAAGAGTCAGTACGAAAGATCGAGGCATCTGAAGAGACCGACTTGCCTGGATTTCATCGTAGATCAGGACAGCACGGACTTCATCACATCGTTTGCGGAGTGCTCGGAGCCATTCTTCCCGAGCAGGCATGATTCCTCCTTCTCCCTGGATTGGCTCAACGATAACGCCGCACGTCTTCTCGGTCACGAGCTGCTTTATGCTGGCGATGTTATTGAATTCTGCTTCCACGCAACCTGGAACGAGGGGTTCGAATGGCGCTTGATACTTTTTCTGGTGTGTGACGGAGAGGGCGCCCATCGATCGGCCATGGAAGGCTTCGTTGAAGGAGACGATCTCTGTTTTCTGACCTGTCGTATCGATGAGCTTTCCGTATTTGCGTGCAAATTTGAGAGCTCCTTCTGTGGCTTCTGTACCAGAGTCTAATACATGCCGGTAACGTAGACCAAAAAATCGATCCATACATATGTCAGATTTATACCCATACTGCGTGCCCACGTTTAAGTCATTCGAGATCAAGAGCTCAACTCACTTGCAAAGAAGACCTTCAATCCCGAAGTGACCGCTTCCTGAGCGTGTTCCGTAACATCAATCTCTCTTTCCTTCTGTAGGCTGATCGGGTCGAAGCCCAAACCACCGTGCTTCTTCGTCTCTTCTATCAGGAGCTTGGCAGTCTCACCGGACCAGAAGTGATGAATCAGGTTTGAGCAGTGAATGAGCTGCGTGCTCTGTTCTTGCAGTACCTCCGCTACACCCTCGTCTGCATGTCCAAGCGCATTCACGGCGATGCCAGCTGTAAAGTCTAGGTATTCCCGGGACTGCGTATCGTAGAGGTACATGCCTTTCCCATGCGAGACAATGAATGAAGGGCGAGCATAGGTGTTGAGAACGTACGCGCTGTGAGACGCAAGTAAGGCGTTGACTTGTCGTTGTGTGCTGAGACCTTGCAATGGGGTTGGCGTTGCGCTGGCAGCCTTGACGCTGCGCGCGCTGGAGAACGCTCGAGAGGCCGCTCTTCGCATAGTGACAGCACGCTGGAAGGTACTAGACTTCTCCCAATAGTAGTGGAACTCAGTCAGACAAGGATGTACAGATCAAAGCCTTGACAATCTGACTCGACAAGTTCGACCTTGCAGGATAGAATTCCCGATCAAGTCACGTTTTTCTGCCGAGCATGATCGATCGCTCTCGCCCGTCTTTCTTGTCCGTCGGCAGTCGTAGCCAGTATGTATCTGAAGACAGCTCGGTTTGAAGGCTTCAGGAAGGGATCAGCTGTAGCTGAGTAGCTTTTTGGGTGGTACAGTGAAGCCTCAGGATAGGGAATGGGGAGGGGGACCACGCGACGGTGTGACCAGCAGTACGCAGGGTTGCATTGTACCGGCAACATGCAGTTAACGTGTCGGCTTGGGCGTTATTTACCAACTTATGGCATTTCACATCATAGAAGAAGGACTAAGGCAGGCTTAGGCTGTGGTAGGCTGACAAGTGGTACCGTACCCTAGTGCTGTAAGACGCGAACTGCCTCCACCAACTAGGCCCGGCAGCCGAGCACCTTGCGGAATCAGCTTTAGTAGCGCCCCAGGCATAAACAAGTAGTTAGCCATAAGGCTGTAAGCCAGATTTGGGTAGTGGATAGTACGTTACTGTATCGCATGGCTATGTAACATGGCCAGCAGGTATACAGGTTTGGGGTGACAGTGATTTGCCACCACCTCTCGGCGTGTTCGACCGTTGGGAGATCAGCCATTCCCCGCCAGCGATCCGCCGCGGGGAAGCTTTTTCCTTTTTTTTCACTTCAATCTGCAAGGCAACAAAGCGCGATTGAGTTGAGAGCAAAAGAGCATATACGACACGACGATATTCAATGCAATTGACAGGCAGTAGCTGCAATAACCGACCCAGTGTGACATGGCAGTGGGCGGTACGGCACGAATCCCGGTTTACCCGCGAGAAAGCTGAAAGAGGCTTTCTTTGGAAAAGCAAAGGCTGCCTGACGCGAGCTTGAGCTTTGGCGCTTCCGGCATTTCTGGCTCTCCATCAAGATGCTCTTATTGTGGTACATGCGCTCCGTGCCCTGTCTGCCGTCATACAGCGCCAGCGTTCATGCTGTCATACCTACCAGGTGTAAAAGGGCGAAGTGGTACGCATGCAGGTTTGAGGAGAGTAAGGCTTCTGGATGGCTTGCAGTGACACGCCGCCTTCCTTCACTGTGGAAGGGCCAGTAAGCAGGAGCCCTCGACGCTGTTCAGCACTGGCCTCGCACTCCCAGTCAAAGGCTTATCAGTCCCTGCAAAGCGGAGCGTCCTTAAGACTGTCAGTCATCCAAATCCTGTCACTCTTTCGTGCGGGGCTCTGCAGGCCACAAGGTCATCCTGCTCGCTGCCGCGAATTGGCTGGAAGGAGAGAACTTACGCTCAAGCAAGCCTGAATCAAGCTGCGAGGGGAGTTTGAATCTACTTCTTCTTATACGACATCCGGGAAGGAAAACATTTACCGGTACGACACAAGGTTCCTCCAGCACGCAAGCGAAATGACCTGCTCCTAGTTTCAGTGCGATTCCTGCAGCCCAAATTACCGCTCCCACATTGACAGCCTACTCGAGCAGGCTGCAAGGTTCAGAATAATTACCGATAGTCAGAACAGGTCGCGACATCTTGCAAACGTGAAACTGGAATTGTGAAGAAGGTCAAGGATATCGGGAGCTCGACCCAATACACGGCATGCAACACATCCATATGCCACACGCTACTGCAACATTGCAGGCACCGCTCTTGCTCGACCACCTTGCGGGTCTATCCGCAGAGAGCACTTGCGTCCAACCTGCTGTACGCGTGCGCCGGCACGAGCAGATGCTGGCGGAGTGTTCGGACAGGAGGACGCCAGATACACATCCAGGTGCGGATGACTATCATGGGTCGGCACCTTTGCTCGATATGCAGGGTAAGTGCAGGTCTTGTGCCCAGCTCTTCCTCCTGACTCTCTAGTAAGCTGACTGAACCTGCCGCCACCCCGTCCCCATTGTTGCCCCTATTTTCGATGTGATGCACCGGCAGAGCAAGAAGCATTATTCAGGAGACAGAGCACGACACCGTCAATCTTGAATGCCCTTCCCATGCCCTACACGTACTCAAGCTTGTCTCGGTCACCTCACGCTGCTGTTGCGACTGCCTCATCAGCTCGACTTCACTCGCTTCAAAAGCCGGGGCTCCATCAGGCTTCCAGCTTCGGCGTGCCCAGTGGTGTCTCGCCCGAGTCCGTACGGACAGGAACGCCCCTTCCAGTTCTGTACTTGGCGCCTGAAGAAGCCTTCCATCGCGACACAGCAAGCTGGTACCACACCACCTCTGTGCCAATGCTCTCAGCCAGCTCCTCCGCATCTTCCTTTGCCGATGGAGGCCAGCTCCACAGGTATGACGGCAACTCTGGCGGCGGCCAAAGCGCCCACTCCAGCTACCAGGAATCACGTGCACTTGCTACCACTATCGCTGCACACGAATCCCACGCACGCGGACCTGGGCATTTTCCCAGCATTCTCGCTTCCACCTCTGACGGCTTTCCAATAGCTACCCACGCAGGCGAAACTCCACTCCCTTCTGCAATGTCCCATCTGCCTCATGCTCCACCTTCCATGTTCCAATCGACACATTCGTTCTCTTCCTGTACCACGCAAGGTTCTGCATCAGGGTCAGGAACGTCAAATTCAAGCCGCGACTCCTGCATGGAGGGCAATGACCGGAACGCCGATCAGGCGGATTCCACCGTCCTCGTCGCCTCCGCCCCATCTGGCTCCTCCACAGCTCCGGATGCCACTAAGTCCTGTCCAAACGCACATAGTGAGGCAGCTCACAGCTCGAAGGAGTGGTCTCAGGATGATATACTCGCCCTTGTCCACATTGTTAACGAGGTAGATGGACGCTCGTGGACCGAGATTGCTAGGCGAACCTTCCCAAATGAAAAGTTCGACTCGATAGAATGTCAGGACAAGTGGAGGGAGCTGTCAAAGGAAAAGACTTTCACCAATAGAGGTCCTTGGACTCACGAAGAAGATCAAGCACTCATCGAAGCTGTTAACTTATTCAGGCCAGAGAAGTGGGTAGTGGTAGCTACTCAAGTCGCCCATCGTAATGGAAAGCAGTGTAGAGAAAGGTGGCACAACCATCTTTCACCATTGAGTAGGTCAACTACCCTCCCACTTGTTTCTACAATGTCTGGTGGACTGCTGACATAAGTCCTGGATGTTTCAGTCAAGAAGGGACCTTTTACGCCAGAGGAGGACGAAATGATTTTTCACTTGTACTCTATAGTCGGCTCAAAATGGTCAGAGATTGCTAAACATGTACCCGGCAGGCCGTAAGCTCGGTGGGACTTTTCTCAAACGTTTGTAGTATCTGCTAATGATATTACGTTTTCACAGAGACAACATGATCAAGAATCATTTCAATACCTCTTTGCAAAGGCAGAGGCGGCGTTTGAGGATTCAAGAGCTAGTCAAGCCAGAAGGGGATGGTACTGTCTCGATACCGTCGGCACTTACATCCGCTGGCATAGGTTCAACTTTAACTTCATCTCCACAAATGTCGACTAGCCTAGGGGAGAAGTTCGCACTATTTGCTAAGCAGAGCAGAGCAGCCTCCTCATCCGCCTCCTTGGGCAAGCGACCGCCTTTGGAGTTTCCCCTCTCTCTAGGCGGGAGCAGCAACGCTGGCCTAGGTCTTGCTCCCACGTCGCCATACTCCGTGTACGGCTCCGAGCTCTCTCCTCCGCTGCATAGTGCTTCCTTCCAATATCCAAGCTCGGTAGTATCTGCTGGACCACTCACTACGACATATTCGGATCGTTATCGCTACATACTGCCACTTTCAGCTAGTCATGCCGCCCCGAGCAGCTCGACCAGTCCGACGCTACCGGCTCGTTTCAGTCACTCCTCCTACAAGTCGCCTTCCTACCATCCATACGTCCGCAGTCCGCAATCGCAGCCGTACCCGCATACCCAACCTCATCCGTTCCCTTCCTCATATAACGAGTACCAAAAGCGTCAGGATTTGTCGTTGTCCTCTGAAGCGGGGACATATTCCACTCCTCCCCCGACGCCAGATGCTGTCACCAACATCGCTCCCTTGCCTCCTGAGGATCCGTACAGCAGGATTTACCATTACTCCAGCAGCTCTCCACATGTGCCAGCCTCGGCACCGTCCAATGTGGAATACTTCACAGTGCCAAGAAGGTGGCCTACATTCCACTTCATCGCCTCATAAACGCTTGTACTGATCTCGCTGTCCCTTTTATTATTCAGACCCGACGGCGGCCGAGCGGTGACTTCACCCTCAGAGTTAGCTTCCTCGGCGCATACACGTTATTCACCTAAGACCACGCCCGCATCGAGCCATGCTCCGGTTTTCGGGCGAAAGGCTCTGACTTTACCGCCGAGCGCCAGTGGATATTCTACTAGCGACCGTTACCTTGATTCCCCGGAATCACAAGTCACGCCTGGCTTCGGCACAAGAGAGAACACGATCAGCAGGAACTCAAGTCTCGGTCTGATTCTTACGCCGATCCATCATACTTCACCGACTACCCCACAGATCATCAACAGCGGTCCGTCCGCCGGCTCAAACCTAGGTCAACGAAGGCTGTTCTCCAGTCAGAGCTCAACCTTTCCTTCGCAACAAAACAGAGGTCACTCGCAAACTGTGTCGCCTCAAGCTGTCTATGATGGCGATTACAGGGATAGTTTCAACGACCCACATGACACCCATCGACCCAATAGCGTCAGCAGCTCTATAGGCAGCCTACCGTCCCCAAGGAGGACATTTATCTCACCCCCTTCCTATCCGTCCCATCCACCTGTTAGCTCTTCGGCTAGTACAGCAGCTACCTCGCTCTCACCGAGCCTTGCAAGCTTTTCAGTGCTGAGTCATGCATCGTACGCCTCCAGCTCGTCTGGGAATCAGTCTTCCACACATGCGCCGATCCCGCAGGCTGGTACTCGTGCGCTTCCGGATGCATGGCACGTGCAGGGAGAAGTAGACGACGAGCCTTTCATACCGGGCCCGGGGCCTGGGTTTGACCCTACTTTAAGTCAGAGCCAGCCTCTAACCGAGAGCGAAAGTCTTGGTGGAGCTCGTCCAAGAGCTAGCTCGGACGTTGTTGCATCGACTCGACAGAACAACCCATACTATTACACTCTTAGCAGTAGCTGCGGCAGAGCAGGAGATTTCGCAGCTGGCCCTGGACCCATATTGACGCAGGCAATCCCTGAGGAAGCCGAACAGAGCACAGCCAAAATCGCAAGCAGCGACCAAAATGAGGACGACATCCTTCTAACTCAAATCACCGAGAGCACCCATCTCGAAGGGGATACAGAAATGCAGTAACGCTATCGGGATATGATACGGTACATTCCCCTTTCATCAGATTGTAGTACTAGATCCCGGTGATCTGTTTAGTAGGCCTACTTTAGGCGACCTGACGACAAACGTAGCACACTCTTACCGAGAATGCCATGTAGCCATACAAAATCGACAGCAAGATCGTTTGTACATACCCACTCAAATCCCCGCTTATCTGTATATGGGGAAACACGTAACCTCAGTGAATCCCATTTTCAGTGTGAAAATTGTGAGCTTGCCCAGCGCTATCAATCAGGCATCACGCAGGTAGGAGAATATCATACAGGCACTCGAAATTAAGGTCTTATGAAGCAATGGAGATCAGCAATGCTGCAACCTGAAGTGCAATATATGATTCTGCACGATGCCATTTCGATTTATATTTATATTTATTGGCTGAACCTCGGCCTTTGTCCCTTCGATCGTTTCTTCCGCAACTTTGCCCGTTGGATGAAACGGAGAGAGGCAAGCGAGAGGGAAGGCTCGGAGGGGGTGATCGAGATTGCACGCTTGTGCAGACCAAGTCAACCGACAGCAGGACTATACAACGCTTGGCCATCCCCGTCGATATTCTAAACTTCCATATACCAGCCTAGGTGAGTGCTTCAAGAATGCAGTATGGTGCAGCTGGCTAGGCGACTTGGACGCGAAAGGCGGGTTGAAGAGCAGCAGCAACTGGTGGTTGGGTGGCATGAAGACAGTTACGAAACGATGGAGGAAGCAGGATATGAATAGAGGTGGTGAGCGCAAAGGCCCGGATACGCAGCAGCAGCAAGAACATATCAGGGGTGGCATTGCGTTGGCGAGGATATGAACGTCGAATTTGCAAGACTGCTGCAGTTGGGAAATACATGGGCGCCGCCTGCACAAGTGCCCTAGCATGGAACAGAGACATCAGGCGGCAGCGAAGAATTATCTGCAAACAGCTAATTGCAACGTTGCATGAACGCGAAGATGAATACGCACGACCCTTGAGAAACCGCAACAATTAATCGTATCAAGGGATCACACGTAAAGGAATCCGTATTCTACGCAGAGGTCATTCAAGCTACAATCGCTGCCTGCCGACAGAGAGATAGTAATAGAATGCTACTAGGCCCCTCGAGCTCTTCTATTCCGCTCGCCGCCAGCTGCACCGTACTGTCAAGACCGGAAGACGTGTTGAAGCTAAGACTTGCGTTTCATCATATCTATTCTACAGGCACACTCTTCAAGATGTCTGCAGCTGGAAAGATTCTCAGATCGGCCAATGCGCCACGAACACCCCCTTCCGATATCGAGCTCCAGGTCGGCACTGCCCTCCTCGAGCTCGAGAGCTCTGTTGCCGACCTCAAGTCAGAATTGAGGCCTCTTCAGATCTCCTCCGCTCAGGAGATTGATGTCAAGGGTGGCCGAAAGGCTGTTGTTATGTGAGTAGTAGAGGGCAGTGATGCGGAAAAGTGGTGATCTGCAAGGTATCAGCTCAGCAAGTGCTGACAGGTTCTTGCAACAGCTTCGTTCCCGTTCCCCAGCTCAAGGCCTTCCACAAGATCCAGGGGCGGTGCGTCTCGACATTCCCTTTTACGATACCAGTCTGTTAAATGCTCAGACTTCTCCCCTCCGTATCTCTATCTCCGCCTCATGGACTATCATCAATGCCTCATGAATTTGATGAACCTTCGCATGTGCGCCCTCTGTTCCCCTATGCTTCCTTCTGCAGATTGACACGAGAGCTTGAGAAGAAGTTCAGCGACCGAACTGTCGTTTTCGTTGCTCAGCGAAGAATGATGCGCAAACCAGGCCGAACATCACGCTCAAAGCAGCCCCGCCCACGCTCGCGTACGCTCAAGGCTGTCCATGATGCCATCCTAGATGACCTCGTCTACCCCACCGAGATCACAGGCAAGCGCATCCGTCAGTCAACCGATGGCAACAGGACAATCAAGGTGTAAGTAATGATAGGCTTTAAGTCCACACCATTGTCACATTCTGGACACAGTCTGATTTTTGTATTATGCACACAGCTTCCTCGACCCCAAGGATGCCACATCAATGGAGTACAAGCTTGACTCATTCTCATCCGTCTACAATAAGCTCACCGGCAAGACTGTCGTCTTCCAGTTCGACAACTAAAATGGATCAGGGCCCAGGGACCATGGTGACACCTCCCACAGTTCGCGCTGGTACGGCACAGCAGTATTGTGTACCGGCTCAGCAAAGGCTGTGTCAGTGCTAGGTACCAGGCAACCTCACACGAGCAATAGGCAACGCTCCATGCGTGTAGAAGTTCTATCATACTTGTCATCTTATATGCTTGCCTGTGCAATGACCACTTCTACCACGGAATAGGAGTCCTGTTCTGACGAGACGTCAAAGCATGACTTTGCTCTCACAATGAATGTCGCTGCCTCCATGTCGTCCTTGTGCCTGTGAATGATCTTGACTCGCCTCCCATTGCAAATACATGGCTGCGCTCAATACAAGTATACCTCTTCCGAACCTCTACGTGAGCCCTTGGCTTCGCTCGCAATAGCAGCAGGACTCGATTCGAGACCTAAATCTCGCTGGGAGGAAGGTTGCAGATCTATCATGGGCACATTCGGTGACATCAAACTGGCTTAAATACTGAGTCCTCTTCAATGAGCGATGTCAATTCCCTCGCTGCCAGTCCTCCGGTACAGAGTCCGGCGGCACCAGTGCAATCTGCTTTAGCTGTGCCTTTAGGCGCACCCATCCCGTCAACACCGCGTTACCGCACTTTTACTTTTGGAGTGGGATTCTTATGCGGTCAAGCTTCTTTGTAAGCTACCTTTTAACGCTGCTGCTGTGGTGTAGTTGACATTCTCTTCACTTCGTAACTCCTCGATCAACATATCAATATGCCGGTTGTTACCGACTTCCTGACTACCTCGAATGCAAAACAAATGTACTGATGGTATATGCCATCTATTGATGGGGCTAATGGATCAGGATCTTGATAGCGATTCTGTTTCTTCGGTATGTTGTTTTCGAAGATCCAAAAAAGGCTTTGCGCGAGGCTGGGCAGAGGAAGAAGAAGGTGGGTCACTGGGGATGTATGCAAGAAAGCCTCGACGATACTGAACACACTCTACAGCGGCTTCGAAATAAACAAAGGCAGCGCCGAGGGTCGACTGCAGTCAGAGGTGCCAAGTCTTCCAAATTTACCGCCACAACCTCCATACCGGCGTCGGATCAACTCATACTTTCGAAACTGAATTACAACATGTCAGAACATCCGCCCGAGTCTTGCGACTGGCTTAATGTACTTATGGCACAAGCTGTCTCGGCGTACCGCAGCATGATCTTGGACGAAGCAATGAATTATAGTCGCCTGAATGGACACGATGTTAGCGAGGACGAAGATGCGGATGAAGGAGACGGCAATAAGCCTGAAGGTGGCAGAGGTGCCAAACGATATGTCGAAAGAGCACTCAATACTGGAAGAGGCGAGGGCGAGGACAAGGATGGCACTGGCATTTTGACTTTGGTGAGTCTCTTCGGCATCTGAGCGACAGCCTAGAAAGGTCCTGATGGCGCTGTCGCTTACACAGGACTACATGTGAGCTATATACTGCTTTATTGCACACAAATATTAAATATCAATGCAACAGTACTGTTACCGAGTTCGATTTCGGCCAGTCCTATCCGGTCTTCTCAAACGCTCGCGTACGACCTGGCACCGAGAGCGGCAAAGTTGTGCGTTCAATTACAATGATTCTACTGCGTCCCAGGGCTGATTGTCATTCACTCGTAGCGGATCGAGGTAGACATCGACTACTCAGATCATGTCTCGCTTGCTATCGAAACGAAAGTCTTGATCAACTTCCCGCGCCCCAAATTTGCGGTCATTCCTGTGAACTTGGCTCTTGCGCTTGTTCAGTTCTCAGCCACAGTACGTTCAACACAGAATCTTCTGCAAATGCATTCTCTGATCTTTACAATGGATTACTTCAGATAACACTCGAAGTGCCTCCTCCCTCGTTTACGCCTATGGCTTCCTCTGACTCGCCGTCAAACGCCAAGGCTTCAATGTCCGTCTCTCTTCATCCCGATTTTGTACTTGACCTAGCCTCCACATCATTGATTGGATCCAGAGCTAAACTCCAAGACATACCGAAGGTTGAGCAGCTAATCATTGGAAGGATAAGAAATTATGTTATCGAAAACTTTGTCTGGCCGAAGGTTCGCACTTTCAACCTACCGAAGGTGGGAGGAAAGAAGAAGTCAGCTGCAGAACAAGACAATGGAGACGTGAAAGACACCTTCCCCGAGCGTTTAGACATGGAAGGGGACGCAATGAGGGACGGCGATAGCGCATCCATCCTGCTACAGAGTCCATCCTCCGGGAGCGCATTAGAGGAAGGAGAAGAGGAAGACGATGATTTCGACGAAGATGATTTGGACTACGTCGACGAAGACGACGTGTTCGAGTCCGAAAGATCGCCCCTGCATGTCTACACAGCGGTTACTCCTGAAACAAGCAGGTCTAGGCCGAGGCCATCACCGCTAAGTCAAGCATACGACACTACGGCGCACTCGTCAGCTATCAAGGCCAACCGCGATTCGGAGCAACGTCGACGGAGACCAAGACGTGCTTCATCTCTGTCTTCGGCTACGAACGCTTCCGACCTACTTGCAGCCCCCTCGCGCCGAACGAGTGCAAGCAGCTCAACACCAGCAGAGCCACTGCTCAGTCCGACCAGTCTCTCCACACGCAGCGATGCGGGCTCCAGCCTAGGAGGGCAGCGAATCTTTGGCCAGCCAACACCGCTACAAAGTCCGAGACTCGGCATGGACCTGAGACACGGGCCTTCCAAACGACATTCTATTCAGTCCTATTTTCCCCCGCCTTCGGCTTCTTCACATAGCGGCCAGACATCGCCATTCCCTGCTATGGCTTCAGCTTACAATAGTGCGCTCTCTCGCACAAGCAGCGTCTCGTCTCTCCCAACTATACTCTCGCCCCGGGCTGAGACTCCATCGCACAAATTAGCAGATTTGCTACAGACTAGCGGAAGCACGTGGGAAGCCGCTAGGCGAGCAGAAGCGTCCAAGCGTCGCGGCCCGTAATGGAGATAGGGTCGATGACTGCAATCCTCGCGCTGTATCATAACGTCGTTTGTTCGTACTTCACAAGCTGGTTGTATAGTGTTCGGTGTCAGTAGCAAATAACCGTTCTTTCGCCATGATTGGATCTTTTGCCTGCGTAAATACCGTCAGTATACGGGGCAGGCGCTGTACTAGGGCCACGCTCGGGCTTCATGTTCTTTTTGCATTGCTGGCCCCCCTGTGGTGCTCAAGCACATACTACCTTGGAACTTGACTGCTGGAATTAACAACACGAGCAATCGCATATAAGTGGGATGAAACTACTGTTTCTATGACTCATCACAAAGGAAAACCTATACAGATATGCCACCCCTCTGCCTTTACATGCTCGTCACGCTGCCAACCACCTTCTTCAACAATGCCGAAATGATGGCGGCTCGCTGATCACCCCCCAGATCTTTGAAGACCGCCACAACGGCCTGCAATATGAATGTCAGTCTGCTACCGAGTTAAGGGTGGTAAAGACCCAAGAGAATGCCCACCTTTCCTTTGGCATCTCGAATTGCACCGAGCTTTCCCCCTCCATAGGCACCGATAGCCTATGAAGAAACGCCCTGCTCAGTTATTCGCAGTACATGTCCAAAGCCGGGAGGGTAACTTACAGCACCAGGCAAATTGCCAGCTATGAATCCCAAGACGGCACCACTCAAAGCGCCCGTCCATTTCCAAATCGGTACCACTCGCTCAACTTCAGGGCGAAGCAGCTCCTCGAAGACGTCTCCAAACACGTGGTCGGCATTAGGCCTTGCAGACCAGCTTCCCTCGTCACCATCATCTGAACGAACATCTTCATCGGCAAAATCTGACCCCGGACCGCCTTTACCGAAGAAAGATTGGAAGAAGTTGGCGGATGCGGAGTCACTATTGTCGTAGAATCCACCAGGAAAGCTGGATCCTTGGTTTGAAGCACGTGAAGGCCGCTGAGCATCGTACGCACGCCGTCTGCCTGCATCGGAGAGAACGTAGTACGCATCCGCGACCGTTTGGAACTTCTTCGTAGCCTCTACCTTCTGAGCTTCTGTGGCGTTCTTGATGCGGTCAGGGTGCGTGAGCAGGCTTTGTTTCTGGATGAATAGCGATACGGCTTAGTATAGTAGAACAAAGGAGAGGTTTTGCATCGTGTACAAGACTGGCTCGACTCACCTTATAAGCCTGTCGTATCTCGCTCTCGTTGGCTTCAGGCTGGATACCCAGAATATTGTAGTAGTCTGGAATCATGCTGGGCGAGTTGAAGGGAGACTGAGAGAGCTTAGAGCCGTACAGCTAGATATGAACTGAGAGACCTCGAATGGCTTGGTTCAGCTAGAGACGTGTTGCTTCGAGTTCAAGTTAATACACGCCTTGTGAGACGTGGCAAGGTCCTGCGTCACAAGCTCGATCATCTCCTGCAGCTGCCGACGGCGGACAGCCAACGTGGCTCTCTCCTCGACGGGATCTTGCTCAGCTCCACTCCAGCTTCGATTACTCTTACCACCTCAAGTGACCTGCACCAGAGAAGTAGTATCGCTGTCAGCATGTCCGGCAATTCCTTGCCGTCCGTACGAGGTGAGGCTGGCACGTGCCGGCTCGTCATCACTATGTATGAGAGGAGAGTTCAATGACCGCCAATATCAATAGTGGCATTTCGTTGGGAAATATGTTTATCATTACAAGGTTATATACATTGCCAGATGCAGATCTCGAGAGAGCAATGTACGTACAGCGGCTATGCCATGAGATTTGTGTGGCGCCTTAAGCAGGGTCTTCACCTGCCGGCGGGGCATGCAAGACCACCTCTACCAAGCCATACTTTGGCCATTCTACGGTGTATCCATTGTCATTCCGATTTGTGAGAGGGTATTGAACGATGTCGACTCCATGCTTGTATGCCAGATAGGTGAGACGCAGGAAGCTCTGGTCATCTGGACTCAGTGAATGCTGTATCTCTGTCCCTACTCCAGGCAGGGCCATGCGAAGATGCTGCTTATCATGCAGAGGGTAATAGCGACGTGCACCGGCAGGTCGGGTCTCCAGATATGTGGAAGAAACTGTTCAATGCGCACGTTGTAGTCACCTCCCTTGTGCAAACACATGTCAGATCCTACATACCTGACCGGGGCGGATTCCGATATGCGCGACTTGTAGCTACACTAGGATGCTGCCACGGACTATCGCTGTTAGATCTCGGACGCATCTTGTGCTTGAGGTCAGCAGGCGCGTAAGCATTCGCACTACTGTTGTCGCTCATCGGATGCAGAGGAGCTGAACACGAATGGGACAAGAACACCGACGGGGAGCTGAGCGTGTACCTTGGCGATTGCGTTTGATTGTAGGCGTGGGAGAAGAAAGTACCTGCAGGCGGCGAAGTGGCATACATAAATCCGTTCTGTACACCATACCCAGGCGCAATCTGAATAAACTGCTGAGCTGACGAGAATGTAGCCTGATGCGCGCCGTTTGCAACAGGCGGAAGGATCGTGGTACTAGAAGGTGCAGAGCTTGACACGGTCGCCGTGCTAGACTGGCGGCGCGACTTCAAACTCCCTTGAGCATTGGCAGTAGGCTGTAAAGGGGTAGAATGGCTAGACTGTTTCATTGAGGGAACTGTGTTTGACTGCGGACGAGCTTGTGCAGGCCCGGTCTGCGTCAACGCGGGACCTGACCGACTGGGACTGTCGGACGGTGGCCTCGAATCTGCAGGAGAACGCCTTGAAGCCGGACTGGCATCCCTCGATCTTCTGTCGGTCGCAGCACGCTTTTCCCTCTTGTCGTCATATTCGGAACGGAGGACGGCGTCTGACAATGTGTGATCTGTTCAGATGAAACGTGTTGTGTCAATCAGATCGGCGTCTGCTCGTGAAGTACCAGGTAACCCTGACAGGCGCTTTGTAAGACCTGGAACTTGGTAGTATATTCGGCCGTTCGGCCTTCAGGCGCTTTATCTGGATGACACTTAAGGCGCTTCTCCTGATATACGGGTGCAGGGCATGCACCAAACCGATGTGTGGCAAACGGATTGTTGAATTAGGGTCAACTGACTTCTAGTGCATTCAAGCATATGCTGACTAACCTTCCAAGCTTTCTCAATGTCCCGTTTGCTCGCCGACGGGCTGAGATCCAAAGTTTGATAATGATCCTCAAGGTCGTCCGGTCCCGGCATCGTTCAGAGTTCTATAGGAGTCGAGCAAAAGACCAGGCCAGGACACTCACACGCTCTCTCAGAGGTTGTTCGCATTGTTGGAGATCGTCCCCTCCTTCGGCAGCCGTTGCGTGCCAGTCACGTCCGTGTCGTCTGCCGGGTCAGACTAGCCCCTCGGAAACTAAGAATACTGACAAGACCAGGAATGGGCAGTCGAGCATATAGCGGGGTGGAAATGAGTGATGCTGTATTGCCAACCGTCTTCGTGACTGCTCTGTTGCTACATGACCCCGTCCAAGCAAGCAATATTGTCCCTCCGTGTTCAGCAGGTGAAGCGTCCTGGATTGGGACACGGTTCAATAGCAGACGTCTCGCTTCCCGAATGCCGTAAGAAAGCGAAAAGGAGAGGTAGGCTGGGGACACCCAATGTGTGGACCAGGCTTCAGGCTTCAAGCTTGACCGCTTACTGTCGCCTCGCTAATTGTATACGCGTGAAATCGCTTTCTCGATCAGCCTCGCCAGCACCAAGCATGTTTGTGGTTCTGACCCTCTGAATCGGAGCCATCATCACCTTGCAGGGACGTCCTTCCGCTTGATCCTGGCCAGTTTTATATCTCTTCCACGGATGGCCAGCTCGTCAGACCCAAGCACTGATGGGCCGGGTTCAAGTAGCGTACGCTATCCGTCCGTCGTCGTTGTCAGCGGTGGCTCCGCGGGGAATGAGATCCTCGACGCCTTCGTGGCACACTTCGTAAAGGTCAGCTTCATCCTGCCGGTATCAGACAATGGCGGTAGCTCGAGCGAGATTATAAGGTGGGTAGAAAGGCCGTCTTGACAACCGCCCAACTTCTGAACATTCTTGACAGAGTTTTGGGAGGTCCTTCCCTCGGTCAGTGATGAAACACGTGTTGAAGCTTGAAATCACGCGCGAACCTTCGACTGGTCAACTGCTCGCAGATACTGTGGGATTGCTGAGCTAATGCACTCATCCACAGGTGATATTCGTAGTAGGCTGATCAGGCTCATCCCCGAAACGCCCGACAAGGCAGGGATAAAGGCACTTTTCGCGTACAGATTGCCCAGTGGAGAAGATATCAGCGACGTCGCGATTAAGCAGGAGTGGCGAGTACCTGTTCAGATTGCCATTGACAAATCACGTTATCTTACGTTGCGGACTTCAGGCTCGAGATTGTCGAGGGCAGTCATCCCTTGTGGCGGGATATCCCACCCGACCGAAGAGAAGCTATTCGTGCCTTCATAGGTGAAGAAGTTGCACTAGCAGACTTTCCCAGGGCTCATGGCTGATGATCCGTTTATAGTCCACTTTGAACATGCCATCCTGCGGCGAGCTCAACGACGCTTCAACTTCCGTTCAGGCAGTGTCGGCAATTTTTGGTAAGTTCGAAGGAACGAATCCGCAGAACACGTATGCAGAGTTGAAATGTCTCGAACAGGCTCGCTGGTGCTCAGCTCTTCGTACGCTCTCTTCAATCTGCTATCTTCTTGTTATCCTCCGTTGGAGGTCTCTCGAGCCAACATACTGTCATACCTGCCATCAATACCAATTCGCTGGTGACCATAGCAGCCGAGCTTGAGGATGGAACGCGAATAGTGGGACAGAATGAGATCAGTCATCCTTCCAATCCCTCCCCTGCGCATGACATGGCAGTAGGCGGTAGCTATACACCGGCGAGTCAGCTCTGGCCAGAAAGAGAGGTAGACCAATGTGGTCGAAGCGGCGCAAATTCACGCCTTGCGAATCAGTCCACACATCATCCTACTCACCCGCAAAGTAGTCACAGCCACGATCTTCGACACCTTCTGCTAGAGCAGAAGGCGAAAGACGCACTCGTACAGAAGGAGGAGCTGAGTAGAAGTACGAGAGAATCGTCTCCTCGGGTAGGAGGGCCTCCAAGTGTAGATTTTGAGCAGGAATTGGATTACGATGACAGCCCGGGCGTCATCGCTCGGACTTCTTGGGACATTACGAGTCACCAAGACATCGACGAAGGTGAAACATCGTGGGATCAGCCGAGACGCGATACAGCCGGGTCCACTGCTTCTGGCTCACAAGATATGATACCGGGCTCTACATCAAGAACACCACATAACATCATCTTCTCCAAAGCGGATGAAGAGAGCGGGTACCCAACTCTGCCAAGTCGTATCCAGCGCATCATATATCTTAATACATACGGTCAAGAGACCTATCCTGCACCGAGCTCGGCGTTTATCAATAGCCTCTCCACATCGGAGGTCTTGGTATATGCCTGCGGGTAGGTTACCAAATCATGGTCCCGTACCACAAGTCGCTGAATAGATTTTGATCCCATTTAAATGTACAGCTCACTATATACATCTCTTATTCCACCTCTTGCGCTCTCTGGTGTCGGCAGCACAATAGCAACCTCCTCGAGCCTGAAATACAAGATTTTACTGCTAAACGGTAGCTTTGATAGAGAAAGTGATGGACTTGACGCAATAAGCTTTGTACGTGCTTCACGAAGATTCTGAGGGCTCACCCATGCTGACTCAGATCATAGATTCGAGCTGTTACAGATCACCTGAACGGAAGCATCCGTCATCCGCCTTCTGGTTCGACACGCTCTCCCTTATCTTCATCGCAGGTGTTGCACCCGTCGGGTGACCAGAACCGTTACCAGCAATTGTTCTCAGCCTGCGATTACGTTACGCACCTTTTCTATCTTGAACAGAGCAGTATACCGGTAGAAGTGGCTCGACTGGAGGAGCTGGGCATACAGGCCGTGGCAATTCCAGGCACTAGGTTCAGCGATGCCACTTTATCTGCGGCAATGACACAGGTTTTGTCGAATTGAATGCGTTGTGGAAACAAGTGAGACATACAAATGGACAGATAAACTCGAACAGGCACCAGTGCAGTATTATATATGCCAGCTGTTCTTGCAGCTTCATGTGACAACTTTATCACAGATTGATCGCCGAAGGGTAGCGGCAATCTGCAGGAGCTTTCTTATCAGCAACTGCTTCTTCTTCTACCAAGTCACAAGCAAAGACTTACCGTATGCGGTGAAGCACGAGGAACAGACGCCAGCCATGGCGCCTTCTAGTTCAGCGGTACACATCAGACTTGCAGAGCCAGTCGTGTAGGTTGGAAGCTTTCTTGAAACGTGCGACCACTTGCTCTGACACCTCTGCATTCGCCTCTGATATTCGCGTGCAGCTTCCTCCGCAATCTCGACAGCGCAACAGACAGGAGGGAGCGACGGGCATTGCGCAGGCGAGTTCAGCAAGCAGCAGAAGCTCTCCATCGGGCCAATGACTATCATCCCAGCGGGGCTGCAACGGGAACCCTAAATCACAACAATAATGCTGCACCGGCTTCTCTCTTTGGAGGGCCCGATCAAGCCTTCGTGCCCTCTCATGGACGAGGTGGAGCAGGCAGCCGCAGCAGAGATCGCTCGAGCAGTCAAGCGAGAGGAAGCAGTGCAAACAGAGGACGACCTACTGGATCTCCTGCGGTTGGCGGGAGTCCCTCACGGTCTCGCACGACATCCATGAATCCGCCCGGGGACCTGCAAAGAGGCCGATCACCTGCTTCAAGGAGAGGTCCAGCAGGCAATACCGAGCAGCCAGCTGCGACTGGAGGGGACAGCGCGCCAGCTGGACAGGACGCTTCTACGCCTCAGTCTGAACTTCCTCCACCGCACAATGCGCCGCCTCTACCGCTCGTTGATGTCCCTGTCATCCAGCCTGAGCACACAAGCATTGGGCTGACAAGACCTCCCGCCATCATTCGAGGCGTTATGACAGTCAGCTTTTCCAAATCTACAAGAGTCAAGAAGATAGGCATCCGTTTGAAAGGTCAGAGCAAGACAGAATGGCCAGAGGTGCGTCTTGTCACCCATTGCTGGAGCACAGATGTCTGTTTTGTTTCGTTGACATACTAATATGGTGGCGATTTTTCATTCTTCTCCCTGGCATAGGGCTTGGGTCCTCGTCGACTGGATACTGTCGAGCGCAACACCCTCATCGATGAGACTGTCCTGTTCTTCGATGCCACCTCCTCCACTGCCGCAAATGCTCGTCGAGCTGCTTCCGCTGGTCCAGGCACGTTTCACAGGAGGGCATCAACTCCGCCTGGGGCTGCCGAAACACCACCTAGATCAGCATTCGGCACTTCCTCTGGACGCTCAAACTCTCTAGTGCCACCTCTGAGGGTTCAACGGCTCCTCGAACATCCCTCGCCAGCCGTTCCCGCATCGGGCCAGCAAGCGACGACGGACACACACCCCGTTGCATCCACGAGTGCAGAACATATCGTTGCTGAAGAAGCACCACTTACAAACTCACCGGCGGCTACAGACGTGGCTGTCGACCCGGCAGAACCTGCGCCAGAATATTCGCGCGAGCCACATCTGCATTTAGATACGTCTGGTTTAGCGATCGGCAGCACGCGCATCCCCGACACACCTAGTCTTTCCGCGCTGACTCCACCAAGGTCTTCCATTTCAAATCGCCCTTCTTCGCCCCTGTCTCCGCATCACACGCATCAGTCACTATCGCATGTGGCGTCGCAACCACCTAGCCACGGCGTGGCTACCGACCGACCTGCTCCCCACGAACATTTCCAGGACCGGGCTGCCGAATTGAGAGCTCAAGCAGCTGTTGTGTCGCCTCCACACACGCCCCTTACCGACGTCTCGCCAGCCCCCTCCCGGTCATCAAGCATATACGAACGTCACACAACTACCATGACAGCGCTTGTAGCGGGATCCTCTGATGACAGTCGACCTGTCTCTTTGGCGTCTGCATCAGATGGGACAGAACTCCCTCAAGCGAAACTCGACCGAATCAACACCCAAATTTACCCTTCCAGTGTAGTGCTCGAGAATAGTGATGTGAACGCCAGCGGTATCAGTCTGTCAAGTGCGTCAGACGCTGATGTTGACGCTTCATCTCTGCACGAAGATCGTGGACGCTCGATAGCTCCTGTGGCGCGAGGCAGGGACAGAGAAAACCTTACCAATCAAACGATCAGTGAAGATGGGCCACAGGAAGCCTATTTTGACAATGTCCATGGCAGCCAAGGGCAGAGTGCACATCCGACGCGGGCTGACGGCATCTCAGCGGCCACCGTAATGGAGCAAGGCGATACTCAAACGACACGATCATCCGGAAATGCTTTTATATACAAT
>Ga0115846_100338_pt1 | contig 25403 bp, 24 predicted proteins | sample InSIn5gowninarea_2_FD_83860 | JGI IMG/M metagenome (GOLD analysis project Ga0115846, IMG submission 83860) | reverse complement strand
TCACGCTTGACATATCCTAGAATCGTGTTAGTCTCTTTGTTATTTTGCTTTCCTTGGCAATGCCTCCGATATCCCTCCGATGTCTTTATTTAAGTCTCCGCGGCTTCTGTCGTTCCACTCCCCTGAGCATTCCGTGTCACGCGACCATACATACCTATCTTGAACTCTAGAAATGCTGTTGCAATGATGCGACTAAGCCGCAACGCCGAGATGGAGTCAGGAGTTGCTCAAGATGTGCCTTGCAGTGGTAGTGTGCGTGTGCCAAGGGAGATCGGTACCGTGAACATCTTTCAATGGCCACTAACCACTACGCACCGATTCTCCTGCGGTACGGACAAACTCCTTTGGCTAATTTCATTTCTCCGTAGCTGACGACTGCTCAATGGATTGCCGGTACTGTGTTGGTCATGGAGGGACAAACTTGAGAGGAGCCGGAGAGGTAGCCAGTTTTGGTTGAGCCTGATGTCTTTTGCACAGGAACTAGTACTTACTAAGGAACCTAAAGCAGCACAATAATGGAGCATTGATCGGCCCTCGAAGCTTTCGGCTACTCCCAGTCTCCGAGTCGCAAGATTGCCTCCACTGTTTTTCTGTTCAGCGAGAAGAGTTGACATTCGAAGAAGGGTTACCTATAGCTTGAATGTCTGTCTTCAGGCTCGTGAGAGAAGCACAGAAGCGGATGTGCGGTCAGACAAGCTATACGACTGTGGAGGGTACGTACTCGATCAAAAAGCTAGTGTGCCTAAAGGGCAAGCGAATGAAGAGCGGACATGATCGACACCGCGGAAACTTAAATAAAGACATCGGAGGGATATCGGAGGCATTGCCAAGGAAAGCAAAATAACAAAGAGACTAACACGATTCTAGGATATGTCAAGCGTGAAGACATTCCTGATTTGTTCAAGGCCTGTCCACGCCTTTTTGGTGACACTCAAGTACGTTGATTTAGCAGCACAAATTTTGCGCATGGCTGTACTGTGGTAAATCGACTTCGATGGTTGAGGAATTGTTGGCTGGGAGGGCGATAGCAAGAACTTCGTGCATAGCAGTTTTGTAATGTTCGTGGAATCGATGGTACACTCATGAGCAGTCGATCACTATTGCGGCCTCTGGCGGGTAGCGGATCAGCTGACCCACTCCGGCGAGTATGTCCTACGGCTGTGATTCCTCCTAGAAGGCGGCTGCTTTCCACCACCCAACAACGGCCACAAAACCAAGTTCAAACACTTCTGCAAGACAAGGAGAACGGCTTTGGCTTCATCCGTTCAAACTTATGTCCTGAAAAGCCACGAAAAGTGGGCGTTACTGAAATTCGTGGACCATATTACTCCTCTAACAGGAGGCGTCACCTGCAGGGTGTTCTGGAGACAATGGGCCATCATGTGGACGGGCTCAAGTTCGCAGGTGGCAGCTTCAGTCTCATGCCAGAAAAGGCGGTTAGAGAAATGATTGAATCGGGTATGAAAGTGAAGCCAGAATTGGGCATTCAGTTTGTTGCAGTTGGTCATGCTGCGGTTAAAGACCTAGAGGCCGCTGGGACAAGTGATCCTGCAAAAGTGGTCAACTTGGCCAAACGCTTCTTCAACGAGGCCGGAGTGGAGAGAATTATGGTCGAATCCGAAAGAATTACAGGGAACGTAAAGAGCTGGAGGACGGATGTTATACTAACGATTCTGCAAGAGCTGCCAAGTGAAATGGTCATGTTTGAGGCAGCTGATCCTCCAGTGTTCAACTGGTACATCAGAGAATTTGAAGTGGATGTTAATCTGTTTGTGGATCATAGCCAGATCGTTCAGTTAAGTTATCTCAGAACTGGAATATGGGGTATGGCTGACACGTTCGGCAAAGTCATGAGCTATAGAGACTGAATAAAGAGCGGCAGATTACGAGATTTTGAAGCCACCTCGGGGTGGTGGTAGCCATCATTGATGCAGAAATCGAACATGCATTCAATGAGGAGAAAGTCCAAACAGCTCAAACACTTGAAACAGCTACAGTGGAGCCTGGCAAAAAGACGTCTCCACTGAACCTCAGGAACGCGTTGAACTGACATCATTTTCATCGTAAGCAACTTGAGCCCCATGAACCCTTGTTACTTCCCCGCAAAATCTTTGCTGTAAGGAGATATTGATCACACCTACCTATCCTCTCGAAACACTACTACACAACTTAGCATTCTGCACTATACCGTACCATTATCATACTAAAAGTGTACAAGCAAACCACAATGTCTTCATCACGCATCATAACCCGCTACCTGCCCCGTTCATCAGCCCAACTATTACAACAAAGAACACCACCCCACATAATCATAACCTCAACTCAACAACGTCACGCATCAAATCTCAACACCAACTTCCACGACAAAAAACAAGCCCAACAGCCCCAGAACTCAGACCACATCGACCGCCAATCCTACGAATACACCCAATCGAGCACAGACGACGCCATCGCCAACAACGCCGCAATCTCGTACGAACGAACCACAGACACAACCACCGAAGGCGCAATGAAACGAGCAGACGACGCTGCCGGTGACGGCCACAATCCACTTGAAGTCAGTGCTGCGAATCCCGAAGTCAGCAGCGGTAACAGAGGGGAGGATCGTATACCGAAGATTATCAAGCCTGCTGAACCGTCATATCAGGGCCAGAGTACGGCGAAATCGGAGGTTCGGAAGGAAACGGATAAGAGCAAGAACAGGACGTTCGCTGGGTCTGATACACGAAGAAAAGGAATCACGGAGGATAAGCCGAGTAAACATAAGGGGAAAATTCTGCCGGGTGGTGGCTCGGACATGATGTCCTGATATAGACATATCCTTGTGGTGTATGTTAGGGCGCTCGCAACTTCTAGCACGAGTGAGCATTCACCCATCATATGCTTCTATGGGCAGCGAGGACGGTGTTCTCAGAAGAGCCCTTCCCTATGTAGCGTAGCAAGACAATAGCATTTTCAGCCCTTTTGACAACTGACACCATCTCTCGTCTTCGAAACAGTTGCTAATAACGGGCTGACCACAACTCCGACCCAATCGAGGTCCATTTCGGAGGAATACAACCTCGATCTTCATGCCTTCAGGGCACTTTATATGATTACGTACATACGTACCGTATCTAAGGTACGTATATCTTTAAAATTTAGATAAGTAATACGTATTTATCACTAAACAGTATCAGTTACTTCTATGGAGGGGTCTTGGTAAATATTCGTATCATATGGTTGCTGCACTAGTATCCATCTAAGAACTTCTCTCTACCATAAAAATCACCACTAAAGAAATTCGCTACTAGGTAGTCACTTGTAGATGGTCAAGCAGCCTTAAGTACGTACCTACCTGCTCAACTCGATCTAGCACAAAACCAATTAGCGAACTATAGACAAGTAATAAAAGCCGATGGCTGGTAAGAGATACCTCTGGCAGTAAAATGCCCGGGTGTTCTGTGGAAGCTGTGGACGTATTACACTGCCCTGATACTGTCGGTCGAACAGTGAGATGGATTGAGACCTACCATAGGTCGGATATACACCGGCCCTGCGCGGTGATCTATCAATGTTGCCGATTGTGTATGGTGAGCGGGGCTGTTTAGCATAGCGACGGTGTCTTTATTACTCGTAAGGGCCGGCTATTTTCTCTCTCTTCCTCTTCGATTATCTCTCTGTTCCTCCTTCGTTCTTCTTCTGTTCCTCCTCTATTATCACTCTCTTTCTCTTCTATTATCTCTCTATTCTTCCTGTCTTTCCACTTACAGTCGAGTGAAATAGTTGCGCAGCGTTACCTTTTCTTTTTCTTCCTCTGTAAAGGACAGTTCCCACACTAGGCACCCTTTCTTCTCACCAAATTCGATTTCCTCCTTTTTAATGCTCAGGTGGCCCACGTCCTTTCCCTCCCAGGTTCGAAGCTCAACGTCAAGACCATTCAAGCGATCTCCTTTTAGTCCCCACAGTCCGCGATGACCACTAACCACCCTTATCGTCTTGCTACCCGACATGTTACACAGTGTCATTGGGCCGAACACGTCACGACTGCTGAGGCTGAGAAAGGACAACCGTTCAGCTGCACTGTATGTTTCTGCATTTGCTACCTGCGGATCGGATGACAATCCAGTCTTCGTAGCCACAAGACAAACAGGATTACATTCAAAATCAATTCCGAGCTTGATCGCTTTGATCTTGACCTTCGATTCTTTCCCTTTAATGTATAGAACTGCGCCTTGGCCGAACCGTGCTATCGGCTTCATCTCCATGATTCTGTCATTGTCGTCCCACCAGCAAGTATTACTAGAACCCCACTCATAAAGTTGAGGTTGAGCAAGGCGAAAACCAGAGACGAGTCGCTTATATCGGAGGGTACTTTGTTTACTCTCAGCGAGATTACTAACACTGGTGGTTGGCTGTCGAACGTTAATGTCAATGATCATGGCATATCTTCCGTCGAATCCTTTTTGTGCCTGCATCCAATCGGCAGTCCGAATGTATGACTCTCCTTTTACGGATACGGTTCTGGCGTACTGATCATCGTCGTGCAGTCTGGTCAAAAATATACAGAGACAACTCTCATCATCACCAGCTTTGCCAATTCTTTTCATAGAAGTGTCATCGCAGTATAGTCGTACGAGGTAAGTATCCATTGATACCAGCAATGCTGCGAAACTGATCGAGAGCCCACGGTTCGTCATTGTGTAAGCTGTACGACCTCTTCGGGAGGTCGTCTCACGCACGTTTTGGCATTGTCCAAATGCCTTTGGCGAAGGAGCCAATAACCCGTGCAGGAATTCTAGTTGTTGTACTATGCGAGCACTGGAAGTCGCAACGGCGCCACCATCTGATAATTTGCTTGGCTTCTGCAAAGCATGTATATCCCACGCGAAAATGCTGTGATCGTCGGATTTTCGAATTATTTCTTCTTGCAGACGTAGAAACGCTTTCCTCTCACCTTCCCCATAGAACAAAGGCATGTTGACATCGAAAATCCCCAACAGGCAATATGCCCAATCTTCTTCACGAGTGGTTACCCTCTCCGACGCCCAGGACATTCGCTGTGCGATCGACTGACTCGAAAGCTCCTGCGTTTTGTTTAGGATGCCTGCTGGTACGCCGGTCCTCGAAGTCAAGACTTCTGCTAAAGACTCCTTGGTGCCCAGTGTTTGCCAGTATTTATTGAAGAGGATCACCTTGTCAGGCGCGATGAGTTCTTGCAGAGTCCACCCTCGTGTGAACCACTTGCTTTCCTTTATTTCATGTATCGTCTGAGAACAGAGGGGCTCGCCATGAACGTCGGAAAGAAGGGCATAACAGATGTCTGCAGCTTGATACCAGCTATACATTGAATTGATGGCCTCGATCAGCTCCGTGTAGTTCTCCTTATTGATGCAACATGTGTCAACCCATACGTAGCTGAGCCCGTCGGCAAGAGCTCGCGTACAAGTCTGTCGGATCTTTGTAAAATTATCCATGCTAGACGCTCTCGCAGGATCTTGCATGTCTTGAAAGCTGACTTCGTGCCTCCCCCATACGTGAGAAAGGATCGCGTATCGCGGGTAACTCTCGCTTCTTGCATCTACCAGAACTTCGTCCTGGGCGCGAATGAGCCACATGATACATAGATCTACGTACTTTGCTCGTCCAACGCATGGACGTCAATCTGGATACGTCGGGCGTGCACCCAAGCTTGTATGGATGGCAAGTACGTTATTCTGAACACACTCTCACCTGTTTGTAGCATGAACCACAAGTTTGAAGTAAGAGGTCCGAAGGGGAGGCCCGCAAAACAAGGCACATCTGCAGAGCCTGCCCCGTGAACAGTTTCATTCGTAGCATCTACTTAGCCGCATACTTCGGATTGGTCCACGTGCTGGCTGAAATGCAGTAGCCTAGCAAGAAATCCAGGATATGAGGCGCGAATGGGGGCCATTTTCCCGTTATGTCCAAAACAGGCAAGTTGGTGTCAGCCTTACAAACGCAAATTGTCGCCAACGAAGGTTTGGTTGATGATCCTGCTGATATGACGGTAACGTTGTAAGCAGAGGCAGCTTATGACATGGCGAAAATTGGTACTTCGTGAAGAGACCAGCCAGGTGAGCACATAACTACGTACGTATGTACTCTGGAGACTTTCGTTAAGATAGTGCAAACGGGAGGAACACAGTCGCGATGGTGCGATACGTACAATACGTGGGTAGGAAAGAAATGGAAATTGTACAGAGGGATTGCATCTCCAACCGTGATGTTGATTTAGCAGCCGAGATCTACCAGTCCTTTAAAGCCTCAGGGCAGGTGCGATAGGTTAGTGCACTTACCTACCTACGTTATCCTGGTCTGGTGATTTGAGTTGCCCGCGACTTCCTTGTTGCACTTTTCATAAAACGACGACGTCAAAGTCAAGGTGACCTTACAGATTGAGGATCAAGTGTACGAACCCGTGAGATCTTTCCTAGACTTATGAGTACTGGTAGTCGAGAGATTGTACAGGCACGATAAGCTGCTACCAGGTAACGGAAATCAACTGGTGGCCTCCCGGAGATGCGCGTAGATCTGTGGAAATACACCTTCCAATATGTACTGGTGCTGTTGATTGAGTTTGTTTTTTCTTCACCTCGGTACATGCACATCAAGGAAAGATCCTTCTGTATCCAGATTCGCATCGAGATTGTTGGCCATTACGAGTGTGTTTTGCACAGAGTCTTGTCGTCCTCCTGTGCCATGTCGATTCGTCTCCATCAACCTTCCCTACCAGCGGATCTACCTCAGTCTCGACCCATCACAACCTGATACGGGTAATTCTATGACTTCCAGGTTCGAACACACTGGTGTCTTAGTCAACAAATGACCAATGGATGTTGTCATTCGGAGTGTTGCGATGGGAACGGAGATCCTAGAGCTGGACGCATACTCCGGAGGTTCGCCGCTGTATCGGGATGGGTTGTGACAGTCTTTTGGTAAAGGAGGTGCAAGGGGTGGGTAGTATAAAAGAAGCACTTCGTCCTTCTGCTTCGGCAGCTGCGTACGTACGTATTATTGAATCAAGGTAGAGGTACGTACGTATCCACCATTTCTTCCTCCTGTCGACTGTGTTACAGTTGCACAGCAAGATTCAGCCTACGTATTGTCAGTCTAACAAAAATTGTACCACGTGAGTACGTACCGAGCTGCTCTCTCGAATTTACCGTGTTTTTGCTTTGAAGAGTGCTTCTGAACCTCCAACAAGAGCCGAGGGCCTAAGCAATGGAAAGATCAGGATGTACAACAGCCATATAGAGTCGAAGTTCGTCAAACATGCGTAGAATTATATATTAGAGCGTGATAAAACACCTTGCCCTCTAACAAAGAGTCCACTATATCAACTCCTGTTGTACGTACACAACGTTCGCCGACAGTTCCATCAATCACACCACGAAACCACCAAGCGACCCAATTCAAGCAAGCTGGCCCCTCACCGCACCCGGCACAGCAAGACTAGAATGCACATCCGCGAAGAACCCACTCGGGTTCGCCTCAATCTGTCTGACATGAAAACCAGCACCAGTATCCGTCTTACCATCCGTGCCGTTGATCCCTGTGCGGAAGGGTCCTTTGATACATCCGATGCTGTTGGCGTACTTTTCGTCGCCGATGGGGTTGGGGAAGGCAATGCGTGGGGGACCGGATTGGCCACGGACAGCTTCGTGGACGTGCGTTGCTGTCAGGGCAGGGGACTGATAGTTGCCGCGGAAGCCGATAAGAGTAATGTTGTAGCAGATTGTGTTTGTGTAGGTGTTTAGCGCGAGGATGTAGCTGCCTGATGCGCCCTGGTGGGAGTTAGTGGGGTTGGGGGTGTTGGGGAGCAGGAGAGGGGCATACGGAGAGCCCGCCAGTTGGGGTTGTGCCATTCACGACTTGGTCTGGAGTGGCGATAACGTGGTAGGCTGAGGTGAATGTGAAGGGGTTTGGACCTGTGAATGGTTGGATGGTTAGTAATTGTCGAACGCGTGGAAGGAGGAGTTGCTACTTTGTTTGGGAAAGCCTGGGTTGTTATTGTCACTCCAGGTTGGGAGGGCGGAGGCTGCGGAGGCGCAGAGCGCGGTAGCGATGACAGTTGAGAACTTCATTTTCGTTGGTGAGAGAACTGTTATGAGACAAAGATTGTATGGTGAGTTTGGGAGGTGTATGAACGAGTGTGGACTGTGTGATGGCTGTTCCTGATGAAGACTTCCTAATGAGGTGACGGAACTCCACGTTTATATACATCTGGGACTTGTGCTCGAGCCGTGAATGAAAGCTCCCACCACTGGCAAAGACTCCATTACCGAGGCGTGGTCAATGGACAGTACGTACCATGACGATGTCAAGGTAACTACAACTCTCAAGTTCCAACCTAAACGTTCAGCCAAGCAGTCGAAGAAATTGCAAATGGTAGCTTGGCAACATCACTGTGGGATGTGGTGTGCAGTAGCGGAAGGTCTAGCTCGCGTTTTCGCGGAAAGGGCAGTAACAAAGCCAGTCCGTGCTTGGCAAGCCATGGCATTGAGAGCAGTCAAAGTCTAACGAGCTCGGACGTGATAAGTTGGCGGTAGTGTGGCTTCACTTTTTAGTTCTCCTAGCGCTCGTGTCCTCTTGATGGATTTGGAGATCGACGACTTCTGTCGCACCACAAGAGAATAGTGAAGCTGCTATGTAGGTGCTCTTGAGCTGTGGATTGAAGCTGTCAAGGAAGGTCGATTCCAGCAACAAAGCTGGCGCAGTTGAGTCGTGCGCTAGCTTGAGAGAAGCTGCCTAACACTAGCTCTGGTAAACCAAACCGTAGTAGCGGAGGTCATGGTGCCCTTGGTTGGCCATGCCTTGCTGCAGGTTGTCGTCTCACACACCTTGGCTCATGACAGAACGGCAAATTCAGGCTTGGCCAGGCATAGCAAACTCTTGTGCTGCGCAATCCAATAGCTCTATCACCCACCTTGGCAATCGAAGGAATGGTGGTGCCGAGCCAGATGGTTGTTCAAGCTCCCAGCTAGATACATCGAATGTTAAGGCAGTGCAAGAGTATCAAGCCGCTAACCCAAGTACAAGAAACCTAGAACGGTGGAGAAGAGTCTTCTTTGGGAAGTTCTGGTCTAGGCCTTGACCACAAAACAGGAAGAGTCGCAAGCTGCCATTCCCGTTCCTGTCAGAGGTCTGCTTAGTGACCGCCAAGATTGATTCGTATGTGCATTTTCCTCTGCCAAGATATTCCGAGGAGGATCCAGGCAAATTGGCGCGATGATCATGCGAAATAGCTGAGACACAAGGCATGGCAGCGCGGGTGCCAAGAGATCATATTCGACGCTATTTTGTGCTACTATCCTGCTTGGAGAAATCCTCTCGTAGAGGTTGGGCGGATCGGTATCATGTAACCAGGCACGAAATGTACCTGATCTGCATACGATCATCGCAGCATGTCCATACTGTGAGATTGACCAGGTGACCGACCTTGTATACCATCTGTTGCAACAAGTGTACAGCATGTGTCTGTTCCTCGCAATCTCGGCCTACTATCCTTTCCTTAGCTAGTATGCTGAAAGTGTCGGGACCGATTTACTCGAACACATCTGTGGCAATTGATTAGAAATCCAGACAGGAGCACTGATCCTTCGTGTCTGGTTGATGGTAGCCCGGTCATGAAATATGGACAAACTAAATAGGCGTTCGTGGTCTACGTGCCTTTCCCTGCCAGACTTTCCGCTGCCACCTCACTGGACAAATATACGTACAGCAGATCAAGCTTCCTTATTCCGATCGCGACAAAAACATTGCCTGCAGGACTCAAGGTTATACGTGCATCGAGCTGCATCTCCAGTGTTTGAGCTTGTCGAGCTTGTCGTCCCTTGGAGACCAACCCTTGAACAATACCACACGTTGGGCCAATCGCATCGTCTGTGTGTTAAGGCTCGATGTGGAATGCTTACTTGTGTACCTAGGTAGACATATACGCTGGCTACAAGTCCCCTTCATTCAGCTGTGAATGTTCATGGTTATACCAGGAAATAGCTACCACCAAACACCACAACTACACAATTCTATTGTGTCCTACGCCCTTGTCATGTCTCTCGTATTCGTATCCTCTTGCCGCTCCTACTCTCAATATACCACACGATATATACTTCCACCTCCAGCTCTCTACTAACAACCACAATGATCCAACATTGACCAAACCATGTCCTCCTTCGCCATCCACGTCGATGCCCTCACCGCCCCAAATGCAAACGGCATCCCCGGCGTCAGTATTGCCGTTCTTAACGCTTCCGGTGAAACGCTCCTCCAGAAAACCGATGGCGTAACCTCTCTGTCTCGAAACGCATCTCCAATCACGGACAAGAGCATCTTCCGCCTCTCATCCTCGACAAAGATCATCACCGCCATCGCTGCTCTACAATGCGTTGAACGCAGCCAGATCACATTAGATGAACCCGTGACACCATGGCTCCCAGAACTCAAAGGCAAGCAGATCATCTCGCTGGCTTCTTCTACACCCGCTACCTACGGCACCACTGCCACTCTCAACTCGAGACCAGAATTCATATTCACAGACGCGAAAACAGAAATCACATTACGGATGCTACTCACACACACATCCGGCATCGGCCTCGACCTCCTCCACCCCACCCTCCGCGCATGGCGCTCCAGCAGAAACGAAGCACCACAAGCAATAACAGGTAGCGCCACCGCATCTTGGGACATGCCACTGATCTTCGAACCAGGCAGCAGCTGGATGTACAGCGCCAGCTACGACGCCATAGGCGTCCTAATCAGCCGTCTAAACCACACGAATCTAGAAGACTACATGCAGCAGCACATCTTCGCACCACTAGATCTGCACAACAGCACATTCTTCATCAAACACAAGGACAAACACGAGATGTTAGAAAATCTAGTCGAATGCGTCACCAGAACGAAAGGAGGCATCTTAACACCGTACCCCAGTCCAACAGACGACAATCCAGCCGAAGCACAAGGCAGCGGCGGCCTCTTCACCTCCATCCCCGATTTCACCACAATCCTCCACGACTTAATCAGCACTCATTCAATCCTTCTCAAAACCGAAACAATACACCACCTCTTCACGCCCCAACTCCAACCCAGCACAGCGCAGAAACAAGGCTTCGATCAAGCACGCCCGCTCTGGTCATCGCTCATAGGAGAACTGGCGCAAACCACGGAAACGGATTTCGGACTCGGGGGCTTACTCGTGACGAGCGATTCGAAAAGTCTAGGCGCTGTGAAGGGCACATTGTGCTGGGCTGGTGCGACAGGGACGTTTTGGATGGTTAATCGGGAGAGAGGCGTTGTTGCTGTTTGTGCGATGCAGATTTTTCCGGTGAGTGATACGGTTGCGTTGGGATTGATGCAGGATTTTGTTAGGGAGGTTTGGAGAGTTTGTTGAGGGTAGGCATATAGCTTTCCATTGGGCGCTTCGTGTCAGGTGAGAGGTTGCAGGGAGTAGTTGTTGTCTATATATGTTTGAGTGGTAGGTTGGAGAGTCATGCCGTGCTTTACGGACTTCTATACAGAATATGACTTGTAAGCTTCGACTTGTTTTTTCCATTCATCCAAATTTGAGACGAATGCCGGTTTCTCAGGTAGATATCTGTCTATCTAAGTCGAAGTGAACAGCCAGTACTCATCCCGTGCCATTGCATTTCAAGTCAACATCAAACAGAGTCATGCTGTGTAGTTTCACAGTCACGTCCATATATGGGTATTAGTCCCCATGAACACTATATACAGTAAGCACATATCTACCTATTGACATTTAGATCCAACCATCTATGCCAGGACTGTATTCCTGAGATCAAGTTGCAAGAAACAGAAACCGCGCGCTCCCTGCAGAACCGCAGAACCATTCCCTTATCCCAATGAGACTTTCAATGGAGCCTCTCTTATAGACTGACTCAATCACCTCCTTTTCTTCCCACCCTTCCCCGGCGTCCCTCTCACCGCAGCAGCAGGAGCGGGAGCCGCAGCAGGCTGAGGTCTCGCCGGCACAGCCCCACCACCAATATCCGTTCTCCTCTGCCCCCCACCAACAGCGCGTCTACTCATGAACTGGCGACTCAAAAAACTAATCCCAATCATAATAGCCCAACTCGGCGTACTCCCCATAACCTCAATCACCATTCCAAAATAATACTGCAGCCCTAATTTTGCCAACCAGCCATCTACGGGGTGTAATTCGCCATCATAAGTCTTGATATCCTGGATGCGCGAATTCGGTGCTGAGCGCGCGAGAGTGACTATTTCGTCTGCGGTTACGGTCGTGGTGTTGAGATTGACGATGCGGAGGGGTGTTTTGGGCGCCGGGGTGTTGGGAGTTGAAGGCTGCTGGGGAAAACTGAAATGGTAGATTGAGGGGCAGGCGGCCATCCAGCTGTTGCACAGGGCGCCGTCTTTCTCGCAGTCGAGTTGTGCTAAATGCAGGCTTGGGGAGCCTGCTGGAGGAGAGGGGAGTGCTGATATTTGGGATACGGCTTCCTGTGTAGTCGCGCACATTGTTAGTCTGTATCATTTTGGTGCTGGCGCACTGGCGTGATATCTCCTTGCGCCCGCCATTCAGAGGTTCACTGTGTTATTTGTGGCTCTTGATGACTTACATTCCATGCCGCATTGGCTCTGTCGCAGCGTCCAAAGCAACTCTTGTTCCCGCCTGTCAAGTACACGATCCACTCCTCCTCGCCCTCGAGCTTTGGTCTTAATGTCCTTTCGTAGTTTCGAGAATTAATCTTCTCGAACTTCTTCGCGCCAATTGCCGATGCGGCATCTTCGACAGGATCGGGTACAGAGCCCGCCTCGCTTGGGATGTAACTCTTAGCTTTGTCAAACCATCCTTGTGCTCTGTCCGCGAAGGGTACCTGGTCTGCTGCTATTGCGCTGGACACCAGAGAGCTCAGGAGAAGTGCAGAAATGGAAAGACGCATGATTGTGGTTGTACCAGTGTGTGTCTGAGGTTTCAAGGCTGGAGTGGTCTGAGCTGTGAGTGGGTTCTTGCCAAAAGAGGGATATTGAAGGAACGACAAGTATTGCGGAGCAGGATGATAGCTGACGCTGAAGGGCACCTGCAGTTATGTACGATGATCGCAGAAAATATTGCAGATACTGGCCTAGTGTCTAAATGCCGAATTACCCCACAGAATCGGTCGAATTACTGATTCGGCTCGTATGAGCGTTCGAGATGTAGAATGGATGCGACAGCCGCTGTGTGGCCTTCTGGTTCAACTAGAAGACTGTGGTGAAAGCATCTTGCCTATGGAAACTGTCACTTGTTCATTGTCATTTGTCCTATATGGACCACGAAGTCCGTGCTAAAACCCTTGGTATCTCGATTTCATGATGTTTGCAAACACATCTTGTTGCTAGCAATATTCGTATAATGCTCAAGCTTGTCTGCCACGCCAACAGTCCTCATTCTGTATAGCTAGCTGTGGCAACAGCACACGCCTCCCAAGCGTCAATGTTGTCAGGCTTCGGTTCTCCTCTCCGTCAGAGCCACACAATTCCCTGTAAGAATCTTGAGCTTAACCCTCGACAGCACCAGCAGGACTGGCACCACTACCACCTGGTCCTTCGCGTCCAGCGGTAGCATCAGGCTCATCTTGCTTGGCAACAGTAACCCCAAGCTCGTCTTTCAGTAGTTGCGTCAGACTGCTACTGTCTCGGAGGTATATCCATTTCCCACCTCCTAAATTACCATCGTCGCCTAGTGAGCCTGTAGAGCCTTCAGTATCTTGTTTTGTATCCATGCCAGCACCCGCGCTTCGAGAGTGAGCCCAGTCGAAGCGCTTCGGACCAGAAACAGGTGATGAAAGCCAAATTTGTTTGTTGGGTGGCTGCTTGTTAAGGACGTAGGTGCCTTTGGAGGGATGTGTTACGGTCAGAACTCCGGCCTGAAAGACTGGTTAGCTTGGGATTGTAATGAGGGCGGTGAGCAGGTGTGGCTTACGGAGTACTCAACCTCCATGCCCTTCTCTACTTCACTTTCAACGTATTCTTCCAGAGCTAACTGAAGTGTGTTCATGTACTGGTCTGCAACCTCGTGGTATTCAGAATCGGATAGGGGAGCCGCTTCATGCGAATCAGTTCCATGACTTGGCTCTGGGTTTGGTGGTTTTGGGTCTGATGAATCAGGTATTATTCCCCTGCGAGAACAATACGAAGAGAAGGGTCGGATAGTGCTTGAGATGGATGTAGTCGTTCGTAGCAAGCTCCTGCGAGGCGTAATTGGTCTCTGGACATTGATTGACAATTGTGGTATCGATGCAGAGGAGCGAGCTGTCGTGTGAGCTGCTCGAGCTGAGCTTGCTGCTAAAACCTGGATTGATTTCATCTTGTGAGGTATTGGACGACGGCTTGAAAAGGAACAAATGGACCAGATATTCTACGGTACTCGTGTGCTGGTTTGAGATTGCTATTACTGTATTTACATTGAGCTCAATGTACTGGCGTACAAGTGAGATCCCTATGACGATCAGGTGGAACAACGAAACTGGGGAAGCTGAAGACCAAGCTGCCGCCAATTTATTGAAGATTGCCGGCCAGTGCTTTGTGTAGGACGACTAATCGGGTCATTTTGTTTATCTGCCGCTGGACAGTCGTTTATCACAACTCAACGATGTCTTTGAATATCCCTTAACCCTTTACAGATAGTCTTTCAGATCACTGGAGATACTGCCTCCCGCATGTTTATGAGATACTGAAAAGTGACTTCCACATTACGAATTTCGAGGCAGGAACAATGCTGTAAGAAAGACGACACGTGAATTTAACAGCCTATGTGTTAAAGTGCCCAAGCAAGAGGTATGCTATAGAAGCACCAACATGGGCAAGCATCCAAACAGGAAATCATACTCTAGGGTCTATGATGAAGGTGTTTGAAGAGAAAAGGAGACGAGAAGACAACTTAGCATTAAGTCCTAAAAGGTCAAAGACAACAAGGCTGGTAAATCAAAGTACAGTATACCAGGAGTTATAAGGAGATCGTGTTGATATAAAGTTTTGATACTTGTGTTCTATGAGTCTTTTTCAGTGTTTTGGTTTCAATGTATTTTGTACCGTATAAATCACAAACGAGAGGCATTCATTCATCTCCAACGTATGCTCCGATTTCAGAAGCTCAATGCCTTCCATGCTCCCTTCACATCCAGCAGTGAAAGAGCAGACTATTCCATCCATAAAAACTTCGCAAACGACTGTAAAATTCTGCAAATCATTCAGGTATCCCATAGCCACTTTGGATTTTGCTCAAATCCGGAGCTATTCGTCCTTGTGTGCTCTAAAAAGCATTTTCATCATCATCAGAAGGGGTATCTTTTCACGCGACATCCATTTTCATGACGCTCCAAAGAATCAATCATTGTGCTCGCGAATCGTATCCACCAACATTGCTTCGTTACCACATCAAAGATATCCAGAAACATTCTATGCCGCGCGTTGAACATCAGTAACACGCTTGAACTCCTCCGCCGAATGCGCCATATCGCCCTCCTTCTCAGCTTTCGTGCCAAATTTCTCTCGTGGCTTCGGCACTGAATCTCGTGCTACTCGCTGGATGATGCCACCAGTGACCGGAAGACTGGAACCCTGGCCCATCAGCCAACTGTCAACCTGTCTAGCACACTGTCGCCCTTCGTTGATACCCCAAACAATGAGTGATTGACCTCGACGGCAGTCACCGGCTGCGAAGACGCCTTCGATGTTTGAATTGTATGCACCCTTTGGTGTCTTGATATTCTTGCGTGGGTCGAGCTCGACCTGGTTATCGAAGAGTCGATCATCCGGACCCAAGAAACCCATGGACAATAGCACCAGATCAGCTGGGAAAAATTGTTCAGAACCCTCGACAGGTTTCATGTCCCAACCACCAGCGGCGGTCTTGGTCCAACTCACGCGCGAGGTTTCGATGCCAGTGACTCTGCCGTCCTCGCCAGTGAACTCCTTTGTCATGACGCAGTATTCTCGAGGATCCTTGCCATAGTGCTGCTTGACCTCGGTATGGCCGTAGTCAACACGGTAGATTCTTGGCCATTGAGGCCATGGGTTGTCACGAGCTCGCTCTGGTGGCGGCTGAGGCAACAGCTCGAAGTTGGTAACGGACTTGGCGCCATGACGAATGGACGTGCCGATGCAGTCATTACCAGTATCACCACCGCCAATGACGACAACGTGCTTGTCTTTAGCGGAGATGTACTTGCCATCTTCAAGTTCGGAGTCGAGCAGAGACTTGGTGTTGGCGTGTAGGAACTCCATTGCGAAGTGGACACCAGTGAATTCTCGGTTCTTGATCTTCAGATCACGAGCGACTTGAGCACCAGTAGAGATGACAACAGCGTCGAACTCCTTGCGAAGAGAGTCAAGTGTGACGTCTTGACCTGGTCCTACCTGGACCCCAGTCACCCACTTGACACCTTCAGCTGCCATGAAGTCTACTCGTCGTTGAACAATACGTTTGTCGAGCTTCATGTTGGGGATACCGTACATCAGGAGCCCACCAGCTCTGTCTGACTTCTCGTAGACTGTCACCGAGTGACCGGCTCGGTTGAGCTGATCGGCTACTGCCATACCTGCAGGGCCCGAGCCAATGACGGCCACCGTCTTTCCAGTTCGCTCCGTTGGTGGATTAGGCACCATCCAGCCCATCTCGAAGCCTTTGTCGATAATGGCACACTCAATCGATTTGATACCGACAGGGTCCTCATTGATGCCCAAAACACAGGCACCTTCACAAGGAGCTGGGCAAACACGACCAGTGAACTCAGGGAAGTTGTTGGTCATTAGCAATCGATTAAGAGCGTCCTTCCACTGGCCTTGAAAGACCAATTCGTTCCATTTCGGGATAATGTTGGAGATAGGGCAACCAGTGTCAGATTGACAGAATGGCACACCACAATCCATGCATCGAGCAGACTGATACTTGAGTTCATCCTCATTGAGCCGGGAAGACAGCTCAGCCCAGTCCTTAACTCTCGTTTTCGCAGGTCGGTACTTCTCGGCTCGTCGAGTGTACTTCATGAAACCTCGAGTCTTGTCAAGAACTTGACTGGACTTCTGTTTGGCTTTATCGGCATCACCGTTGACACCTTCTTCGATATCGAGCATGTCCGCCTTCTTCTCCTTAGCTTGCTTATCGTGAACGGCTTCGCGCTGTTCTTGATGCAAGTTTCGCATGGCTGAGCCCTGAAGAATTGGTAGAGGGTATTCCGCCTTCTTTGCCTCCTCGGCTTCTTTGGCTTGCTCTGCCAACACACGCTTGTAGTCTACAGGCAAAACCTTGACAAATCGTGGCAAAGCCCGATTGAACTCAAGCAAGATTCTGGCTGCAAGCTCGGAACCGGTGTAGTGGTGGTGATCCTCGATCATGCCTCGCAGGAAAGCAATTTCAATCGGATCTTCGACTCCAGAAACTTCAACCATTTCCATATTGATCTTGGAGTGGAAGTCTTGGTGCTTGTCAAAGACGTAGGCAATGCCGCCAGACATACCAGCAGCAAAGTTTCGACCAGTGCTGCCCAAAATGACTATTCGACCACCAGTCATGTATTCACAACCATGGTCACCGACGCCCTCAACAACAGCATTGGCGCCAGAATTTCGAACAGCAAATCGCTCAGCTGCAACACCACGGAAATAGCAGTCACCCATCGTGGCACCATACAAGCAAACATTACCGATCAAAATGTTCTCTTCTGCCTTGTAGGTGGCAGCTCTTGGAGGATAGATGATCAGGCGACCGCCAGAGAGACCTTTTCCGACGTAATCGTTAGAGTCACCTTCGAGTTCAAGGGTCACACCAGGAGCCAAGTAAGCACCGAACGACTGGCCAGCCGATCCTCGAACGTTTGTGTGAATGGTGTCTTTTGGTAGACCAGCCTCGCCTTTCCGCTTGCTTATGTGGTATGAAAGCGTGGCACCAAGTGCTCGATCAGTGTTGACGATATCTGTCTCGATCCTGCATGGAAGACCTTTCTCGAGAGCCAGCTCGGACTCAGCAATAAGCTTGTTGTCAAGTCTGGTGTGGAGCTTGTGGTCTTGTTTCCGGACATTGTAAGTTGCAACACCAGGTCGAATGGAGTGGGCAGGGGTCAAGATCAGAGACAAGTCAATGTTCTGAGTCTTGTTGGTTCTGAGGTCCTCCCGAACTCTGAGGAGCTCAGCTCGTCCAACCATTTCGTTGACTGTCCTGAAGCCAAGTTTTGCCATGATTGCACGAAGCTCGTTGGCGATGTAGTAGAAGAAGTTGATGACCTGCTCAGGCGTGCCGTTAAACTTCTTTCTGAGGATTGGATCCTGAGTGGCGATACCGACAGGGCATGTGTTCCTGAAAATTGAGGTTAGCACAGAAATCGAGCAGGGATAGCGCATGGTCACGCAAGGGGGCACTTACAAGTGACACTTTCTCATCATGATACAACCCATGGCAATAAGCGGAGTTGTGGCGAAACCCCATTCTTCAGCACCAAGTAGACAGGCAATGGCAACATCCCGTCCAGTTCGAATTTGACCATCAGTCTGCACAATGACACGGCCTCGAAGATCGTTGAGTACCAAAGTTTGGTGAGTTTCGGCAAGACCCAATTCCCAAGGAAGACCAGCATATTTGATACCAGTCCATCGAGACGCACCAGTACCACCGTCATGACCAGAGATCAGGATATGGTCAGCCTTGGCTTTGGCGACACCAGCAGCAACGATACCAACACCTACTTCGGACACAAGCTTGACTGAAACACGAGCGCGTGGGTTTGAGCACTTTAGATCGTAAATCAGTTGCTTGAGATCCTCGATAGAGTAAATATCGTGATGCGGCGGAGGGGAAATCAGACCGACACCAGGGGTGGAATGGCGTGTTCGTGCAATGGATTTCGAGACCTTGTGGCCTGGAAGCTCTCCACCCTCACCGGGCTTGGCACCCTGAGCCATCTTGATTTGCAGTTCATCAGCGTCGGCTAGATAGTTTGAGGTAACACCAAAACGACCGGAGGCAATTTGCTTGATGGCAGATCGCATGGAGTCCCCATTCTCCATCGCCAAGCTTCGCTCTGGGTCTTCACCACCTTCACCAGTGTTGGACTTGCCACCAAGTCTGTTCATGGCGACAGCCAAAGTCGAATGAGATTCCATGGAAATGGAACCGTACGACATGGCACCAGTGACGAACCTTCGCACAATCTCAGTCCACGGTTCAACCTGATCAACAGGCACAGGCTGTCGCTGTTCGAAATCGAAGTCGAGCAGGCCTCGGAGTGTGCAGTTCTTAATTGATTCATACTCAGAAAGAGAGTATGCTTCATATGACTTGTCATTCTTCGTTCGCACAGCGTCCTGGATATTGGCGATACTGGTTGGGTCGTTGATGTGTGGCTCTCCACCGTCACGCCAATGGTATTCACCCGACTCGGGGAGACCTGGAATCGTCTGAATGTGTCTGGATGGGAAACCCTTGTCGTGGAATGCAAATGAGTCTTCAGCAATCTGTTCAAACGTTACACCTCTGATTCTGGTCGCTGTTCCAGCGAAGCATCGGTCCACGACTGTGTCATCAATACCAAGTGCTTCAAAGATTTGAGCACCCTTGTAGGATTGAAGAGTAGAAATACCCATCTTGCTCATGACTTTCAAAATACCACCATCGCAAGACGACTTGTAGTTGGCAATAATCTGCTCATTGCTCAGCTTCTTCTTGATCAGACCTTGTCGATTCAGCTTAAGAATACATTCCATGGCGAGATATGGGTTGATCGCATCGGCGCCGTAGCCGACGAGGACACACATGTGATGAACTTCACGGGCTTCAGCGGTCTCGGCGATAAGAGCCACCTTTGATCGCCACTTGTTTCGCACCAAGTGGTGGTGAACAAGGCCAGTCGCAAGCAGAGTTGGAATAGCAACTCTGTCAGCACAAACAGCACGATCTGACAAGATGATGATTCTATTCTCGTTTTCGATCGCAGCTGTGGCTTCTTCGCAGATAGTGTCCAAGGATTGCATGAACCCATCGATGCCAGCCGACCTCTCGAATGTGATGTCAATTGTCTTATTAGTCCATTCCTTATGGACCTTGTGCATATTCTTGATGGCTTTGAAGCTTTCGTTCTCCAGAATAGGCGAAGGCATGAGCAGTCGAGCACACTGCGACGCATCCATCTCTAGGAGATTGCCCTGGGGGCCAACATAGCATTCTAGAGACATGACCATAGCCTCTCGAATCGGATCAATTGGGGGGTTGGTGACTTGAGCGAAAAGCTGTCGGAAGTACTCGTATAGTAATCTGGGCTGTTGTGCGAGGCACGCAAGAGGAGCATCGTTACCCATGGAACCAAGAGCTTCCTTAGAGTCTGCAGCCATGGGGCCAAGTAACAGACTGATCTGCTCGAAGGAGTAGCCATAGGCCGCAAGCAAAGGATCTTCCTGAATAGACTGCTCCGACAGCTCAAAGCTAAGATCCTCAATGGCAGCTACTTCCTCGATGACCTTTGGCAATTTCAGCAGGTGCTTGTCGAGCCATTGCTGGAAGTTCTGTCTCGTTGCGACCGTGTGCTTCAGCTCAGAGTCATCGATAATTCGTCCAGCTTGTGTATCAACAAGCAACATCTTTCCAGGTTGCAATCGTCCTTTCTGTATGACTCTTTCAGGATCGATTGAAATTGTACCAACCTCAGAAGCACAAATAATTCGATCATCATCCGTCACATAATATCTGCAAGGCCTGAGACCGTTTCTATCGAGGTTGGCACCACAATACCGACCATCTGCGAAAGTGAATAAAGCCGGACCGTCCCAGGGCTCCATCAAGCAAGAAGCATATTCATAGAAGGCCTTCTTCTCAGAATCCATGGCTTGATTGCCCTGCCATGCCTCAGGGACCATCATCATAACAGCCTCTGGTAGGGACATGACTCGATTCATGACAAGCAGCTCCAACACGTTATCAAACGCAGCAGAGTCGGAGCCGCCATCTTCGACGATTGGGAAAAGTCTCTCCAAGTCCGAACCAAAAAGCTCTGACTTCAGCACACCTTCTCTTGCTCTCTGCCAGTTCTTATTTCCTCTGAGCGTGTTGATTTCACCGTTGTGTGCAAGCCATCTGAGCGGCTGTGATCGATCCCACGATGGGAATGTGTTTGTGGAGAACCTGGAGTGCACAAGTGCAAAGTGAGCCTCATAGTCGACTGCGAGAAGATCGTGGAAATATTGGTAAACCTGGACTGGGGCAAGTTGACCCTTGTACACGATGTTCTTGTTGCTTAGCGAGCAGACATAGAACCATGGCTTCCATCTTGTATCGTGAGAAATGGATTTTCTTAGAATGTAGAGCCGTCTCTCAAAATCTAGTTCGTCAAATGCCTCTGCACTAGTGTTCTCAGGCTTGTTGCCAGAACCGTAAGATGACTCTAGCACAACAAATGGCTGTAGTATTATGGGCTCTCGAGACAGAGCTGCAGGACCCAGCAGTGTCGAATCCCTAGGCACCTCTCTCCAGCCCAGTGTTCTCAGTCCCAGCTCTTTTGCAAGGTCCTCGAAGCCCGTGGTGGCTTCCTTGAGCATCTCCGTGTCTGGTTTGAAGAACAGGTTACCAGCGGCATACTGTCCTTGAGGTGGCAATTCCACACCAACTTCTCGTGCAAAGTTCTTGACGAAGAACTTGTGTGGGATAGAGGTCATAACACCGGCGCCGTCACCGTCTCGAGCATCAGACCCGACGGCGCCTCTGTGTGTCATATTGCATAGTAGGTTTTTTGCTAACGCTCTATTAGTCTTCTTAATCCTGCGGTCAAGACGGGGCAAGCATACCATCGCTGACGATTTTGTGGCTAGGCTTGCCTTTGATATTGCTAAACACTGGTTAGTAGATTGATTTGGTCTGAAGGGGTGAGACCTACGCAGCAAAGCCGACACCACAAGCATCTTTCTCTAGGCTAGGGTCATAAAGACCCTGCTTCACGGGCAGCGCCCCTCCCCAGCCATAGCCCTTCTTGGGCTGGTATGGAGTGTATTCCTCGTGTTGCTCGACTTCGCCAGTGTTTGTGAGTTTTTCGGTGTCCTTGGCGACCAGACCCATTCTATCGTCGACTAGTCGACGGTGAGTACACGCAAGTTGTGAGGTAGTACAGAGCAGTGGCAAGCTGTGTCTATTGCTGCTATGGTCTAAGAACAACTAGACTCTAATGACTGAAGCTGTCTTGTAGGTTCAAGGAGTGGTGGGAGTGTACTTGAGGATGGCAAGAACTTTTCCTTGTCAGAGCAGTAGAAGAAGTGTTTGCCGCAAGCTAAAGGTGAAATCAAAACACGCTCACTCGAGGACTTGAAGGCAAGAAATTACTTTACTTTCAGGTGGGGAGATTACTAGCGTGCTTGAGAGTATGCGGTACCGGTAGACAAATGACAAGCCACACATTTACAAGGCCTCGACATTAGATGGGCCGTTATTACGGCGCACATATTTGAGCTCGTCAGCTCAATTTCTTTTCACAAAAGTGATCAGCGTGGATAAGAGGGCTTGTGTACTGTAGCTCGGCATTTTCTGTATGGAATACATGCATGAGCGAGCGAAGGCTCTGGACCACTCACAGCGCTGATTTGTTGGATAAGCACGTCGCCCACTGCGGAATAATAGGCTAGACGTTGGCTTGTGCGGGTTCATGCAGCACAAAATCATAGTGCAGATGGAGATCCAGAAAGTATCGGCACTGATAAGGAAAACGGTCCAATGATATTCGACTTTAAGTGTTATGTAGTTCGAATACATCGCGTCCTCAAATGCCTGGCGCTCACGCAACCTCTATCATATTGCCTTCTCGCCCTTCCTTTCAAGGTTGGACCTCCAGTTCTTCTGTGTCATCGATTCCCTTTCCAGCTCTCCATTCTGTTTGGTATTGTTACCCCCGAGCTGACATGTGAATGTTTCTTGCAAATCTCAAGCCGGTAATTATTCGTGGCCATTTGCCATACAGCTGGCCGGACGGCAGAGAGAAAAGTCGGGAAGTCAAGGATCAAAGCGTCACTGACAAGAGAATTCATTGACAGCTAGCAACGGTTGTCACTGAGAGGACTTCGCCCGCGGAGCCAATATGTGAGCATGAATATTTTGCGGCTCTTGTGGGAGAAATCTCCCTACCTGGGATCTGCAAAGACGATCAATATTCAATATTGCTGCTTATTGGTAGACAGCATAGCTATTCCCAGGCATTTGGCATGTACCCCACGTCCGTATCTGTCCAAAATTGATGAATATCCAGTTGACGTGGCAAGATCTCGCATTTCCTGCAGGCCAACGCCCATACTGACGCAAAAAGCATGAGCTCTACACATGGCGTGGTGCCCCGCCGTGCCTGTCAGCCACTGGGCGGCCTCCGACATCTGTCGTGCCTTGACCGGCCGGACTTGGCACAAGGGGGATTTTGCCGATGTCGCACAGAACACCGGGCCTGAAGTACAATACAGTACTAAAGTTTTAAGGTTGCTCCATTTCACAGCTTCTAGTGCCGTTTGACGGTTAGAGGAACCTTGCTCAACCTATTGTGCAGTACGGTACACTGTAGTACAGTAATAACATCATCAAGGAACTCCTTCCACGTCGAGACATACAGTACAAAGATCGAGTATACCGATATCTGCCGAAGGTCTGACCCGAGCATGCGTACTGAGATTTGATGTGCGACAACGAGTGCGCGGATCAAGTCCCCAACAGGAACAACTCTTCAACCTCCGAGAGTATACTGTAATAGCGGAATCTTTTCCTCTATTAACACCGTTTGCTCTGAACGCACAGTATTACTGATCGTTAAACGACCTGTGACAGCTCTGAGCTTTACTGTACCAAGTACTGCTCGAGTTGAACCCTGTTGTCTCAACGGGGAACAAGACGAGAACACGAGCTTTCCTTGCGATATGACTGGTCTATACGAAGTGGCGAGCATGGCTTTACCCGAATATCGGAGAGACTATTATAGCCTATCCACTTTCATACATTGAACGAGCCAGGGAGTACCACAAATCTAGCTTTATCAGATTATAACCGAGATGAAACGGACCTTCTTTCAGGCATTCACCGATGAACCGAGGACAAAGCACTCTCTACCAATGCGACCGAGAAGCAAACTAGACACAATATCTGTCCGACATGATGTCTCCAACACGAAAGATGGTAATCCTAGTCCTAAGCTGCAGGCAGTCGCTGGGCTGTGGGCATACACGATTGGAATTAATAACTTCTGCCGAAGGTGCTGGTCAAGAACTGCTGTGAACATGCTCCGGACTGTTCACATGCACCGCCAAGATGCCCCACAAATTCCATCAAATTTCATGTCAGGTTGATGAAGGCGAAACCGCAACTGACTGTACAGCCAAATTGACCACGAACATGGCTATTAAGTAACTATTGATCGCACAGCGCTCGAGCACCACCAGATGACTTACATTATTTCACTGGATCCAGTTCCTCATTTTGCCACAACCATTCAAGCGAAGGACAACATGAGTGCACTATCATTCACGGCAATGACGAGTAATCTGGTCGAAGAGTCGTCTGGTCATGAAGTCAAACTGTACCATGGAGCGCCGTAGCCATGGTCTTAGAAGAGATCTTAAGCATGTTCCTGGAGTTGTTCTGCATGCCGTCCTATCTTGTGGATCAATACATGGTGAAGAGAGACAGATACAAGCGTGCGACGTCCGTGATGCGCCTGGTTGGCAGTCAGCACTGACGCCATTCCTGCCATTCCTCCTTGTCCACACCTTCAAAAAGGCTGCTCCAGAACACATACATGTGGTTTGTTTGTAGGCAATCTGGATATTGAAGGGGGAAAAACAGTAGATTGTCTGAACGTTCAGCGCATGCTTAAAGTCCTTCTTTTCCCAACATGAGGCATTGTACAGTGTTATACACGTTTCCACAACTTCTTCATGTCCTCCTGTCCTTGCTCTTGTATACAATGCTCTTGATGTATTTGCTTCTTGACCAGCGCCGATCTTGTTCACGCTCGCTCTTTCTAGGACCACCGCCATCCACACGTAATAAGTCCTCTTACAGGCTTCTCGCTGCTGCAGATCTCTCTGCGCCCCAAATGAGCAGCGTACAAGTCATACCTCATCCCAATCCTCCTCCCAAACAAGCTGTCACTTGGTCCTGCCTCCGACTGCACTGATCAAAAACACACCCTCCTACCCAATCCCCATCCATCCATCACACCACTTCCCTTTCCGTCCGCACATCTCCAGCCCTCCTCTCAATATAAAACCCACTATCCGGCACCCTCTCCTCCCTAACCTCCCTCTTCGTCAAGTTCTCTTCAACCTCACTAACAGCAATCAACTCCTTAACCCTCATAAGCTGGCCCGCGATATCCGGCGTCACGGGGTGGAAAACCGTCGCCATGCGTTTTCGTAGACCGAGCGCGCGGAGGACT
>Ga0115846_100336_pt1 | contig 25526 bp, 20 predicted proteins | sample InSIn5gowninarea_2_FD_83860 | JGI IMG/M metagenome (GOLD analysis project Ga0115846, IMG submission 83860) | reverse complement strand
CAAAGCAAGGGTGGGCCTTGCGGAGGCGACGGGGAATGGTGTGCCACGGGTGTGTGCCACCGAGTGCAACGCCCAAATTGCGGCTTTTTGGGGTATAAGGAGATGGTGGCTTAGCGGCGTCAACCAACGACCAAGGCGGTCTCATTCACACCCTATAGTAGATCTGGAAGAAGAAGAAGGTATCAGAAGAGAGGAAGCGCTCTGCAGCGTGGTTGAGAAGAGGGGGGAAAGGGGGGGATTGTAGTCCAAAAAGTAGCAGGAAGGGAGCGTCGACAGCCTAAGTACTCATGGCCGGCTCAGGTGTGGTAGCCAGCAAACATCGAGGTTCTTAAGATGACCGTCCACATGACTGGCACTCGTAGCTGCGGTAGCGCGTGTGGACAGTGGATACAATCATGATAGTACACGTAGTATCAATGACACGCCACTTATCAGTAGAAGTGATCGAAACTCACCACCTATTTAGCATTCGCACAGTATCATCCGGACCGAGATCGATACAGCTGACAAGACATGGTCGAATCTAGGAATATAATTGGAGTGTTCTTAGGTACTGTCGTCACCGAAACCGGCGTGTCCAAGAACACAAAAAAGAACTTACGGACACACGTGTGGATACGGTCTTCCAGCCCAAGACCGCCATAGCTTGACCAAGCAAGACACGCTCCAACGCTCATGCTTCGGATGGGTGCTTGCCACCGTGTTCGCAAGAAGTGTCCGGGCGTATCTCTGGACACTCCGGCTTTGATAACGACAGTACAATTTCGCCCTCTCTGTTCGTCGTTAGCACGCATCAGTGGAAAGCAAAGACGTTCTGCTACCGGAATTGACCCGCTTCAGTACGACACTACCGTAATCGCATGGTGCTCAGATATACTGTCGTCGCCAAAACCAGCGTGTCCAAGAACACGAAAAAGAACTTACAGACACACGTGTGGATACGGTTGTTCAGTCCCCAATACCGTGAGAGCTTGGACAAACAAGGCAAAGCTTCAACGCCCATGCTTCGGATGGGTGCTTGCCACCGTGTTTGCGAGAAGTGTCCGTGCCTATCTCTGGACACTCCGGCTTTGATAACGACAGTATGGTCGCACAGTACTATAGCGCACTCTAAATCAATCGCAATACTCAGTCAAGTAACGTTCCTGACAGCTCAGAGGCTTATCTCTGTGTTACGTGACAACCGTAAAATCTTCGATTTTAGACTGGTCGACCATTTTATAACCCCTAAGATCTCGAAAAATGCGAATTCTTAATAGCTGATAGTGAGATATCGTGCCACACTCATTGTACAATCGAGGTTTCTCTGCCTTTGTATTATACACCCAGATCCAAGTTTTACACCGTGTACAGTGCTTCCATTTACTTAAGCTTAAGGGACCACCCACCCCCGAAAGTAGATGTATAAACGTCACGTGAAATACTCGATATGCGGTTCTCGCCTGCATCAATACTGGGTTCTCTCAATTCTGGCCAGGTTTTTGGGGTCTTAGTGGCACAGTACCGAGGCAGGGCAGAACCATGGAGCACGTCTAGCGAGTGGCTGTCAGTAATTCGTGTTTACTTGTGTATAAGAGTGACATGTTGATCAACGAACTAGTGGACGATGAATGTTCGATTATCGCGGTAGCGATCCCATCACTAGTGCCGACTCTCAGTCCCATCCCAATCTCGGTGTCAAGGCTGTGGGCATCAATGTCATTTCTGAAGGAAAGACTCCGTGGGTTGGCACCCACAGCGATTTTACCAACTTTTTTTCACAATATAGCTGGCGGAAACTTGATACTCGTTGTTTGGGGTGCCAATGCATCATGGGTTAATGTCATTCAACCAGAGATCACGGTCTCCATTCTCGGGGACGACAGCAAGACTGTCGCGTTCCCCATCGCCTGGTCCGGTGGTTGGACACCCTTAGACAATGAGAGTTCACTCGTCAGCGGTCGGATCGTCGATCCCTGTGGAGAAGCGACTATTGAACCACCTGATAGTGTTGTCGACGTTCCTCGGGACGTTGAAATGGACGGGAAGTCCGTGTCAATCGTCAGTCCCCAGTGTACTGCCGATATGAGCACCTGCGTCTTTGTTTGTACCGGTAGTGCTAAGACATGCTTGACTGATTAACAGCTTGATAACTGCGACAACAGATTCCAGGCAGATGCCACTGCAACGCCTGAGTTCAGGCGGTTGTGGTGTTTTGGGCTTGAAAGCCTAGCTCCATACCTATCCAGGACAACCACTCCATGTATTTGTGAGATTTGCCTCTGGATCCATTCCAAAATGACCAAGTCAAATGGTCAACACAGAAATTTCATGTTGCGTCGACAACAGCTCTGTGAAGTCGAAGACTTAGCCATACATTCTTTGGACCGCCGATAGTAGTCCTGATCATTATCAGGAGACCACGGTGGGACGCATGGAGTGTCATCCGACACCATGCTACTTGAAAGGCATCAAGGAATTGGTCTGGGCGCCTTGACTTGCAGCACACGCAAGAGCTCAACCCACCCACCTGTCAAAATACCGTATTAGTCTCACTAGCGCAGGCGCGACTATTCCCACAACTTTCGTACTTCACTACGGAAGACAACACTTCATGAATTGACGAACGGATGGATTCATGACAATAAAGACGTCCGCCTCACTCAAAACACTCCTTAGCACAGCTCCTTGGACCTTTGCTGTTCCAGTCTTGTTCACCACTTTGATGTTGGATCCTCCCACGTGTGCGGTACTTACGTCGCGCTCCACTTATCGTTTGATGATGGTCATTCCTCCTCGGTAATTCCTAGCGCTAGCACGCACTCACAGAGTAAAACAATGTGATGTAGGTGTATACCTGACTGCTTGAGCGGCATCCAATCATTGAACTTTCGAGAAGATCGAAAGCTTTACTCCTTGTGGTTGCTCCACCATCGTAACCATACCTGCCGCTGTATACTGGTGATATGAAGCTCTTGGATTCTATAACACCAATATTTAATTCTATGAAATCGTAGATGAACACGAATTAGAATACACCGTGTCCATAGGTGTTTGTGCCTCTCCAGCGATGGCCGCGTTGTCCAAATCACTTCCATGTGTTTGCACTGGACCTGGCTTCCTGGCTCCACTTATGGCATGCCTCAATTCCAAGAACGGAGACCAAACAAATAAAACAAAGTGTTCGAACAAGGAAGTTGATAGTGGCCACAATATATGGCGTGGCACGGGCGAGCTTGTGGTAAGACCATCGTAGTAGGATGTAAACTCGTCCTAGCCCCATCCCACTACTACGGAGTCTGTGATAGAAACAGGATGGGCATTCACGGATTCTGGCGCAACAAGACCGATACAGCAGAATATCTCGAACCGTGCACTTCTGGGACCCAGGATTGTCGCTCTCACACCACCTTCTGAGGGCGCCGTCGTAGCAAATGGCTATTGGGTCTTGGTGCCGAGTTTCGGGAGACGGAAACTCCTCCAAACGATGCCGGAAAAAGTCGAAATCCATTGGCAAGATTCGTTGACATTGGCCACAGTACCTGTACTTATGTTGGTCGATCCAACCCCGTGCTAAACGTGGAAGTAGATCAGTCCGATAAACCACTTCCCTTATTGAATAGTGTTGGCCACAACAGCCAATCGTCAATTTAGCAAGAACCTTACAGGTCAATGCAAGGCAGAGCCTATCTATAGCCGAGAGTTGATTGATGATGTTCCACTGAAGCTCTACTGGCAAAGCTTGGAGGTGGCTTAGTTCGGTGGTCGCTGTGGTAGGAGCAGCTGAAATCCGAAATGCACTACTAGTGACTTCCTGAGGGGGGATGTAGCTTGTAAGGCTGACGTTGCTTGGCAATTTAATAACCTTGATGCGTTCCAGAGATGAGGAGCCTTCAGTATGAGCCAGGAGGTTTGTGTGTGGTGCATCATCATCTATCTCTGGCACCGAAGTGCGTAAGCTAAGACAGTAGGCGAAAGAGCGAAGCAGCTGGCGCCTTAAAGCTGTGATCATCCAGATACAAAGGCCAAACAGGCCGGTGGATGCCATTATTGCGGCGCGAGAATGAAAAGACTGCATATCTTTGTCATAAGGAAAGCTGCGATGAGTGACCTAGAAAGATGGAATATGAAGGTCAATTAGCTATCTACTACCTCTATGACAATGAGTGGTGTCAAGTTTTGGCAAGGACCACAGGCCCGACGTAGTAAATCAATCGTCTTGGACGTCGTTAGCCAGCTCTAGCCACAATAGTAATCCGCCCAGAGACCTGAGTGAGGCTGATGGATCTGTCGGTACAATGCGTTCAAGCTACATATCGAACCAAAGTGTCTTCAGCATGTCTGAGGAACTTTGACAGTGTTATACGCAGCCGCTGACCCAGCACCAAAACGTTGCAAGGCGTCGGACGACAATGCGGTCCATGTATCGTGACAGTAAGTAGTTATTTAAGTGGTTCGTTGGAGTTCGAGTTGGGGCGGCGGATGTTGTCGTGCAAGTACAAAACACTGAAGGTCGGACTTGTAGCATGCCTTGAGGGAGGTGTAAAACTCACACGTGTCAATACTCATGTGCTGTGAGAGTTACCGAACAGTACCGCGACAGCACGTCAACGAGGAAGTCTCTAATTGCTCATATCAATTGCTACGTCAGGTTTGGAGCCTCTACCTGATATATAGTCCAATAGGTACGGCCAACCTACTGTCTTGGCAATTCATCTATGAGCGCAACAGGCCTCTAAGAACAAATGGTAAATTAGTACTTCGCCTCTCCTCTTACTTCTCTTCTATGTTTTCTTCACTCTTCTAATTGAGTATCGTTTCTAAAATCCAGGGGTCGTATTCAGTTTCTTCTTCGTACAGAAGAGTTCGAACTCTTTTAGTAACTAAAGTTTGTTTTGGATACATCTTACTTCACGAACATTGATTACATCGTATTCTTAGTATGGAAAAATCAAAGGGCATCTCTACCGCTGGAACATCTCCATTTCAGAGAAAAGACCGACTATATCGCCTAAGCTATACCGCCATGTGTTTAAAATACGTCCAAGCAATAACGTATATCCTAATCCCAATCATCACTTGAAACACCTTGTTCACCTGCGCAATAGCTTCGATTAGTGAATTTGTTAGCAGCACTATCGTTTAGCTTCAGTAGTATTAATCTGTAGTAAGTGGGTAAGGCCACCTAATCATTAGTGATGTTTTCGACTCTGATAAGATTAGTAAGACAGCAGTTTGAGGGTCTAGCAATAACTTAGCTCTGTTCTTCGGGAGTAAGGATGGCAATGATCATATACTGGTAGACCTTGACCATAGTAATGTTGTACACGAAATCTGCAGGACTTAGGATCCATCGACGGTGATGGTTAAAGATACAGCTTTAGCACAGTACATGGTACCCGACGCGTCCTCATCTCTGGTAGGATGAACGTCGTCAAATGGGAAGGCATAACCGAGGCTGTCAGGTTCATTTGCATGAACTAGCTGTGCGTATCGATTGGTGACGTTGGCCGTGTAGTAGTTCGAAGCAGACAGATATGGTTGATTATCTCCGCCGTCCAACAGAAGCGTGGATCTTTGGAAAGCGGCACACAGACGAGGTATCACTGTCTTCACGATGCTGTTGTCCCGTATACCAACTGACAGAGTGCTGCTACACGAGAATATCTCTTCCGTACTGGGCTTAGGAAAGGTGCGACTAGCACCGGAACAGTCCAGTCTGTCATTGACTACTTTGCAAGCGATCGGAATTGACGAGTTGGTTTGTCCATCGATGTAGAGAGTTTTTGAGCTTGAATACAGTTGGTACACCTTGTCAACGTACCCTTCATAGTAACCTCTGAACGCGCCTGGTGCGATAGCAATGTACTTGCCCGGAGACATGACACGAAGAACCTTTCGATCACTGCTGGACGAACATAGATGATTCCATGGCTGATCCTGTGTAGCGAAGTTTGCAAGTTGATTACATATCACACCGACTGCCGTAGAATTTATGCCACGCACCCTCATAGTCCGGTTCGCGGTACACTGCATTTGGATGCCTAAGGGTAGGCTGACAAAATCGACATAACTGATGTCAACCGTGGTTCCCAACTCAGAAGTGGTCAACTCAATGTAGGACCAGGTGAATTGTGATGAGGGATCATTGGCGTTGTTCCAGTCAGGGAGTACGGCCGCTGGTCTGCCAGCGATCAATACCGAACCGAACCTAAGTCCACCGCTGGAAATATAGATACGACCGGAGATAAGGGTACCTGGTATCTCAAGTGACGTGCTTTGGCCCTGTCCTTTCAGTTGATGTGTGATGTTTACGTTAAGCCATTCTGGCGTGGTCGTCGATATTGGCTGCGGATGATACCATTCTCCACTGGGTAGAAGCACCACCAATTCATGATTCGCATCAGTTCCTACCACATAGGCGGACATTTGACTGCTATCGTGGTTATTCACGAACGTGATAGATAAGCTTCCGTCGCTCTGACGTCTTCCCAACTTTCCAGAAGCATTGGTGAATGCCGTAGGCACGGGAGCAGATATTGAGACAGCTGGGTCATACTGTCTGCGCCAGTGTACAGGAAGATATGCGACTCCGTCAGTCTGACTCAACTCCCTGCTAAATACGCACGGCGAGCTCAGCAGCAGATAAAGCGCTATAACAAGCACGTGATAACAGTGGGAACGCATGGCTTGAATTATACAGAGAAACGAGGATGATTACGATTGCTATGGGGGCATTTTTCTGCTGATAAGACCAAGTCACATCGACGACCTTCCCCTACCATTAAGAGGTTTTGGATTCAAATATTTGTTCCGCTTGAGGCGTCAACAATTTCGTGTGGCCAATTGCACGTAATTGGAACAAAAATGATGCCGCCCAAGTCAGCTATGAACAAATTTCCGGGATCATACAAAAATGTAGTGATAAAAGTTGAACCGAATGAAACTTCATTCGATTGCGAATGTCGAAGCGTAATGTTCAACGCTAAGTGACGTGAAGATGGGAGTGCTGGATATGTGGAACCGTCAGCATTTACGGTGAGGTCAGTACCGACCTAGCGTACAAAACATTTCTAGGTGGTCAGGAGTATTGCACGTCAGATTGAGAGTGTTGAGTCACGGAAAACACCTTGTCTGGCGAGTGCTGTGCAGTCAACCTCAGCAGTGTCCAACGGCAAACAGTATCGTGGTCTTGCTCATTCCAACGCGGTCAACTGCTTCCAGTGATCCATGGACAATCACGAAATAGGCGAGCTCAGCCCCTTTTCTCATCAAAATGCTATATTGCAGTTTATATGCGCTCGACAAGTACTGGTAGTATCCTTGCACAGAGCCTGTCGTGTAAATGGAGCAGTAGAGTCGTCTCTTCTCCTCTGCCAATGCGCATAATGTCCAAAGTGCTTGCTGGATGTGGCACACTGCCGACCTGGTTCCACTTGACCTTGTGTTTAGTTAGCTTCAGTTACCAAGATGGTTGAGTGATGGTGACTCCGCCGTGTCCCAGCAGTGTCATACACAACTAATCATTACGAGATGGTGAAGACGGGAAGAAAAGCCACTGTACAGCAGGCCCTTGCTTATTTAATCGGTTGACTAAGCGCATCCAATCAACTTCAATAATTCCCCATTTACCCTGGACTGAGGCTGTCGCTTTCTACCGTTCCATCGCTATGGCGCGCCACGGTATTTTGATCCTTTCCAGCGGTCAAAGTACATATGTAAAAAACCTAGCCGTGCGCCCTATGTCTTAGCAAGCATTGTCTACTGAGACAATCGAGTGTCGCCACCTTATCACAACAGTGATCTCCTGCTTTGTCGTAAACATCGTCTTCGTCCACCTTGTACAGAGACTAACAGGGTTGGAGCCTTGTGGCTCTATATAGAGATTGTGGTGTGGGCCGGGGCTGAGGTCGACCATATGGCTACTTGGTGTTGTAAAGAAGTGTCCGTTTGTATTAGCGGATGACCCGCTATGAAGAACTTTTTCCCACGTCCCAGTGGTCCAGAAGCCTGCATTAGTTTATGCAAACGGACACCTCTTTATTGGCCGTGCACCGCACTCTCCACGCTATTTTCTTTCGAGGATAGTCGGGCGAAGGTGAACGTACGCTCTCCGTTGGACAGCGCTGTCGATTCCAATCGAAATCTTCAGGTGTATTAGATGGAAAATCGATCATAACACCACCACAACGTTGATTTTTAAATCTTGCTTGCTTGGTTTCCCGTACGAGACGGTACTCAGCTCCAACACCACGTCAAGGTGCAAGCATTGTTGGAGTAAACAAAGGAAATATACGTACCTGAACGCTGCCCTGCTGCCCGATCGAAGGAGGTGATGAAAAACAAAATGTGCAATATCTATGTGTAGACAAGACAAAAGTGAAAATGCACGTGCCAATTTTGCTTATACGGTAGATATACGGTCGCAGTCTTCTTAACACTATGTCGTACGGTAAGAAAAATGTATGTACTCACCTCATTCGAGGGACAGTACTACGTCGAAAGTTTGAATCCTCCTATGCTTTCAGGGCAAAACAACGACTTTTTACCCTTCTACTACGACCTAATTTAGGTATTAACTCTTTACACGTAGGGACTAAAGTTATAGCTTTAGCTATTATTGTTAAGTATAGGTAGTACGGTGTTACGTAACGTGCAATTGTCTGTGCATGTTCAGACAATTGCACCAATCCCCGTGCCTGGCAACGGACCAAGTTGGTGCGATAAGTGACCACGAACTAACTGCCGAAATTGCTAATCTCTAAAAGTAATTTCGGATCTCACAAATACCCACGAGATAGGGGTAACTAATCTCCTTTGTTTACATCGACCTTCCGAGCTTCCTTAGTCATGTACCTCTTACAGGTGTATGTATATGGGCCACCCAGCCTACGACATAGAAAACAATAAGTCAATCATTCATCTCTCTAAGATACTGCCTATTAGCCCCAGCTACATTTAACAATATTCAACAACTATATCGCGCTCTTGTTCCGGTGAAAGTAATCGTTATGGAATGCGTGTCTCTTGTAGACTTTTCTGCCCGTTTGGTCGGCGGGCAAGAGTGGCAAGGTTAACTTGGTATGCGACCGTGCAACGGCGGATACTTGGGTATTCTTTAAGTTGGATGGGTTGAAAGGCGCGGAAGTTGTCGCATCTGACGGTTATCGCGGGAGGCGGTAGCCCCACATATGTTCCAATAAATTGGCATACACTACGTCCTGGGATCGCGTCTGTGTATAGCAAATATCGGGGTGTGAGTAGTTTGTACTTTTGTCATATTGCACTCACTCTTGCTGTCCTCGTACGCACTGTGTTGCTGCTGTTGTATTGCGTTGTTGCTATTGCTGCCCTCTCACCTTCTTGTACGCTTGACTGTCGCCCGCGGCCAGCTTTGTATAGTCCAGATTCCTTCCTTTTGACCTCTTCCCTCTGCCTGGTTCGCCTTCCAATCTTGCAGGTGTTATGGAAAGAAGTTGGACAGGTGGTGGAGAGTCTGGTATATAAGTGAGGTCGTCCTCACTCGAGGTACTGCTGCTGTCGATGTCAATAGTGACTTTCTGCCTGTGGATGAGGCCTCGGTTGCGGCCTCCTATATTGACAGTTATCGTCGTCCCGCCTTGCGACTCTGCAGCTGCTAACATCCTTGCCTGTTCGTCCTTCTCTTGCTGTCTTGCTGCCCTCGCCTTTACCTTCATCTCGGACCGTACTTGATCATTGGCTGTGGGTATCTTCTTGGTTGTAAAACGTGCTACGGGGTCTGGAAGCAAGGGCATTTTGTTTGCTGCTGCTGCCTCGCCAATTGCCCGCGCCTGGTCCATTAATTGAAGCACTCTCTGGTCATATACAACTTGATCTGCCTGGTTTAAACCCTCTCTAACCTCCAGTACCTTGTGGAATCTTGCTTGTAGTGATTGTTGCATTGGTCGCGGTAGCACTACTTCTAGGGGCGTGTACATCGGCTTCCGCCCAGGACCCCTCGGTGTATAACCGTTTAGCCACCACCGTGGGTGTACTAATGACTTTGGGATTGGCATATCTGTTTGGTATGCAGTTTCCAGGTCGTGGGCGCAAGGGAGGATGTATTGCTTACGCCAGCTGTTCGTACATTTGCCCTGTGACTTGTTAATCACTTCAAAGTCCAATCAGCTTTTTCATCAAGCCTCGTCTTCGTCGTCAGCTGCATCTAGAACGCCATATCTTCGCTTCGTTTTCCTGCCACTTTGAGCATGGGTCCTGCTTCTTGCTCGCTTCGCGATGTTTGCTGGAGATGCATGAGCCTGCTCTTGACTATGGCTATGGATGGTATTGTCAGGCTGTATGGTACGAGCATCATCTTGCTGCAGACGTTCTTGCATGTTGTCCTCCGTCAAATCGATGACTTCTATCGCTTCCACCGAGCTAGAGTCCGAAATGAGGTCAACCACACCAGAGTCGTTGTGGTCTCCGACTTGTAGACCATCGAAGCTTGGTGACCAGGGCCCAGTATTCGTTCTCACGTGAAACCCACCCCTTGATTCGATTTCGCGTGTTTTCTAATTGGTTCAACTTTGTGAATTCCTGCATCCGTCGCTTGAGATCTGCCGGTTTCTTCTGGGCTTCCTGAATATCCTGCAGACAGTACATTTCCAGATTTCTGTTGGGAATGCAGGGTATATTACCGTTGCAGCTCCAATGGCTTATCTCAATCTCGCCCACAATTTCACGCACCTCTTCCATGAAGTCTTTGCCTACTTTGAAGTCCTTAGCGCTAACTCTTTTTTTTGATCATGTTCACCGTACGTGGGCGATATAAACCCACCGGATCGGGCTGAGTAATTTTATAGTTTAGAAGAACCACGAAGCACTTATTATACAGTGTCCCAGCTCGCGGAGCAGCTCAAGGACGAACGAAAACATAGCACGAATTCCACACGAATTCGCAAGATTAAAGATGTCAAACTTGTTCTCACCTACTTATAGGCGTCTCTTTCAAACTTTATATCTGCTGTTGCTCCTCTGTCCGTCGTACTACTAGAACAGAGTTAACATATTTTTTTACTACGAACGTTCTGTCGTAGCATTTCTCGTCAGACGATGCCCCCTTGATAGAAGCTAACGGCGTTAAGATCCATCGCTTTGCCTTCAATCATCAAAGACACGAGGGCCCACGCGATAGTGACTGGGAACTCCGTCAGTGCTGTCATCGCACGCCAAGACAGGTGGAGATTCACGGATATGATCATCGTATTGAAGGCTATCTGATGGTCTTTGGCAGTTCGACATGTTCTTTCGTTGCGACAACGAGGCGTGACAGGGTAATGACGCATTGATCAGTGTCAGCGATGTTGACATACGTATATTTGGCCAAGGGGTGTGTAGTCTAGAAGTCGAACGAACCACTAGAGATGGTCAAAACACGTGCGATGTTACATCGACGATAAAAGGGCAATGCACTTTTCCGTCAGACCTAGAACGAATTCTTCTTGGACTATAAAGAACAGCTGGACATTGAACTTGGAATAGGAATACATAACCACAACGTGAAATAACCAGTAGGAGAGGCTAACTAAGACGAGACTGTCTGTATGGTTCTTAGATCAAAAAGGGGCTTAGGCCGAAACTGGTAAGTTTGCCGAGTATTCCACCTAAAGTCATATAATATAAGGTACAGTACTCCGTCATTAGTTCTCGCACCCCGCACTTCGATTTTTAACAACCGTTGAAACTTGATTCTGAGTGCCGAATTACAAACCATCTGCAATAAATCCACGCCACACGGCGTAGAAATGACCTTACATCATATGAACGGGGTCAAATAATAGGTATGAGGAAGCGTGGTGCAACTTACGCAGAAATAGCCAAGGAGTTGAAACATCCAAAATCAACAGTTGCTACCACTATTAAGAAGGCCAAACTTCGACCACAGGGCAAATCACAACCACGTAGCGGGCAACCACTTAAGACTACTGCCCGTGATCGTCGCCTGATACTGTTCGTAATCAAACGAAATCCCGATATTACGGACGCTAAAATACGTGAGGAAACAGGCATTAAAATCTCGAACGCTTCCCTATACCGGATCCTTCAAGATTTCTATATGAAGCATTGGATAAAGAAGAAGCGACCTCTTCTCGACGCAGACCATGCGCGGGCACGTCTAGACTAGTGTTTAGCAGTTAAAGATTGGACGTACAGTGACTGGTTCAAGGTTATTTTCACGGATGAGTGTTCGCTCGAAAGGGGTAGTGGAAAACTTCCGCAATGGACGTGGTGCTACGCTAGCCAGAGACTCGATTCGGTAAATGTAAGTACATACAACAAAGGCAAAGACATTTCTGTAATGATCTGGGCCGCGATCTGGAAGCACCACCGCTCCGAGGTGGTTATTATGACTCGAGATCCAGAGGCAACCCGTAGAGGGTACTCCGCTAACTCGTACGTCCAAGTACTCGAGGAACAGGTGCCAGCAATCTATCAAATTGGTATGAACTGGCAGCAGGATAACGCCTCTATCCACACTGCTCGCAAGGTCACCGAATTCTTCGAGCATCTGGGTGTATCAGTGCTTCCGTGGCCCGCGGACTCGTCAGATTTAAACTGCATTGAGAACGTATGGTCAATGCTAAAGGATTATATGGACAAGCACTTTGCACACCTCGAGGGCCAGGGATAGTCACAGCAGGCTCGTGAGACCTTCCGGAACGCAACACACGAGGCCTGGAACGCAATGGATCAAAAAGTTATCAATGCTTGCATTAACAGCATGCGTAGACGCATACGGGCAGTTATTTTGGCCAAAGGCTGGTACACCAAGTACTAAATATAGAAATCCGAGTTATACGTATGCATTAATAGTCATTTATCTACAATTCCTCGTAGTCTATACTCGTTTCTGATTTGCATAGAAGATGTAGTGGTGGAAGGAACTGTGGAGGGGAGGACGAAAATCTGGGTGAAGTTCGGGCCGTGCGAGAACTTATGGGAGTCACTGTAACATGACCTCTACATTTTACGCACACCATCAATACTTTACTCCTCAGATAAGGGTATTGAACCCCCGTTATCCCATCGTCGTCAAGCTCAGCGGCACGAATCAAGCAAGGGTGCGGCTCGATGGCTTTTAAATGCCTAGTAAGACACGCGACCTCTGGTGCTTCCTAACCTCTAAAAGTGTAACAAACATCACCGGTTAACGATTACACCATTGATCCAACCGACATACCCTATATCTCGGACGAGTCAGCTACGTATATGTTATACTACGACGATAAAATCAGGCGGTTGCGCTGTACTAAGATCTATCAAAATAACTTTAGAAAACTATAATATAGAGGCACGAAAGTATATATACCTTTCACAGAAAAAAGGGGTTATACAATAATATTTCATTGCACATTCGGATACTGGAAAGTACCTAGGACGAACTGGGAGAAAACTCATCGCAGGGTAGATCGATGTACGTACGTTATCGGAATATATACGTACGTGGCAATAGCGACGGGGCAGAGAATTGGGGCCTTATAGTCCGGGCAAGAATGACGATGCTACGGTAGAAGAAATATTTAACATGATCGGCGATTGAATGAGATAGACTCTAAGCTGTCTCCGTTCCTTCGCTAGTAACCATCAATAGTTGCTATCGACAAAGGAGATGGTATAAGTTTAGTAAGGTGGCTTTCCCATAACCAGCCGTAGACAACGTACATAACGGTGATCAACGTGTGGTAGCGGTGACCGTTGATGGACCCACTGTCACAACCTTAGTGCTAACCTCCTGCGTTGGGGTGACGACGGTTGTGACATAAAAGGTTGTGGTGCTGAAGACTGTGGATCTAGGATAGTCGCACCGTGTGTCGCCCGACGGCAACCAGAACTGCGACGCGGGCCCGCCGTTTCCTGGACAGATACCTGCCTGTAGACTAGCTGATCCACACACCAAGTCACCCTTAGCCTTGGTGGACGGGCAGATAATGTAGGTGACCACGCCCTGAGCGGTGCTGCAAGCCGATGACACCGCTAGAAGTTCTGCGACGGTCAATAACAGGTAGTGAGCTTGCATGTTGGATTAGAGGCGTGGATTGCGCTACCGCCTAGTCAGAATGGAAGGACAGGTGGGCCAAGGAACAGTACAATCGGTGTGATGATTCCAAGATACCGTGAAAGACGACTGACATTGACTGGCCTTTTCTGGTTGAGTACGCTACTCCGCGTGGAGAACTGCCTGTTAGAGTACCCTCAGAATTGTGATCTAAGAGATTCGTTGTTGACTTGCTATACGATGATGACAGTGAGCATGCTTTAATCGAGGTAAGAGCACGATGCGGTTGATTCACAAGGGTATCTATCTAGCCTCTATAAATGGATACTTGTGTCCCAAATTCATGCAGGGGCCAAAAACGTTGAAATGTTCAACAAGGTGAGACCACGTCACGCTAGTCGTTCTGTTCAGCAGCGAATCGCACCGAAGTCACACTGCTTTCGTCCGACGTGTGCCGTAGACATTTGTCGGTGGTCCTTCGACTACGGGGAGCAAGGAGCCAGAGCTTGAGGCCACGGGTGTAGAAGACAAGGAAGTCGAGCAGTGCTCGCTGTCTTTGTCGATAAAGTGCTCACTTTGGTCTGAGGGAGACATCAAAAGAAGTCCCCCGTATTTGAACGTACTATATGGGCTCGAGCGGGTCTTCCAATCTGGCCAGGGCAAAGGGGCGAACTGCCTGGAGAATGCCGAATGCAGTAGTTCGGATCAGCGTCGACCACTGTTGGGTTGTACGGCGCCAAAACCCTGACTGACAAGTGCCTCGGGTTGGGTAAATCCAGTCCTTGGACACAATCCATCTTATCATTGGCGACACGGAATCAAAACCACCGCTCAATGTACATGAGTTGACTGCGTTGAGAGGTTACGCTGAAAATCAATATGATCTTGGTGAGCATGGTTGTTCATGGATTAAAATTGCCCAGCCTAAGCATATGTATGACGTATACAATAGGTGAGACAGGCATCGACAACGATTAGCTCTTAGGACACAATTCCTTCTCACGGTTTTATGTAACATTTGGACTTGTGACGATACCTGATGAGACGGCCTGAACGTTTCTAATTTTTGAAAACCAAAACACGTGACAGGCCTCTAACCCCTCGGGGGTCGAGCTTTTTCGAGAACACATGGCGCTTACCAAATTGGCCTACCCAACGCGTCTCGCTGCAATCTGTTTCGGCAAGCACACCAAAGCAATCCGTGACGACGAACACGCTACACCACACAGCGGCTGGTACATAAAATTAAATACGTGCAATTAATGTTATGCCTCCGTACTTCGCTCTCGGCCGACCGGTGTCTTACCTGGAGCCTGTCAAATGGCCTATATACTCCCATCAGACTATATGCCGACACGCTGTCAACATGTGATCAGGCTACTGACGACAAGTTAAAGCGCTTCGAGATGACTGTCCAATCATATACCACTCTCAACAAAGGTCGGTATAATTTATCTCCAAAAACTAGGTAGTCAACACCGAACTATAACTGAAGGATACATCGTTCAGCGGACACAGTGATATGTTGAATTGGCCCAATTCCTGTTATTGAGACATTGGTGAATCAGGGCCTTCCGTAAGGACAATCACATCGACTTCATCATAGAACATGCCGAAAGACGGCGCAAGCTCTCGCAAAGCAGAACAGAGAGGTGCACTCCACAAGAAGATGGAGATATGGACCAACACGCAAGAGAGGAACAAGATAATAGCGACGACTGTGTTTGTTGGCTGACGAGAAAGGTCAGCGGTACCTCCCTAACATGTTTTCTGAACCTACTACTAGATCATTGACCATGAAACCCACTCCACTGCTGAGCTGTCTTTGCTGCGATATAATCACAGAGAGAGCCCAGAGGGTAGTGATGCCAACGGCTAACGTGCCCGCCAGCTTGAGACGAGGCTGTGACCGACCTGTCCACCGCCAAGTAAGGATTCTTGAGACCAGCAGAACCCACATCATCATTCCTGACCCTGTAACTAGCAGGGCGTACATTGACACGTCGCTAAGAGGGATACCATGTTCGTTCATTCTATCAAAGGCTCTCGCGGAGTATATTGTAATAGCGGTCACCGAGATTGCATTGTACAGCTCAAAAATGACGAGAGCAAGGCTGATGACTCTCATAACGAACGAGTTCCATGCAGCATCGACAACGACAGAAGAAAGACCGTGTCTTAAGAAGCGTATGGCGGGACAACACCATTTCGCTGTCAGTTTGGAATCTCCATAAAACTTTCATGTCGTGCTAAAACCTAGTCACAACCCCGATTTCTTTTTGGGTTTTATTCCCTCCTCCCTCCCTCTGTCGATTCCCGTTTCTCTTTCCCATCCCTCTCCCCCTTAACCCTGGTCTCATCGCTTCGGCTTTGAGTCACGCCTCCGATATCTGCGACTCTGTTCCCTGAGACATGAGCTCAACGCGGGATAACGTGTACGATCAACTGAGCATCGAATCATATTGCATCACGCCGGCAGCAAACAACTCTCGAGAGAGGCATTTCGATCAAAACAGGAGTGTAGGCAGCGCTCCGAACACAAAGCAGCAGAGATGGATACGTTCTTCGAGCAGGTCGAACGACTCAGTGGAGAATTCGCTCGACAGGAACAAATTCTGGATCAATACGCACAACGTGTTCGGTGTATCGGAACAGGGCGCAATATCCGCAAAGAACTTTTTGACTCGATGCAGCTAGATTATGAGCATTCGACGGAGATAACAAAGATGCTGTGGCAGGAAATCGAACTAGCCGCCCAAAACACGGAGCACCCAATGGATGTTTGCCACACACATGAGAAAAGGCTGGAGCGCAAGCAGGTCAGCCTGAACTCACGCTGGTGGGCTCTTATGATTCAAGATGCCCCTGAATCACCACGCTTCGTGAGCGACCAGCCCGAACAGAGGGATCCGCTTGTCCAGAAGCTTGTTAGTGTAACCCCCAGGAAACAAAATGTACAACTGACCCTTGCCTTTAAAGCATACCAACGTGGAGACAACGAGAGACCGATCTGGGGCGTTAAAGCAAATGGAGCGCGACATGGTTGAGGTTGCCCAATTATTTGGTCACCTTGACAAATTGGTGGTTACTCAGGAGCCCAACATAGTACAAATGGAGCAGATGAGCTCCCAGGTCGTGGCTGATGCTGAACAGGCGAACGTAGAATTGGACGACGCCACAAAGAAAGCGGCTCGTGCGCGACGTACTAAGGTCTGGGTCGTGGTGATCATCGGCCTGGTGATAGTCGTCGCTGTAGCTGTTGTTCTGAGCATCGTGCTTACTAGAAGTAATGCGAAATGAGCTGAAAGATACTCACTATCAAAGCTCCTCGTCTTCTGTAGTCGTTATGGTCGTCGTCGCCAGCCTCCGTTCTGCACTAAAGTTTTGACCAGTGGGCATGAAGACAAGGACTTCGTACGATGTCAAGCCATTCGGGACTCGTTCGCTTGTTACATCTCATATACCTTTGGTGGGTGCGAACTCGATAAACTTATCTTTTTCACGAATCACAGTCCGCAACACGGAGTGACGTCTGTGCTGCGATCTCTGATAGTGGAATGACATTGTTACTATCTTCGTGCCTGACTACCACGACGTACGATCTGGTGCCAGCCTGTTTAGCATTTAGATATAGTCCTGACAGCTTCACGCTAGGAAACCCATTAATCAAGCTCGCATCAAATCGGATGTTGGACTCAGCTGGCTCTGTCCGTGCCTCTATCGTCTTTGAGCTTGACGGGCCATCGACAACGTTTTGGACGATGCACCTGGGTGTATGGATGGTTGAGCTGTGGCTGCCGCTGGTCATGTCCCAGACAGGTTCCACACTGTCCGTGGCTGAGGTGGCGTATCATGAGACTCTGGTCATTCAGTAATTCCAATGTGACGGGACTTGTGTCGATGTCCACAGCAAGAATGAAGCGTCCTGTTTCACTAGTTTGGTCGGAGGCCAGTTGAACATTAGAGATGAAAGATACATTTTTCAGACATAAAATGCACCGTGTCAAAGCACCTGTCGGTGTCATGCCCGCCTTGCAATCCTCGAGGGCTGCATGGCCTCTAGCCACCCCAGAAAGCTCGATCAAAACGCGGCAGTTTCGTGGAGGCGAACACAGATCTGCAGCTTTTCGCCCTCTTTCGCACCAGTATAAGAGGTGCTTGCAACTGTCCGCAATTCGAAACTGTGTGTCGCAGCTATAGTCAACTCAGACTTGACGAAATATAGTAGAAATTCGTGTTGATTGCAATCAAGAAGATGAGGTCACAACTACGTTAGATCGACACGCTATTTCGGAATGCCGACAGTTTTCATGGACTGTTTATAACATACGGGAGTTGGCGCGGACGAATTTTAGCGTGTGTGTTTTGTTTCATACATGCGGTTTGGTACCTAGGTATGTACCTACCAGTTAGCTAGGTAGGTATCCATTGGCTAGCAGAGGCCGGACCGGTAGAGTTAATCAAGGTTTGGTAAACCCCCAATGTACAGTACCTACCTCCAGCTACTTACGATGATTTAGTAATCAGTACGTCCCTACTGGTTGAAAAGCGACATGTGTGCTGCAATCGTAGCAATTAGAGCTTGATACGCGTTCCTTGCTGCTAAGGTGATTGGTAGGCCACAGCACGCAAGGTCTTCTGATCACGTACGGAAAGCACCCTACCCACATCCCGACTGATTTTCTTGTTATATATGGGCACTTCTTGCTTATCGATCAGCTGACGAAATCCTTCACGCCGTTTTTTGTCTGAATTCCTGTTCGTCAGCGGGCATACAGCTCGAGAGAGATGAAGCCGAAAGAGAAGATTCTGAGACGGAGGAGTGAAGACGGACAAGCTGATAACAACGGAGCGGGCTGGCCGTATTGTTTTGCGACGGCCAGTGAACAATTATACCCTGCATCGTCACTGTAGTGGTACATTCAATCAATAGCTCACAAGCTATGGGCATTATGAGACGATCGATAATCGTCCACGAATTGATCGCGGTGAAAATCAGGCGCTAAACAATGTGACCACCACTATATTCCGGGTGACCTTAATGCCACGAGCAAGCGCATTCTCCACAGCATTGTAGTCACAACAACAACTGTTCTTGCTCAATGATCGCTGTTTCGAAATCGACGTACTCCGATCCTTTCGAAAGAGTAGCGTCATCATCAGACAAAGTTTCGGAATCACCAAAAGGGCTAGTTGAGCGGTCAGTCCGTAGTGAATAGGATCAGCCCAAACAACGACTTTTTTCCTCGATTGCATCTTGCGGCTCTTCCACTGTGCTTGTATCTCTCGATCTCTTGCGTGGACTCCTGTTACGAGGCCCTTTTGGTGGACCAAGTAGACCCTGCGTTTATCCTGTTGACGATTCTTTGCGAATCAGACCCTTTCTTCATGGTTACTCGCCTCAGATCGTCGCGTATAAAGAATTTTTAATGTCGTAACTCCTCGTCGTGGCAATAGCGTGACAGACAGCAGTAAAGCCGATGGTTCGCCAGTACTCATTTTGGTCACTTCTCTATGGTTACGCAGTGCAAGCACAAGCACGGCAATTTTGTGTCGCATGTAGAATTCAACTTTTTGTCGTATCTTTCCTCAAGACTGAAGATGTACACACAACGATTTTCCGCGGCATGTTGCACGTATCACATGTCCTTGATCACCTATTTCCCAAAAGTCTTTGCTTCTGGCAGACCTTCTCTTCATGGTTTGTGAACAAATCGCGTGCAGGTCGTATGGGCATGCAGCAAATTTTTTCTTGAAAATTCTTGAACTGCGTCTGCTCTGGTTGATTGCGCTAGGCTTGGGTGATTCGCGTGGGCGATTACGAGGAAATCGGTTGGAGACCATCTTGTCGCTACTTGCGGCTTTCGTACACGACGTAGTGCAGACACTGGTATTAGGTCGGAGAGCTGACGAAGCTTGACTTGATACTTCATCTTGCGGAGGCATGCACGGTGACCAAACAATTCGCCCTGTGTCCACACCGCCCTTGGCATCGGCACCAAGGTATCGCTCGTGCTGTGTCGCGCCGCCGAAAGAATATGCTTGAGTGTCGACCGGTGTCTGCGGCTCTGGGCTGCTTGCTTCTGTGGACGAGAGTGACAAATGGCTGAGATCATGGTTGTGAAGGCTTTCTTGAAAGGCCTCCCAGTAGACTTCATCAGGAGATAGCCATCGTGGCAATTCACCGGGCTCGACCTCAAGAAGTGCATCATGGAGCTCTGCCACAGCTTTTTGATTATCCAGTCGATCTGCTTTGACACCCCTCGGCGTAAGCGCAGCCAGAGTTTGAGGCGAAACAGTGGGATCCATCTGAGCTCGCACGATTGAACCTCATGGGCAGCATTATGAACGTCATGCCACAGCTTGCTCAATATTTCAGTTGATTACTCTCGATGATCCCACGCACGGCCTGCATGCGAAAGGTTGAATGCGAAAGGTTGGAAGGCAGGGTTCACAGCGCATGTGGAGAAGCACGACTATGCCAAGAAGCTAAAAAGGACCAATAGGCCTCGACCGCTAGCGTCAGAACAGTGTTTCATATGAGTATTATAGTAACACGGCAATGATTCATGATTGGCAACGAGGATGTCCGGGCGCTTCGGGGCTATGGATAAATGTAGAGCTCTTCTGCACATCCACACGAACTACAGTATCCTTTGAGATTCAGACTGCGTCTACATGATGCTCGGCCATACAGATGAGGACGTCCCGGGTACGCCAGACACAGAGTATGATCCATATCTATACTCAGGCCAGCAGGTCCGTCATAATGAGGATGATTTCGCGGGCCTATTTCCTGACAACAACCTTGCACGGCAGGCATTCAGCGACGTTGTCGAAAAGGTTCGTTCAGACAGGAGCTCCTATGAGCACGTTGAGCAATTTTTAGTCGTCAATGATTTCAAAGAGCCACTGAAGTCATGGTCAGGCACCGATACGGAAGCATCTCCTACAGAAGAGTCTGACTCGATCTGGACTGGCTACTTTCGGTTTAGTTTTCTATGCTTGCCCCGAGACCCTCGCAGAGGTTGGATTCTCGGTGGCGGCGATCACGAATTCGGGGCTGTCGACCATCTCCTGACTCTTAAGAAGCAACAGCACCAAGTACATAGCCGGCACGCCCGATTACTACACAACGAGAATGGAGTATGGATGCTACATAATGATAAAAGAAAGGTCATCGTGGACGGTAAGGAGAAGGTTTCGGGCATGCGTCAGATGGGGGAGCAAATCACAAGCTTGACTTTCGGTGATCTGACGTATCACCTCAAATGGTTCACATCAAGTGAGTCCTGGTACCGCGATCAACTACAGAATTTCCGAACCCGCTTCGGGATGGGGCACGTAGCGCATCCAAGATCGCTAAGTCTGACGCCGTCGGACGCATTCGTTGAGCACAAAGATTATTACTTCCATCGGCCCTTTGCCGCTGGTGGTTTTGGCACGATTATTTCTGCCACAGAAAAAAGCACAGGCAAAATTGTCGGTGTCAAAAGGTTCAAGAAGACAAGACAAAATAAACACTCAATCGACCTTGAAATTCAACTCTACAATCGCATTGGCCTGTCTCATGTAAGTGTCCTCCTCTCCTGACAAGGTTGTATCTGACAGCCGATAGCCTGCAATTTGTGGTATGCTCAACCACTTTACATCACCAGAGGTTGAGGACGGCCCAACGGACTACCTATGTGACGTGTATCTGGTCTTAACACCTTTGACCTCTGAGACCTGGAGGGATTTATCCAGGTCCAATTTACCCATCTCAACGCGACGTCAGGCAGGCCGTCAGATTGTGGATGCTGTCGACTATGTACACAGCAAGGGAATCATGCATCGAGACATCAAACCGACCAACATTCTTTTTTCTCGTGAGACCCAACGCTCGTACTTGACCGATTTTGGATGCGCTACACCTGGGGAAACGTCTGTGGATCACATGATAGGATCACGATCATTTCTTGCCCCAGAAATCGTGTTGCTAAAATCTGAGAACCCTGCCTCAGCAGATGGGCCAATCCCATACGATAGATCGGTTGATGTCTGGAGTCTAGGCTTGTGCTTCTACTACCTGTTCATCCGTGCTCAATGTGACTGGGACCTCATCAGCCGAGAAGTACACAAAAAGATTCAGACGGAAATCCGCGAGCAGAAACAGCACAAGCTGCTTGGAAGTATGTTGTCATGGGAGGCAGCATCTAGACCAAAGGTAAAGGACATCCTAGCAGATGAGTTGTGGGTCATCAGAATGTCGGTGTCGGCGGAGCAAATCATCTTCCGAGGCTTCGGATCGAGATCGGCTTGTACGTTTGTGAAACTTGACATTGTAGGTTATACGGGCATTTTTTGCGCATCTAGCTCAGCGCTTTTAATGCTCTTGGAGGAGTATGCTGAACGTTATAATTGTTGTTGACATCCCTGAGACACTGTAGTCGCAAGTGCAATCAGTTCTTCTCACCTAGAATTTCTGACAAGCAACTGTGACCCTCTCCATTCCATCGCCACAACGACACAACGAAACGACCCCTTTGTCAGGGTTAGAAAAGCTGCAATGCCACCAGGCACGCATGGAGATTACCATATTGACCTTGTGCGTGATACGAAGGTCAGATACTTACGTCTGTGAGCGTGGTACCCAGGGGCGTGCAGGGGATCCACAAATCAGGTGAAGCACGGCCAATGATCTGCGTCGGATAATGGGCTGACTCAATAAGTGTCGTCGAATGTTCGAGAATCTTCTACGGTATGGGGCAACAGAAGAGGCAACTCTCGTTGCGCTCGCATTCGTGAACACTCGTCCGCTTTACACATTGCCTGCATGGCGCCTAATTTTACTCCCGCTCAACGTGAACTGATCCGCTGCATGTTGAGCGATGTGAAGCTCAGTAATGCAGTGATCGCACGCCGGGTTCCTTTTCGATGTAGCAAGACCGCTGTTCAACGAATCCGTGCTAACATAAAATTGTACAACAGCACGACCGCACCTCGTAACGGTGGCGGACGCCCAAGATGTCTAACGTCAGAGATGTGTTCATATCTGCAGGGAGAGCTTAGACAAAAGTCGTATCTGTACGCCTCGGAAATGGCAGATCTCCTCGAAAAGAATTTCCCGGACCAAGCTCAGCCTTCCGAGCCGACGATCTATCGATACTTGCACGAATGGGGCATGACCCGTAAAAAAGCTTTGCGAAGTGCGTCACAACGGGATCCCGATCTGGTTGACCTGCATAACTTAGACCTTGCCCAATACAGTGCTGAGCAGCTTGTTGTCACCGACGAATCGGGATCAAATAAACACGACGGGTTTCGGCCTTTCGCATGGGCCCCAAGGGGAAAGAGCGCAACACAGAGAACGCGACTTCAGAGAGGGCAACGATATCAAGTGCTGCCAGCCTATACACAAGATGGTATCATTTCATACCGCATATTTCGTGGATCGACAGACAGTACGGTCTTCAAGGACTTCATTGTGCAATTACTGACGCAAATGAATCCATTCCCGCGCGAACGTTCCGTATTGCTCTTACACAATGCGCCTATACACCATGCAGCTGATATTCGGAAAATGTGTGAAGACGCAGGCGTCGTACTCATCTTCCTTCCGCCCTATATGCCGCTGTACATGCCGCTCGAGCTACTGTTTGGCCGGCTTAAAAGATTCGTAAAGAAACATGCGCCCGATTATTACGATTCACAATATCATGATTATGGCGCCTTCTTAGAATGGTGCGTGGACAGAGTGGGGGCGGACAAAGAAGCAGCACGGAATGACTTCAGGCATGCAGGGATTGCGATTGATATTCCATAGATACAGTAAACCTGAACTCCGGTACCTCTTTTGTATGAACAGTCTTTGTCCTCTTTTTGCAATCTGACTCCTCTATGCATGCTCGCGCTATGCTGTTGAAATTACACTTCATTTGGTTGCAGTAGTCGTTTCTGGTACAATTTGATGTGTTGATCCACCCAACGATCAGCTACTCCCTCTGGTACACCCAGATCCTGCAAGAATTGAGAATCCTTCTTCCTGTAAAGTTGGTCCAAACCAAGCATGCGCTTTTGGACATGTCCTTCGGCAGCGATTATTGCCTCTTTGCAATCGGGGTTGTGGTAGATCGACTGTAAGTAGAGACTGTATTTGTGCACGGCAATGTCATGCTGGTCATCTACGATGACTGGACTCAACATATCATATGATCTGTGCTCGTTGTCAGGCAGCATTTCCGAGGGTGACAGCCGGCTGACAGTCTGTTCCTGAGGATGACTGCAGGTTCTGGCTCGTGCCTTGCGTTTACGTTCGTCTGCGATCTTGGCCTCTTGGTGCAACTCGAGCGTAAGATCCCTCATGAACTCAGCCTCTGTTCGAGACCCGTCGTTTTCTATTCTGAACGTTACTATTCGTCGAAGATGATGCGTGTATAGCTTATAGTGCGTCTTGTCTGGATCATCATCGATCAGGCAATGGGGGCCTTTTGAACAAGAAGTGGGGCACCGCCTTTCCCTGTACACGTCAACCCAGGCTGATGCCCGACCCTCTGTCTCTTCTTCGCCTCGAATCCTTCCACTCCGTTCTGCGTGCATCCTTGCTGAAGGTGTTTGTCGAGGAAGTCCAGGTCGCCTTGAGGCGCTCGTGCCTGTCACAGGCTCACCAGGCGTCTCGTAATGAAGGGTAAACTCGACCTGCAACCTTTTGCCTTCCTTGTACAGACCACTCCATTCGGTCAATTGTGAGTTGATGTCAGTGCAACCAATATCCAGACCATCGAAACGCAGTGTGAGGTCGGGTTCTCCCCTAGCGGTTGTTGACACAATCACGCTAGTTTCGACAGCCCTGACGTCTTGTATATGGCCAAACTTTTGTTGCACCAGCTTTTCCAGACATGGATGCAGGAAGAGCCGCCAATATGCAGCAGGTTCTAGCACGAGGTTGCGTTTCGTGTCCTTTGATTTTGACTTGCCGTTCAATGTCACAATCCATACAATTGAGTAATGCACGCAAATAGGTGGCTCCTCATTGTATGGTCGATCTGGTTCCCATTCTCCCTCGCAGAGTAATGGGAGCTGGTCTCGTATCCTTCGTGGTCGTTTCTTGGGCCGTTTTTCAGTGGTTGACACCACATTTTCGTGTTCACTTAGAGCCTCGATCGATGTGCTGATCCGTTGGCTGTCGAACAGACTGTTATGATCTTCTCACACAGACTCTTGTCGCCCCCATGAGCTTGGTGAATATGTACTTTCTGTGTCACTGTGTTCTGCCATGCCCGAGGCTCAGTGATCTCAGATATGGCTCGGCGTGTACAGTTGCTGTACAAGATCGTCCTGATTGTGAACGCTGTCGCTGAACCCGCAGTCTGCGGAAGGCCACCGTAGCACATGGAAACCCCACACACGTTTTTACCATATTGACCACCACCAACTTTAGCAGAACCTCTGCTGTGATGTACTTGACACAACGACGACATACGACTGTGGCGATGGAATATCAATCGCAATCCCTGCATGCCTGAAGTCATTCCGTGCTGCTTCTTTG
>Ga0115846_100333_pt1 | contig 25550 bp, 15 predicted proteins | sample InSIn5gowninarea_2_FD_83860 | JGI IMG/M metagenome (GOLD analysis project Ga0115846, IMG submission 83860) | reverse complement strand
GGGTTTTTATAGTAATATTAAGGGGTGCAGGATTTGAACCAACATGGTTGTGGCCGTAACACAATATTCTACCAATTAAATTAACCCCCTTTTTTTATGTTGGAGCGATTCGAACACTCAATAGTAAATACCAAAAATTTATGACTTGCCAATTAGTCGACAACATATTAAACATACAATGTTATATTTATTGTTTTAAAATATCTATAGGTGACAAGACTTGAACTTGTAAAGTTATAAACTATTCCGTCCTAAGCGGAACCTGGTTACCAAATTTCAGCACACCTATTGTGCAAAGTAAACCTTTGCACTTTATTTAATAAGTAGTTTAATTTACTTTTTGTTAAATGCTCTCTCCCGAATACTCAATCTAAGGGTAATAAGGTGTATGTTTTACCTGTTGATAATTTAATCATAGAATATGGTTTAGGTTGAATAATCATCGGAACATTAAAAGGTATATAATATCTATTATTTTCATTACATCTCAATTCTTTAGGAACAATTAGTTTGGTGATAGTAGTTTTATTAACTGATTTAACAGATACTTTATCAAGTAATTGATACATTATTAAGAATTCTACAAGTAAAGAACCGAAATTTACTTGTAAAGTACTATCATCTTTATTCAAAAATCTATTAACGATAAGAGTGTTGTCCGCTTTTCATATTGAATAACTACTTTCGTCGTATTTATTTTCTGATTTAAAAACTTTATATAAACTGTGTACATATCTTTCGATTAAGTGTTTACCAATTTGATAGTTAAAATTAGTCATATTATTTAATTCATAATTATAATTATCCCAATTACTTGTTAATCTTAGTCATTCAGTAAAAACAACTGATATGATTTCATCCTTATCAAGTTTAGCTTAAACATTTCTAGTATATAAAGAATCATTGTATTTGGTCATAAATTTAGAATTTTTGTTTCTTTTTTTTCTTGATGCTAGCACGTGCTTCGCAACGAAAAAAAAAGCACAATACCTAACAATTTGCAAATTTTTTTAACCAATTTGACTATCAATATAAATATGGAAATATTTAATATGCTCTACAACAGCATTTTTCACCGTATTAGGTAGTTTATCAATTTCAATAGCAAAAAAATATATTATATTACACATATTCCGCAAATATGCTCGAGATAAGACTTGAACTTATAACCTAAACATCTTCAGTGTTCCGCTCAACCAATTGAGCTTCTCGGGCTTTTTTTTTTACATAATTATATTATATTAGGAACACTAATAATATCAGTAATATCCACTATGTTACCATCTCAGTTATTTTAAAAACATTTTAGTAACAGTAAATTATAAACGATAAATTTTAAAGATAGACTATCTTTTTGGAGATATTAGGACTCGAACCTAAAATAACGAGATGCAAACTCGCAGTTTTACCAGTTAGACTATATCCCCTTATATATATATATATATATATAATTAATATCCGAAAAACGACTTGAACGTTTACGATTTACATCAATAAATCTTAAGATTATCCTGTCTACCAATTCCAGCACTCGGATTTTGTCTAAAATATTAGACAAATAGTTCACACAAATTACACATCGCTTCAAAAGTTTTTTCTAAACTTTCTTCAGTAATTGTAGAACTAGAATCAGCAACAACACTAGTGTTATGTGCCACTTCGCTAACAGATTCAGAAGGTACAACAGTTTCTGCCCCATCACTTTCCGATTCATAAGATGAATATTCATCTTCCCCTTCACTTATTGATTCAGAATTTTCCCTTTCACTTTTTGGTACATAGGGAGGATCTTCCGATTCTGAATCACCAATACAATGTGTAAAACCATCGAAAAACTCATCTTTCTTTTCGTCTGTTATATCTTCAGGTAAAAAAGATGATACGTACTCACTTACAACTGTAGTATCCGCTTGTGTAAATTTACACAATATAGTATCAGTTTTATCGTCTGCATGTATTTCAATAGTTTGTCCATCAGGTGCACCTCTAATTTTACGATTGTGTTCCTGTATTTGCAATATTTCATCTTTCAAGATACTTTCACTTAGAATTTCTTCAGTTAGTTTTTTTTCTCGAAATAAATATACAGGATATTCCTCTTTTTCAAATTTCTTTACCAACTGTTCGGCCAATGCTTTTGCATTAGGATTTGCGTCAATACGTGTCGCAGTGTTAAAATGTGTGTTTGTATTCATATTTTTCATTCTATATTCTATTTATGTGTAAACGTGCTTTAAATAAACGCACGAATCTAGGTAATATATATTTTGAAAACATATATATTATAAATACAAGTAAAAAAAAATTAAATGTTACTTGATTTACGAAAAAAAAAGGCACTAGTTGTGGCATTTAAATAAAGTTATTTATAATACAGTCTATTATGTATCGATACTCTAGATGAGATAACAATTGTGTTTAGCAAAGCTTGTGCGGTCAAGGATTTTATCGTTTCCTTTTTTTTGTTTCTTTTTCGTTGCGAAGCACGTGCTAGCATCAAGAAAAAAATAGCACAAAAAAACAAATATCTCCTTGACCCATTAAGGCCAGAATGATTTGAACACTCATCTAAGCTGTCATGAGCAACTGGCTTTACCGATTAAGCTATAGCCTTATCTTTGCTAAAAAGCGGACCGAGGATTTGCACCCCAATCACCTGGTCATGAGCCAAGTATGTTAACTATTACACCAATCCGCTTGTACTGTGAGAAATAGGTGAGTCGGACACCTGACCATTCGCGTGTAAAACGACTGCTCTACCACTGAGCTAATTTCCCGTTTTTTTTTTTGCAAAAAACACAACCCAGGAGAGATTTGAACTCTCGTTCCAACAGTGAAAATGATGTGTCTTAACCAAACTTGACGACTGGGTCTTAGCCTAGTATAAGTATTGCACTTACTTCCACCGATTACAAAACGGTAGCATTACTTTTATGCTAACCAGGCTTTGATGCAAAGTTAAAAACAGATATAAAATTAAACTACTAAATTCATATTTGCATCTAACTACATAAATATATTAGATAGGTTTATCTAAAAAAAAAAATGATAAATGTATTATTAAGTAAATTATATAATTAGTACTTTATGCCTAAAAACATCAAAGTTCTTACAACTAAAGCCTATATTGCATAGCCATTAATTATGGCTGTCAAACGTAATGTTTTACTACGTAAATAAGAGTATCCTAAAGTGAGTTTCGCGCTTATATGCTTTCAGCGCTTACCTTTAATCGACGTGGCTTTCTTGCCATGCCTATAGGATATTAATGCGCAGGTGGTTTTTTTTTTGAAAAAAAACCACCCCGTATTATTACGGGCACTATTCTAGTTAAAATAGTTAATATTCTACAAACAACAAGTAAACTATTGGTCAACATACCCAATTCCTTTCGTACAAAGGGGCTATCTTTATTTTACTCAAATTTCCTCTAGAAGATAGAAACCATACTGTCTCACGACGTATTAAACCCAGCTCGTGTAGCTCTTTAATCGACGAACAGTCGAACCCTTCATGATTCCTGCGTTCATGTGGATGAGCTAAGCCGACATCGAGGTGCCAAACCGCGCACTCAATTTGTACTCTCTTGCGCACATTAGCCTGTTCAATTTTTGTTATCATAAATATTTTATTTATCTCCATATTTTACAATACGGTTCAGACTATTTCATCATTTATTGTTATATAAAAATAATTTTTTTGCTATTTCTTTTTTCTGGTGCTTTTTTTTTTCGTTGCGAAGCACGTGCTAGCATCAAGAAAAAATAATCCAGAAAAAAAACAAAAAAGAAGTTATTTGTTTTTATTCTATTTAATTACCGCTAACTCAACCTTTTATACCAAAAGATCCAATACGTGTTTTAGAATTTAATTTAGTGTATTGCACATTTGATTTTAAATTTCCTTTTAATAATACAGATGATAATCCTCTATATGATGAATCTATATTTAAAAGATTACCTTTATATTTAAGTTTAGATAAAGATCTTGAAGCAGTATAACGTCTAGTTAATCTACCTTTTGCTTCTAATCTAAAACCTGTTACATGTCTATATTTAAGGTTATTTAACACAAATTTTTCTAGTGTATTTTTCTTGTCTATTAAATTTACATTTTTTTTTGTGCTACGCATTTCACCTAAAAATATTTTTTTATCCTGTATTTTTACTTTATTTTTAAGGTTATTTAAGTATTTTAACATTTTTCTTCTATTTCGTGTAATTTTTAAAGTTATAGCTTCAGATAATATATCACTATTTAAATAAAAACGTTTTAAATTAACTAAGTTAAACTCTACATTTTTGTTGTAAACACTTTCTAAATGGTTTTTTAAGTATTGTAAATAAGTATAATTAAATTTAGATTTATTTATATACATAAGTTGTTTGTAATAAAAATATAATTGTAGTTTTCTTAGGGATTTTTTTAATACTTTTTTATAAAATTTAGATACATAATCCGATAAACTTATATTATTTCAGTTTGAATCTATTGTATTTAATGCTTTTACTATAAGATATTTATCATTATTGGCCTTTTTTAAAGCTTTTATACTTTTTTTACTAATTGAATTTAATTTCTTGATTAAATTTTTATGGAATTTTAGGTTTAAAAAACTTTTAGTATTTTTTTTACTAATTGAATTTAATTTCTTGATTAAATTTTTATGGAATCTTAGCTTTTTAAAACTTTTAGTATTTTTTTGGTTTTTTTTTCTAGCTCTAAAAAAAGTTTTAAGATATCATTTTTTGATAGTTAAAAGATAATTATCTTTTTGTCTATTAAAAAAATATAAAGTAATTACTACTTTATTATTTGTATGCTTGAACTCACCGTTGCTCACATAAATTTTGTTTGATGATAATCTTCTAAATCTAAGTAACAATCTTTTTTTTCTCATTTTTCCTTCAATATTGTTATTAAAAAGACTGAAATAACTTTTAATTATTTTCATAGCGGATACTGTTGTAGATGGTATTAAATTTAAAGCATTTTTATTAAAAACATAAATACTATTATTTCATTCTCTAACAGAAGTAGGAAAATGTTTTGAAGTTTTTTTTTCATCGTTTATTATTGGTTTTGTGCTAGATAAACCTTTTTTTGTTGCTAGCACTAAACGGTTAGAATTCAATTTAAACAAATTTAACATATTACTTTTTTTTTTCTTATTAATAATGAAACTTAATTAAATATTACATTATTTTAATGCTCTGTTGTTTTTGCTAGATTAGCAAAAATAACAATAGAGTCTATTTCATTAATGTATGTACACATACATTAATAATTATAATTATTAATTTTTATTTTTATAAACATAAATGCTGGATTATTAAAAGATTAAATCATTTTTTAGTCGTTGAACGTTCTTCAAGCTGAGCTTGAAGTTTCGCTTCAAGTTTACTACAAGGCTAGTGTAGTATTTTTTGAAATTTACCCAGATTATTACCAATATTTTAAAATATTTGGGGGACTAAAACTATCCCTAGCGTAACTTTTTCAAAAATCCAAGACCTTTCCTTTCCGTATCTTGCGATCATATGCCCCGCTTACGCGACTGATGGACTTGTAGGTCTGACAGTAAAGCAAGATTAAGCCATTAAACTTTTACAGTATTATTAAACATCATAGTATAGATTTAAATCTATACTACAAATAAAAACATGAATAAATATTTATTCCTGTTTTTTTACAACTATTCACCATATAGTTAAAATCTTACTTAAATAAATTATATAATTGTATTTAAAACAACAATAACTGAATAATTATTCAATTATAATTAATAGCAAAATAAAATTAGAAATACTACGAAAAACGAATTTTTCGTAATATTTTGCACAATAAAATATGCAATTTTACTATTAGAATTTTGGATATACCCAGGTACTTTTTATGGGATCTGTGCCCCGCATAAACTGTCTTCCAATCAACCGACTGTAATAAAGTAAATAAAGGTGTCTCATTATTGTTTAAATATAGTAAAAAACTACCTTATACACTGAAAATTCTTATATTACAGCCTAAATTAGTAACAGTAAAGCTGCATAGGGTCTTCTCGTCTATCTAGAGGTAAACAGTATCTGCACTGCTATTCCAATTTCGCTGAGCCAATCATCGAGACAGCTGTTGTATCGTTACATCATTCATGCAAGACCGCATTTAACGGCCAGGGTATTCCGCTACCTTAGGACCCTCATAGGTAAGGCCGCCGTTTGTCGGGGTTTCCTTCAAAACCTAACCTTTTATAGTTAAGAAGATCCGTTACCCAGCCGACACCGGGCAGACATCACACTCAATATTTCGATTTATATCTTTGCAGAGTGCTGTGTTTTAATTAAACAGTCGTACAACACTATTCCATGCTTCCTCTTCCCTTGGTATAAATGGATGTTTATACCTAATAGGAATGGCCCACCTTATCCCGAAGTTACGTGAGTCAATTTGCCGAGTTCCTTAATGATTGATTACTCAAACGCCTTCGTATTCTCTACTAGCTTACTTGCGGTAGTATCTAGGTACGGTTTATTTAATGTTCTTCTTTTTCCAGAACTAATTTAACTTTAATTAGTTTTTTGAAGTTTTTTAATATATACACTCATCAATCAAGGAATTCGTTAAAGCCATTTACGCTACTATATATACTATATAATATATAACTATTGGATAACTATTTTATATGGTAGAAACACCATACTAGCGGGGATGCGCTTAGTTATATACCATATAGTATAGGGATATCGAATTCCTGTACGATTTTAGAGGCCGTAAGCTTTTACTTAAAATACCATAAGCTTAAGGCGAGCAATTTTTAATTTCTTTTTCGCTACTCATATCAGCATTCTCACTTGGATTATCTAATTTTTTAATCTTATAAAGAACAAATCTAAGATTTATCCAATGTTCCGCTACCCCATATATATTATGTTTAATAATATTAAACTATATATGGACAAGGTTTCGGTATATTATTTAGATCCGTTATATTTTCGGTGTGATCTCCTTATGCTTGCTTTTAAAAAGCAAGCAATTAATCAGTGCTCTGTTACGAGATCTTCAAAAAATGGCCGCTTCTAAGCCTATTTCCTGATTGTATTCAAAGACACATCCTTTATTTCACTCAATAATAATTTTGGAACCTTATTAACTCTTGTTCTGGGCTGTTTCCCTTTAGACATACAACCTTATCGTACTATGTCCGATTATTTAATATTCATCTTAACCCTTCCGAGTGCAAATACTCTCCGATAAAATCTTCACGATCCCCCGATGTACACAAAATCAACTAATGCAAAGCATGATGTTTTTGATCGAGATCACAGTTCTGTACCTGCTAAGATGTTATTTAAATTACCTACTTATATAGGTTTCGCGGAAAACCAGCTAAACTAGTCAGTTTTGTCTTTCACTAACTTACCATCATTCATCGGATATCTTTACAACGATAACCCGTTCGGACCTTTATAATCCTGATAATGGTAAGATCACTAGTCTCCGGGTCTAATTTTAGATACTTATTCATTTTGTCATAATCGATTTCTCTAGGCAGCTTATTTTTATTAAAAATCCACTGCTTGCATCTAAGATTAACTTGCTGACCCATTATGCAAAAGGTACGCTTTTGTTATTTATTTAAATTTTACTTAAGCTGCTTATAGAACTACTATTAAACAAATTTCCTCACGGGACTATTCACTATTGCGTATAAGACCATATTTAGCTTTAGAGGAAGGTTCCCCTTTATTCAAACAGATAACCCGTTTTACTTATAAGCTTTTCTACCTTTATTCTCATTTTTTGTAGAATCTCGTTTGATTTCTTTTCCTAAAGTTACTTAGATATTTCAGTTCACTTCGTTTGTTTATAAGATTTTTCTTCGTTATTCTTTACATTGTAACTTTGGTTTATAGCAATTTATTCATAATAATTCCTTTTTATACTGATTTTAATAGATAAATTTATCTATTAAATAATAATTTATTTCTTATCCTATGTATACATCTTATATTTAGCCTTTTTTTTCTTATATTTTGTTTTATGTTATTAAGCTAATATATATTTCCGATGGAGCAAGGCTTTTTTTTTTTCGTTGCGAAGCACGTGCTAGCATCAAGAAAAAAATAATCCAGAAAAAAAATAATCCAGAAAAAAAAAAGCACAAGAAAAACAACAAATAAAAAAAAAACTATAGCTTTAAACTAATTAAATTTTATATATAATAAAGTTGAGGTGTTTTGTGAGTGTTTTAAGTTTGTTTTTACTAATTAAAGTTGTAAAAACTACTTACTTTTTTTTATTAATAAATATTATTTATTAATATATACTATTTGTTTTCAATTTTTTAATTGAGTACTGTTTACTTGTCTACTATCTATTTTTAATGCGTTTTTTCCTAATTCAAACACAAATCCTAATGTTAATATCATGAAAAATACTAGCATTATTATTAATCCGTAAATACCATTAGTGTAAGCACTAACTATATAAGGATAAACTAATAATATTTCTAGGTCAAATAATAAAAATAAAAGTGCAAAAATAAAAAATGAAATACTGAATTGAGTTCTATTTTGACCTAAAAATGAGTGAAATCCACATTCAAAAGCACTGTTTTTTTCTTGATAGGGATTATGAGGAGATAATAATAAATTAATCGCTAATAATATTAACGCTAATATAGGTATAAATATAAAAAAAAATGTTAAGCTTGTCATGTTTTATTTATTTAGTTCTGATTTTAAGGCAAAATGTTTTGCAAATGTATATAAAATTTTATTCGAGAATAAAATTTGTTAAATATTATATATGACCAACTTGAGATATTTGTTTAATTAGCTAGTAATATGGTTAAAAGCTGTCTTATTTTATTTTTCTGTGCGAAGCACGTGCTAGCATCAAGAAAAAAATAAGCAAAATAAACTATTAGAAATACTTCTCACTATTTTTTACACATAATACGTAAAATAGAGCTTTTTTTTTCTTTCAGAAAAAAAGAAAAAAAAGAAAAACTAACAATTATTTGTTAATTAATAAAGCATATTTAACTTATTTATTATTTTTGATATGCTATATTTACAGATGTGTTATTTTCTCTTTCAGGGCTTGTTGCTAAATCTATTAAACTATTTTCTAATAAAGATACAAATGGTACAATTATTAAAAAGTAAGAGAAATATAAAGCTGTTGATATTTGTCCAAATTCTATAAATGGTGATTCTACATGTTTTGCTCCTAATTGCATTAAGATTAAGAAATTAGCAACAAATACAAAGAAAGCTACTTTACTTAAAGGTCTGAATTGTATACCTCTTAATTTAGATAAATCTGTGAAAGGAAGTGTTAATAGTGCTAATATAGCAGTAAACATTGCTATAACACCTAATAATTTATTAGGTATAGATCTTAAAATAGCATAGAATGGTAAAAGATATCACTCTGGTACTATTGCTGGTGGTGTTTGCATTGGGTTAGCCACAACATAATTTTCACTGTCTCCTAGCACATTCGGCATGAAGAATACAAAAATTGATAATACTAATATAAATAAAAAGATTGTTATTAAATCTTTAAATATAAAATATGGAGCAAAAGGTAATCTATCATAGTTACCTGATACACCTAATGGATTTCCTGATCCACTTGAATCGTGTAATGCTATTAAGTGCATTAACGCTAAGGCTGCCATTACAAATGGTAATACAAAATGTAATGCAAAGAATCTGTTTAATGTAGCATTATTAACACTAAATCCTCCTCATATAAATTCCACTATATCTTGTCCTACTCATGGAATAGCACTCATTAAATTAGTTATAACAGTTGCACCTCATAGAGACATTTGACCATATGGTAAAACATATCCTAAAAAAGCTGTTGCCATCATTGCTATTAGTAGCACTGTTCCTATTGTTCAAACTAATGTTCTAGGTGCTTTATATGATCCATAGTATAAACCTCTACCTATATGTAGATAAACTAAGAAGAAAAAGGCTGAAGCTGTGTTAGAGTGTAAATAACGGATTAATCATCCATTGTTTACATCTCTCATTATGTGCTCTACTGAGTCAAATGCTTCTAACACGTTAGGTGTATAGTGCATTCCTAATGTTACTCCTGTTGCTATTTGTATAATTAAACAAAATGCAAGTAATGATCCAAAGTTTCATAAATAACTTATATTTGAAGGTACAGGTGAATCTATTGCATATGAATTTACCATTTTTAAAAGAGGGTGACTTTTTAATATTCTCATATTTAAATTAAATTTTATTCTAGGTTATTATTTTGTTTTTAGCCGCTTTTTAAATACCTAATTAGAATAATATTCTATTTATAGTATTTAACTCTGTAAATAATAAATGTAATTACTAAAAAAACTTTTTATGTTAGTTATATAAAAACACATATAAAAATATATATAGATAAATCCACTATTTATCTATTATATATCTGTATTTTATTGCTAAATAAGTATACACCTATATAACAAACTTTACCTCCAATAAACATAGCATTCTTAAGATTATTTTTATAATCATTTTATACCTGCGGCAATATCCATACTAGTAAATAAAGTTAAAATTTGTCTGTTTTATTTTTTTTTGATGCTAGCACAAGGTGTATTTTTTTTTATTTTATATAATTTATATTAAATAAAAATTAGTTGGTATTAATGATAAGCTATACACTATACAAGGTATTAATATTACAAACGCAATTATAATTGGTAATAATATCGTTCAACAATATGACATTAGCTGGTCAAAACGAATTCTAGGTAAAGATGCTCTTGCTCATATAAATACAAATATCATTATACAAGATTTTAAACCTAACATTAAACTATAAACTAAACCTTGGAAAGCAACAGTTAAAATATTTATGTTTGTTTCGCTGTAGGCGTATAAGAAGTCCATTTCTAAGTTAATGTAATACATAATATTTATTAATATATCAAGTGAAAATATTGTTAAATAACCACCTAAAAATAAAATACTAGTAAATATACAAATTAAAACAATACTTGCGTATTCAGCTAAAAAGAAAAAAACAAAAATAACAGCAGAATGTTCAGTCATAAATCCAGAAACTAATTCAGATTCTGCTTCCGCTAAATCAAAAGGAGCTCTATTAGTCTCTGCTATACAACCTATAAAGAATATTATAAATATAGGGAATAATGGTAAAGCAAAATAAACTATTTTTTGTGCCTCAACATTAACAGTTAAATTTAAATTACCTGTTAATAAAACAACTAATAATATAGCTGAACTTAATATTAATTCATAGCTAATTAACTGAGCTGTACTTCTTAATGAACCTAAAAATGCGTATTTTGAATTAGCGGATCACCCAGCTAATAATATACCATATGTAGAAAGGGATGAAACTGCTAACATATAAAGTATACCTAAACCTAAATCTGCTATTGTTAAACCTGGACCATAAGGTATTACTGCATAACCTAACAAAGCAAAGATTAAAGTTATTATCGGTCCAAGGAAAAATAATATTAAATTCGCTTGTGTTGGACCTACATATTCTTTTAATAATAATTTTAAAGCATCTGCAAATGCTTGTAAAAGTCCGTAGTATCCTACTATGTTTGGACCTAATCTACGTTGCATACTGGCCATTGTTTTTCTTTCTGCTACAGTTGTAAATGCTACAGTTAATAAAGCAGGTACTACAACTAATATCACTTCTATTATTGATGCAAGAGTTTGCATACTTAACATATATTTATATTTAATAATATACATTCATATATATGATTATTACTAATCTTTTTCTATATATTTTTTATGTATTTGTTAAAAACATTTTTTTTCATTACATTTTTGTAATACATATGTTTAATTTTACCTACACACAATCCTTATTAGATATTTTATATTATAATTTATTACTAGCAATAAAACCTTTATTGTTTAATTGGTAACTAGGAATAAGGAAGAATCGAACTTCTACTTGTTGATCTGCAATCAAAAGGCAGAAAACCATCTGCAGCTCATTCCGATACATTACAATTTTCTTTAATGTTTTCATCTATTTTTAGTCTATAAAGGATTTATAATATATTTATGTGTAAACGTGCTTTAAATAAACGCACAAATCTAGGTAATATATATTTTGAAAACATGTATATTATAAATACAAGTAAAAAAAAATTAAATGTTACTTGATTTACGAAAAAATAAAAAAGGCACTAATTGTGGCATTTAAATAAAATTAGAAATAATAGTTTATTTCGTATCGGTATTATAAATGAGATAACAATTGTCTTTTTCATTTGTTTTTTGTTTAATTAAATATGAATTAAGCTACATATAATAATAAGAAAGCCATCATTAATGCAAATAATCCTGTTGCTTCTGCAAAAGCAAATCCTAGGATTGCATATGAAAATAATTGTCCTCTTAAAGATGGGTTTCTAGATACACCTATTATTAATGCACCAAAAACTACTCCAATTCCTACACCGGCTCCTATTAAACCTGTTGTTGCTAAACCTGTACCTATTATTTTTGCTGCTTGTATCATATTTATTGTATTTTAACTATAAAAGAAACTTCTATTATTTACAAAAATATGTTTTTATATTACTAATATAAAAACATATATAAAAAAAGTATACTTTGTTTTTAGCTAAAAAATTATTTTATTTAAAAAAATGTGTATCAAGTCTATTTAGTATTCTACTATCCTTCAAAATAGAACTATTTTTTATTTCTTTACGATCCATTTCACCTAATAGATTAATAATATTAGCTGGACGTTGAACGTACAATACGTAATCTAGATTTTCTTTAACAATTAAATAACGAGTTACCGATTCAACTGGAAACGGTACAGTAATTCTTAAGGGAAATCTACCATGTGGTCTAAACGGTCACACTATCTGTAAAAAACACACCTAAAAATGCATATAATAATTTATGTAATATTTCAAATATAGTATTAGGACCCTCAATAATATATGGAGATATAAAGAAACAGTCATACTACATCTACAAAATGTCAGTATAAAATAGCTGATTCAAGACCTAAATGGTGGTTTTCTGTTAAATGATAGGCTAATAGCCGTCATAAACCTACTGCCAAGAAAGCAGTACCGATCATTACATGTAAACCATGAAATCCTGTACCAAAGTAAAAACATGATGAATATGTACCATCTGATATAGTGAAAGAAGAAACTGAATATTCTATCCCTTGGAACCCTGTAAATATTATTGCTAATATAATAGTATAAAGTAAACCATATAAAGCTCCGCTTCTATTTCCTTGAATTAAAGAATGATGAGCATATGTTACAGTAACACCTGATGAAAGTAAAATAATTGTATTTAATAATGGTAATTCAAAAGGGTTTATAGAATCTATACCCATAGGTGGTCATTTTGCTCCTAATTCTATTGTTGGAGATAATGCACTATGGAAAAAGGCTCAAAAAATAGCTAAGAAAAATAAGGCTTCTGATACTATAAACAGTCCTACACCCATATTTAAACCTCTCTGTACTGCTAATGTGTGATTTCCTAAATAAGTACCTTCAGATATTACATCTCTAAATCATAAACTCATACAGTATACTAAACTTATTAATGCCACCATTAATATATTTATTGCTCCAGGAAAAGCGTGAAAACTTAAAACTGCACTAAGTGTAAGAGTTAAAAGTGATATACTTGTATTTAAAGGTCACGGGCTAGGAGACACTAAATGAAAAGGATGTGCTTGAAAATTACTACGTGTTAAATTTGTCATTTTGTTGTAAATATATAAGTAAAACTATTAAAACAGGAAAATATATATATATTAAATAAATAAAGCTTTTTTTTTTATTTAATAAAATTAGCTAATACACCAATTTAAAATGAAATAGCATCAGCTGAAAAACTTATTATGGATAATATATTACATAAATTTAATAATTCATCAGGTATTAAAATAAACATTAACACAGCTAAATTTAATATACCTAATGTAATAGAGAAAATATTAGACAATGAAATTTCAACGTATATATAAGATTTTTCATATTCAGATTTATCAAAATATATAGTTTTTATAACATATAGGTAGTATACAGCACCTATAACACTAGTTAATATTGCAACTAAAACTAAAATAGTTTTATGATTATCTAAAGCAGTAGTTAAAACCATCTGTTTTCCAAAGAATCCAACTAAAGGAGGTAAACCAACAAATGAAAACATTGTAATTACCAGACATAAAGCTAAAACAGGATTAATAGAAAAATAACCTTTTAATTGACTTATTAATTGTATAGGGGAATTGTTTTTTTCAGGTAAATTATTATATTCTGATACGTTAGTATAATACAGATATAAACTAAACCCAATACCAATTATTATTAAAAATGCATTTAAATTAGTTAACATATATTGAATTATATAAAATAAAAATGCTTGGTATGATTCTATACTATGTACTATTAAAGCTAATAATATAAACCCTATGTGAGAAATAGTACTATAAGCTAATAGTCTTTTTATTCTTGTTTGTGTTAACCCTAAAATTGTACCTATTATTAGTGAGAAAAAACAACTTATAGATAAACTTGTTGTTCAAGAGTAAAATTGTATTGTTGAATGCAATAAAGAGCTAGAATAATGAACTAATTCTAATAATAAAATTAATATTGCTACTTTACCTAATATTGCTATAAATGTAGTAACTATTGTTGGCACTCCGTCATATACATCCGGAGATCATCAATGAAATGGAGCTGCGGCTATTTTAAATAAGAAACCTACTGATATTAACAATAAACTATAAAAAACATAACTATGCATATATCATGTTGAATAATAAGCATATCTTTCGGAATCTGATATTATAGAGTATAAACCATCTAAACTAGTTAAACCTGAATTTGCATAGATTAATGCTATACCTAATAAGATAAAACAAGATGATAAACCACCTAATAAAAAATATGTTAGGGCTGAACCTGTTGAAGATTCGGAATTTCTGTGCATAGATGAAATTATATACAAACTAAAACTTTGCAATTCTATACATAAATATATAGATCCTAAGTCTGCACTCGCTAATAATAATGTTGCTCCACTAATTACAAATATTATTATTAATGCATACTCTATAATAGTAAATTGTTCGGATACTTTATTTATTATGTTTATATACTGTTTTACTTTTTTGAATAATGTATCTATCATTGTTGTAGAATCTCCTATATATTTCTTTCTTGGGTAAAAGGCTGTCATTAATAATATTATTCCACATATTAATAATATAAATATTTGAAATGTATGTGTTATAGCTGTTACATTAAATAAACCTCCATATAAACCTATACCTTTTTCTAAATATGTTATATGAAAACTAGTTAATGCGGATACTAAACTATAAAATATTATTAGTAAACCTATACGGCTATATAGTATGGATGTGTCAGGTCTAATAGTTAATCCATTTGAAAATAAGAGTAATAAAAGGAATGTTAAAATCATAGTATATTTAAATAATATTTTTGTTTTAGTTAAGGCACTTGTATATTTACGCCGAAGGCATAAAAAAAAAATATTTTTTTAAACTAAACTATAAAAGAGAATTTTTAATAATAAACATTATTTAATATGTTAAAAAAAAGTATAAGCCTAATATGCCCTAACCTTAATCGGTTATATTATAAATTTAAACAAACCTACACTAGCCAGCTATAAATACAAGAAAAAAAAAATCCTGATTCACTAGCCGGCTAATAAAAACCTCAAATTTAATATTAAGCACATTTAACTTAATAATTCATTTTTATATGCTAATAATTAGTTATATAGATTATAATTTTTAATGTTTTTTTTTGTTGCGAAGCACGTGCTAGCAACAAAAAAATGAAAATGGGCTATCTAGTTCTATTACACCAGCTGATGTTGTAGAATCAATAGTAAACAATAAACAATATGTAGAATAGTGTAAAGAATCCAGTATAATAGAAGGGTATATACCTAATATTACTGAGAAAAGGGCTAAAGTTAAAAGAATACAAAATTCTCTTTTATTTACATCTGGTATATAACTAGTTCAACTGTGTAAAGAGAAAGAACCACCAAAAGCAATTCTGTTAAACATAAAAATAGTGTAAGCTGCAGAAAATACAATAGAAGATGAAGCTAAAACACCTGCTACAGGTAATCTTTCAAACACACCATACAATGACATAAATTCACCTACAAAATTTAAAGTAAGAGGAACACCACAATTACCTAGAGATAATATAAAGAATAATATAGAAAAAATAGGCATTACTTGAGCTATACCTCTGTAGTAAGTTATTAATCTTGTACTTGATCTGTCATACAATACACCTCCAGCACAAATAAATAAACCAGAAGATACAAAACCGTGTGCTATACCTAAACTTATACCACCTTGTATACCTTGCAATGTATTACTAAATACACCTGCTAAATATACTGCAGCGTGTGAAACAGATGAATAGGCAATAAGTTCTTTAACATCTATAGTTCTAAGTGTACTTAAACTAGCATAAATTATAGTTAAAACAGCAATAAGGAATACAATATATGTGTAATATAAAAAAGCTTTAGGCATTAATGGTAATATTAATCTAAATATACCGTATAAACTTAATTTTAAAACTATCGCGGCTAATATAATACTACCGGATAGCGGTGATTCAACGTGAGCTTTTAATAATCAAGTGTTTAAATATATAGTAGGAGTTTTAACAGCAAATGCTATAAAAATACCAATAAATAAAAACAGCTGTGTAATATACATGAAATTTGTTTTTGATAAAACATCAAAATCTGTACAACCTATTAGTGATAACATTGTTATTATAGATAGTAACATAAATAATGATCCGAGTAATGTATATAAAAAAATATAAAAACTTGCTCTTATTTTTTCACTTGAACCAAATAGACCTATTAATATAAATAATGGGGCTAAGATACTTTCGAAAAAAATATAAAACATTAATATATCCAACACTAAAAATACTAATAATAATGATGCTTCTAATAGTAAAATTATTATTAAAAAATATGTTGTTTTCTCATTTATAGATTTTCAGTTAGATATTATAGATATGGGCATTATTAATGCTGTCAATAAAACAAAATAGACGGATAAACCATCTATTCCTAAATAAAAATCATAATGTCCTACAACATAATGTTCTTGAACAAATTGAAAATGTTTACTACTGTTATCAAATAATATTCAGATAATTAATGAAATAATTAAATTTACTATTGTTACTGATAAAGCTGTAGTTTTTAATATTTTTGTATTATCGGATGATATATTATATGTTAATATAAATGAAACAAGTAATATACCTATTAAGGGCACTAATATTAAACTTAATAATAACATGTATTGTTTATTTGAATAAAAGTCATCTACATAAGTTACGCCTAACACATCTGTCGGCAATATTTTAAAAAATAGAGATAATTTTTAATCGGGCTATTATGATTCGAACATAACAATTCCTCAACCCAAATGAGACGCCTAACCAACCTGGCTCTAGCCCGTGTTGTTTTAAAAAAAAACAGAGAATATCCGATTCGAACGGATGTGATCGTTTTGATCAAATAAGTTTCAAGCTTACCACCTTAAACCACTCGGTCAATTCTCTTTTTTCTGCTTTTTTTTTAACATATGATTCTTTCAAGACTCGAACTTGAATAACATCCTTATCAAAAACGCACTTTACCTATTAAGTTAAAGAACCTATTTTTTTGTTTAATAATTATAACTTGTGTACATTATATTACTAATACTATTAATATTAGTAATATCCACTATGTTACCATCTCAATTCTTTTTTTTTTTTTAAGAAACATGTTTTCTTTGTTGCTAGCACAAAAAAAAGAATATGTGATATTTTCTATAATACGTTAAAGAACCTATAACTTAAACAAGAGCACTCAGATTTGAACTGAGAACACGAAGTTTGAAGCTTCTTATTTTGCCAATTAAACTATACTCTTTAAGCACAATAACGATAAAGCAGAATATCGTGCTTAAGTTTTTTTTTATTTATATAAAAATATAATATTTATATCTCTTCTTCATCGTCATCTTCTGACGATGATAATGAGTCTTGCTCATTTATGTATCTTAATATATTAGCTCTTACTCTAGTAAGATATGTATCTAATTCTTCTACTTCCGCATTTCTAGATTCAAATCTGTAACGCTCATTATTTGTATGTAAATTAACTGGTCATAGTGACACATATTGAGGATTTATAATACTAGCGATATTTTCTAATATCCTTAAAGCTTGTACGCTAGCATCTCTCCAGTATTCATCATTACGACTAAAAAAAAAAGCCAATTCCAGACCATAGGAATAGTCAAAAGAAGCTTGTAGAGATTGATGCGCATTTGTATGCATGATATTAATATTGTTTACTAGATGATTTATTGTATTATATAATTGTGTTGTATTATGGGGTAAATTATGAATTGTTATATTCATATTTATATTGCTTATAACTTCATTCATGTGACTAACAGTATCATACCTAGGTATACCTAAAAATATCATAAGGTCTTCCACTATTCTGTTGTGTGGTTCACATATTACACCTGTTGTGTAATTGTTATGAGTATTTTGAATAACTAAATTAAAAGGACTACCATTATAATAAAAATCTCTAAATGGATCTAACAAAGCATCCAATACATGATGACCACTTTCACCTAAATCATAATGTATAACTATGCTAGGTATATTTTGTGCGTTATTAGTAATATCCTCCGCACTAGGATGTACATAGTTAGCTATTTGTCATTCCGATACCATACTATTAAAATCATCTACTAACGATGGATTTTCCCAATTAGTAAATACTGTATAATTACGGTTTATGTTTTCCCCTATTTGATTTAAATAATCATTAAAACTAAAACTATCATAAAGTTCCTTAAAACCATTAAATAAATAATTATATTTAGCAAAATTGGATAATTTAAAATCTAATTTACCTGCTGCTTTTGGATCACCTATATAATCAGATAACTTAAAATCCAATACACCTGTTGCTTTTGAATCTCTTAAAAAATAAATATCTTTAAAAGGTATATCTTGTTTTAAGCTTTTTATTAATTCTATATCCACCTTGTTTTCTTTAAAAAAGGATAATGAATCAATTTTTTCTATAAGTGAACCAGTATCTAATACTAATTTGTTGTAAAAATGATTCATTAAGCTTTCTACCAAAATACAAAGTTCTTGTTGGAATAATAATGAAAATTCACTTTTATTTTGAGTTGTTATAAAAGCGTGAGGTGCTGGAGGTTTAGATAAATTAAAATATAATTTTATCTTTTTTAGTCATGTTATCCATAAGTTTAAATTATATTTAAAGATTATAACTGATATATGAAATAATATTAAGTTATGTTTAAAAAAAATAAGTAATATCTTATATGTACAATTAAATTCTAAGCTTAGATTTTCTAGAAAATTATTCTTATTGCCTGAATATTTATTTACTAATAACTTTATAGTATTTGCATCTTTTAAAAGAGATAAATATATAATAAATTCTTTTTTATCTAAAAGAGGTATCATCTTTAGGGCAGTATTTCTATCTATTTTAAATTTTTTTTGCAGATATTTCATTTTCATTAAACGAGGACTTTTTTGGTTTCTAAGTACTAACTTTATTAACTCTCTGGTACGCTGTGAATGCAATTTTTCTTTGTTCTTCAAGTAAAATCTCATAGTTTGTATATTTTATGATTATATTATATATTAGTTAAGGAAAAAGTAATTTTTTTTTTGTGTTGCTAGCACAATATTTAGTTCTAGTATATTTTTTAATTTATATATATTAAAAGAGTTTTTTTGTTTATTTTTTATACCTAATAATTTCTTAAAAGATATGAATCCGACTGACTGTAGCTTATTTGGTATTGAAGAAAATTATAAAAAACCAATAACTACTCTATAAAGATAATTCTTCATATTTAAATTAAATTTTATTCTAGGTTATTAGTATAAAAACATATTCAAACGAAAAGAGATTAAGACAAACCGAAAATGGATAATCAACCGAAAAGAGACGAACCTATACCGAAAAAAAATAAACAAATCTCGATATAGACGGAAAAGAGATGATTCGAACATCTAGGTGTTTAACACAATATTTAGCAAATATCTCGCCTTACCTATAGCAACTTTTCCTTTGATGCGAGTTAGGCCGGCTTCGATCCGGCATCATTCTCCTCGACAAGGAAACACTTTACCAATTAAGATTACTAACTCTATGGCCAGTCGAAATCGAATCGACACACTTCGTTTGGAAGACGAACAGTCTACCATTAACTTATAGCCACTTTGATTTGTACATTTTCTAAAATAAAAAAAAAAAATCATGAATAGAATGAGCAATAGAGCTAATAAAAAAAAATTTTTTTTTAATTCTACTATAACTCTATTCTCCACCTGTACCGAAAAATAGCTTTGTTTTTTTTAAATAAGCTGAGCCGGGAGAGAAATTTGAATTCTCATTCTTAATGCATGAAATTAATGTTCTAACCAATTGAACTATCCTGGCTTAATTCTTATCCAAGACTCGAACTCGGATCCAAATATTAGAAGTATTCTGCTCTACCATTGAGCTAATAAGAATTAGGAAGAAAAGGATTCGAACCTTCGATAGCTGAAAGCTATTGAGTTTACAGCTCAACCCGTAAACCAACAAACGGACCCTTCCTTATTTTTTTTTTCGTTCTTTTTTTCTTGATGCTAGCACGTGCTTCGCAACGAAAAAAAAAAAATAAGACCTATGGGACTTGAACCCACATTATAGCGATTAAAAGTCGCATGTTTTACCATTAAACTAAAGTCTCTTTGTTAAATATGTATTAAAAAAAAATAAAAAAAAAACAAAACTATAATTTTAGTATTTTTGTTTAATAGTTATAACTATCGAACCTACCATAGCTAGTAATAATATTATTGAAGTTATAATTAATCATAAAGAATAACTTGTGTACATTATATTACCAATACTAATAATATCAGTAATATCTACTATGTTACCATCTCAATTGTTTGATGAAACATAAGAAACATGTTTTCCTTGCAAACCTGAGGATGTAATACTTTCTAATACATTATTAAATGAATAATTATTATCACTTAGGTTAGTTTTAGTATCAGGTACTAACTTACTAAATGGTATAAAAAAAGCTAAAGTAGCTAATATTGCTAAAGGTATATTATTATTAGTATCACTAATAAGCTCAGATACTCTAATGTTAATCAACATTAAAATAAACAAAAATAAAATTGATACAGCTCCTACATAAACCAACAAGTAAGAGATACCTATAAATTTTATACCTATAAATATTAAGTAACATGATATAGTAGAAAATAACAATATTAAATACAAAACTGAAACTACAGGGTTTTTAGTTATAATTATAAATATACCTGAAAATAGTGCTACAATTCTTATTGCGTCTAAAAAACTAACAGAAAAACCATTATAAATATCCGGGATAATAAAAATATTTGACATATTATTAAAATTAATATCATTTCTTAAAAGATATGAATCCTTGCGAAATTTAAATATCTTTATTTGGAATTGAACCAAATTATAAAAAACCATTAAAGATTGTAGAGAATATCTATGACTTATTAAAAATCATAAAAAATATCTCCACTTAATTTATTAAGGATAATGCATCCCGTGCAATTTCCATTACACGAACCATATTTCGACTTAACACCAATTAGAGTCACGCATACGAAACTTACATACCTAGGAATATACAACTAATTATATATAATTAACAAAAATAAGCAAACAAACTTATTGCGCATACTCCTTTCAGCGCCTGACGAGTAGTTAGTACCCATCTGAGATTGGGTTCACCGTGACGTGGTGATTCACGATTACTAGTAATTCCATATTCATGCAGTCGAGTTACAGACTACAATTCACGAATAGTTATGTCCAGTTTTGGGGTTTAGCTCCATTTTGCAATATTGCATCCCTTTGTAAAGGCATATGTGGCACGTCTATAGCCCACGCTATTAAGGCCATGATGACTTGTCTTTGTCCCTATTATCTTATCCAGTATAGCGGAGAACTGCTTTATAAAAACAAATAAAACAAGGGTTTTCGTTAATTGAAGGAACTAACCAGGATCTCACGACATTAACTGAAGACAGCCGTGCAGCGCTTGTAATAATTTAATAATATGCAATGCGTGGTAAGGTTATTCGCGGACTATCGAATTAAATAACATACTTCACTACTGGTTTCAGAAACGGTCTAATGATTTCAATTTGGGCGTTGCCGCTTTACTCATGAGGTGGAATGCTTACACTTTCATTTATAAGCTAAATTTTTTATCTAGCCTATGGCACTCATAATTTTCTCCAAGGACTACTAGGGTATCTAATCCTTCTCGCTCCCCAAGGCTTCGTCCCTCAACGTCAGTTTTTACATAGAAGGTCGCCTTCGCCGTTACCCGTCCTACCAGTATTACAGAATTTTGACTCTCCTCTGGTAATTCGCACTTTCCCACATAAAACTCTAGAAAACTAGTCCCGACTAAGGCTTGGTTTTCCGTCTAGGTACCCTTTAAACCGATTAAAGATGAATAACACTAGTCTTCTACGTGTTACCGCGACTGCTGGCACGTAATTTGGTCAAGACTTATAGATAGTAAATTGTCATTATCATTATTCTACCTAGAATTTTATACGACTTATCCGTTATACATTCTTCCAAGTTGCTGGTTCAGCCGTTAGGCTATTGACCAATATCCCCCACTGCTGTACAATTATGCCGTGGGCTTTTTTCATACCCAATGTGGTCGATCGACCTCTCAGTCGCGACTGCCGGAACACGAGCTAGTTTTATACTATTACTCTTCCAGGATACTGCCTAACATCTTAAAGCAAACTTTCTTTTTCTTTTTTCTCCACCCTAGAGAATTATAAGGGATCTTTTCCCTAACTTCAAGGCAGCTAGCATATCATTTACTCACCTGTTCACCACTTCTAATTAGATTTTCATAGAATTAGACGTTCGATTAGCATGTGTCAAGCATTTGGACAGCGTTCACTCAGAGCCATCATCAAACTCAGCTTTTTTTATTTGGCCTTTATGTACCTATTCGTACCCTTCTACCTTATTATATTTTTAGGTTTAGCCCTGGCAACCGTTTTTACCTTCCAGGGGATCCCTTTTTTGCTACTTTATTATCATAATCTTTATTATAACCTATGTATACCTTTTTATAGAATTTGTTTTTTCACAAATTTTATTTTAGGTATTTTTAATTTATTTTTTTTTTTTTTTAATTTTTGTTTAAGTAATTTTTTTTTTTAATTTTTTTTTTTTTTAAATATTTAAATATATATTATTATTTTTTTTTTTTTTTTTTTTTTTTGAAAAAAAAATAAAACCCTTATTTACTTTGTAATAGTAAAGGTTTTTACCTTTGTTTTACTATTTGTTTTAATAGTATATACATATACCTAATTAGCTTTTGACTTTCCTTTGTTGTTAAATATAACAACATTATACAGTACTCCTCACTAAAATTGTTTTTTAATTAATGTAAGTCTAAACTATCTTTTATATAAGAAGCAGATAAAACTACAAAGACTTGTGCTTGTATAAATGCGATACCAATTTCTAATCCAGAGAAAGCTAGTATAAATAATAAAGGTAGTAAACCTAAAAAGAAATACACAAAACCTTGACTCATAATATTATATGTAAATCCACCTAGAATATTTAATAACATATGACCACTTAATACATTAGCTCCAAGTCTTAAACCTAGTGATACATTTCTTGATAAGTAAGAGATAAATTCGATTAATACTAATAATGGTAATAATCCTAATGGACAACCTGATGGGACTAATAAAGAAAAAAATTTTAATCTATGTATTTGAAATCCTAATATTGTTGCACCAATAACTACTGTGAAACTTATTGAAAATGTTAATACAAAATGTGATGTTGGTGCAAAACTATAAGGAACCATACCGACTAAATTATTTATTAAAATATAAATGAATAATGCGGAAAGTAAAGGAAAAAACATTTGTCCCTTGTTTGCGTTTATTTGGTTTATAACTATACTGTATACAGTAGCATATATTGATTCTACTGATAATGATCAGCTGTTTGGTGTTGTTATGTTGTAATTTGTGGCTAATAAATAAAAAATAAATATTATAGATGTTGTTATCATTAGGTATAAACCTATGTTAGTTAATGAAATTTGTAAATTACCTAATAAATCGGCTTTTATACTGAATAAATCTCTTATTATAAACTGGTCTAGTGGACTATTACTTCATAAGGGTAATAATTTTTGCATTTTAAATTTAAATAATGTTTTTGTAATAAATAGGTTATCTAGTTATTAGTATTATACTTAAAAAAAAATATTTTTTTTTTAATTTAGGGTATACTTTTTTGTTTTTTAACCTTCGGTTTTGCTCTTATGAATTTTACATGACTTTTTTATGTTCCTTGTTTTTTTTTTATTTTTTTTTTAAGTTTTAATAATTTAAACTTTTATTTCTTACTTTGTTAAAACCATTGCACTAACTAGATTATGCACCGATTTGGTCATATAATCAGTAAAGGAATTTTGCTAATGTAACAGATTGTATTGCTATGGGCATTGAACTATGTAAAATCCCACAAATTTCTGAACACTGACCATAGTATGTTCCTTCTCTATTTAAGTAAACAGATGATTGATTTAATCTACCTGGATATGCATCACATTTTATACCTAGGGATGGACAAGCATAAGAATGTATAACATCTGCACCTGCTACTACAAATCTAGTGTGTGTCAATTCCGGGATTATAACACGGTTATCCACTTCTAACATTCTTAGTTGACCCATTTCTAAATCACTTTCCGGTACTATATATGAATCATATTCTACAAATTCTTCATCATTATTTGTAAAATCTGGATATTGATAACTTCAATATCATTGGTGGCCTTCACCATAAATGACTAGAGATGGATCAATAACCTCATCCATTAAGTATAATAATTTAAATGAAGGAAAGGCGATTAGTATTAATATTAATGCGGGTGATATTGTTCAAATTAACTCAACTAATGTTCCGTGATTTATATATTTGTTTGATATTTTTGCTTTCCTATAATTTAGGATTATTGATATCATTATTCAACTAACGGCAAATAATATTATGGCTAAATAAAACATAATATTGTTATGTAGTTCTTCAAGACCTTCCATTTGTGGTGTTGCATTATCTTGAAAAAAAACTCCTCAAGGCTCTGGTGTATCATTGTATGTTGTTATAATTTCTTTATTTTCTAATAAAGGGTTAAAATATTTCATATTCATTGTTTGTATATTTTTTGGTTATATCATATATTAGTTAAGGGAAAAGTAATTTTTTTTTGTTGCTAGCAGAATATTTAGTTATAGTTTATTTTTTAATTTATATATATTGAAATATTTATTTTTTTTTTAT
>Ga0115846_100332_pt1 | contig 25588 bp, 21 predicted proteins | sample InSIn5gowninarea_2_FD_83860 | JGI IMG/M metagenome (GOLD analysis project Ga0115846, IMG submission 83860) | reverse complement strand
AGGCGTGCCTACTGGACCGTGGCGCAGACTGGATCTACCACCCATTACGATGCAGACTACGGTGAAGTCGGTAGTGACGAGGAATCCTGAGATAAGTTTGAGGATTGCCGGGAGCATGAAACTGGTTGTGAGTGTGCTCAGGGCCACTTGGTTTGACTGTGATTTTAGGCAGGAAGGGCATCATTGTGATGACTGTCGGCATGCCAGAGGGACAGTAGTGGTGAGTGCAGTCAATCGTGTACATGGGCAAAGCACGTGCGACTGGTGAGGAATTTTTGTCACCTAAATCGCTGCTTGGGACTGCTCCATATGTCAAGGATGTGGAGGACGTGGGTACGAGAAGGTACCAAAACTCTGAGGGGATACCGGTCACCGACGGAAGCGGGCAAGGCTGATGCTATGACCTCACTAGTGGTACATGGCTCTCCAGGCTCGTGAATAGGGCTGTAAGATCTATCGGGCTCGATTGGCGGTCCGCGGCGCTCAGCAGCAACAGTGGAGCGTAATTCACCATTCTCACCGCACGGATAGCCGTTACACCAGTGCTGGATGGTTGTCGTGGTCGTGAAAAATGGGTTATACGGGTACTTGTCGTCAGAGCTGGAAGGGAACAGACGTATAGCTTTTGTACACGTGCTGCCAACACCCGACTCTGTGAACGAAGTGGTGAAGCCCTGCACTGAGTCGATGCCAGTGCCGCTTTCAGGGACTGAGGTGCTGACAGAGGCGTCGTTGCCCTTCCGAGCAGCAGCAAAGCAGACAAAGGCGAGGGCGCTGAGCGCGACTGTGATGGGTTTCATGTTGTTGTGTGCGGAGGTGCAGTTGAGACTAAAGGTTGCAGTGTAGTAAAGAGAACGCCGGCATTGGCGTGTGAAAAGTTTATGTACGTACTCAAGGTGCAGGTAATGATCGGTTTTGCTTTCACTTAAGGGATGTTGAGTTTGACATGACGTAGGCGCAAACAAACGGAAAGAGCGTTTTGGTGAAGGATTTGAGGACTGTCACATGTCTACCGACAACGGAATGAAGATCTATTGTATAAATCTATATGGCTGTGGTTTTACAGCATCCTATGCCCCTTATAAGAAAACGTTATCGCACGTTTCTTTCAATAATCAGGGAGACTGACATACTCAAATCAGGAGATTCCTAGTGAATCCCTCCAGAGCTGCCCGATACTGCTGGCTGTATTCAATGGCGATCTGTTGATTATACCAGTTATGCCTAGCGTTGTGGTCCGCGACTAGGTTGTGTGCCAGCTCGTGACAGTATGTGAAGAACCAGCTATCCAAGGCTCGCAATCTGCCCTCCAGAGAACCAAACTCTGGTGCATGCAGTGATATGAACCATGCCAAGTTGAAGAATAGGCTGCCGCTGAGGTTGAAAGCTACGGTGTTGGACGTCTTGTCAAGGAAGATGTTGACGGCCGCGGGGTTGACCTGGAAAATACCAGTCAAGCCGAAGATAAGCGGAAGGAAGCTATTCAGCTGTGGTTGGAGTTCAGCAGGCGGCATAGCCTCATCACGGCCGTAGTAGATGTCAACATGTCTACCGTTGAACGGGATTGAAAAGGCCTTGTGGAGATTCTCCCATTGCTCACCGTTGCAGTAGCCGCCCCTGTCGAGCTCAGTCGGATCCTGGTGATGTTTGGTGTTGATGTTCTGTTGACCAGCTGGTCTGCACTCTTTGATCGCGTTCTGGATGTTTGACTTTGTGGCTTGAATATCCCGACTGATTTGAGGACCATCGGTGCCTTTGCGCTCAGGACCTAGTGTCGGCGCGTTCTTGAACCCCAGCTTCTTGGCCCAATTACCGATCAGTCCCTCGTCTACTGGCTTGCGGTCATTGTTAGCAAGCTCGACTGAATTATCAGGGCTGTTGCCAAATGCGCCAGGCATGTTCTTCGATCTTTCAGGGGTCGAAGGCGGGCGCACGTTCTCCGTGTCCCCTGCCTTCTTCACAACGGCAGATTTTGCTTGCTCCGCTGCATGCTGGCGCTCTTCCTGCTCATGCTCCAGCTCTTGTTGCTTTGCGATGCGGGCCTCATGCTCCTTCCTCCGCAGGATGCGTTCCACGTTGATACCTTTCTGTTGCAGTCGTCGTAGCGGCTCTGTCAAAATACGTTCCAGGGCAATGGTGTCGTTTTGCTTTGGTCTCGAAATCAAAAGCCTGACTAACTCCTTTGATACCTCATAAAGGTCGTACTTGGGAGTGATGCTTAGGACGTACCCAGCAGCCCGCATTTTGAGGATAATGGCACTCTTCTTGGCAGCAGTAGTGATGTTTCGTTCCGCTAGCGAATAGCGAATAGAGATATCGGAAACGCAGTTTACTGTCAGATTAGATGCGAGCCATTTGGCATCGTGCCGGATAGCCTTTGATGAGCCATCGCGCTCGTATTCATGGAGGAATAATCTGGCACGTTCCAGGATATCTTTGCGGAGCTGAATGGCAGGGCTCTGGTCTCGGGCAACAGCACCAATGGTCTGATTGGTCTTGACGAGGTCCGAGATCTTGGGTGCACCAAAACGTGCGTAGAACTCTTCTAACACTTCTTCCTGCGGTGCGGCGATAATGTAGTCTCGGAACCTGTAAAGATGGTTGACGTCGTCGATGATGACGATCTCCCTTGCGCCATTCAGCGACCATTCGCGATGCACACCCGGCTCGTCGAAATCGTCCAGATCATCGTCCACAGTCTCTCCCTTCTTGGAGTCTTCTTTGATATCCCTATAACCGAGGAGAACTCTGGAATTCACCAGCTTTTCAACTAACGCTTTATCTTTCCATAGCGCGGGTGCATGCTCGGCAAGCTTGCGGAGTAATTCAAGATACTTGTCTTGGCCGATGGTGTTGAGGAAGCGAGCCGGCTTGACTGTTAGTAGCTCTGCAAGATCGTGAGTGCTCGGCTCATGCTTCGCTCCGATCTTCAACAGGAAAGCTGTAGCTTCCGCACCGTAATGAACATAATCAAGGATACCTCGATATTCTTCGTCACGACCAACGAACACATGCTCTGGTGGGTTGTAGTGGTGCATTCGCATCTCCGTCTTACCGGTCTGCCGCTTTGTACTATCCTCAAAGCCACTGCAAGTTGGATCGAGGAAGTATTTCCGATATATCGGAACAATGTCAGCCGTTGCTAAGCTGTTAACAAGCCCTCGAGATTGGTCCAGCTCAGCTCCTCGGCTGGCCAAGTATGCAAACTGCAACTCCGCATCGATCCTGGTCTTGGGCGGCGCTTTGAGGAGCTGTTGTACACAAGGTGTTATCGGAGGGTCACGCTTGACACCGAGCTTTTCGGCATGCGGGCGAAGATCCGACCTGAGGATAGCGAAGCCCAAGCATGCTGCGTTTTCGTTCATGTAACACTGGAATGGTGCCACAAGATTCGGGAATGGTGCTTGCTCGGTTGGTAAGATAGGAAGAGTGAGTGCAGCAAATTTAGCTATTTCTGCACCGTAGTTGTTCTTGTAGTAGTTCTGCAAGAAGTAGTCCAAAGCCAGAAAGTACAGTTGTTGATCACTTGCTTGTCCAGCACGATGAAGAATGTTTGCGATTGTGGTGGAATCGGGCCATTGCTTTAACCCCAGGCGCAACAAGAGGGCTCCCTCCCGTGAAGTTGCTTTGAATTCGAAGGAAAGCTTGATCTGTATCAGGCCCAGCGAAAGGATAGCCTGATCTGGGGCATAAAGCTCTGCAGCCCTGAACATCTGTCCTGACTTAACATGCTTTCCCTCTCCGGGCAAAAAAGGCGTTTCTCGCAGTCGATCCAGATCTTTCTTAGGTATCTCGTCAATGACCGAAGCGAAGTATTTGATGAGGTCTACGTGGTTCCAGGATGCCTTCTCAGCACCAGCCGACGCATCGTTGTTGCGCATCCTGTCAAAGACCATTGGTAAATCGATAGTCTTCCGAACACCCAAAGCCAGTAAGAACTTCTCCTTTGAACCAGCAAACGGCTTCACTGTTGGCAGATCATCAAATAGCTTGACTGTAGGGAAATACGATTCGTGAGGACGTCGTAGCCCTACTTTGGTGGGCATTATGGTGTGTGGTGTCAGTATCTTTACAACGGTCTCCTTCGAAGAGCCATCAAGCTGTTCCCAGCATTTGGAAGCCAGACTAAGTACTGATAAAGCTAGTGTCTCTGAAGACGTGAACTCGGCTAGTTGCGGAGGTGTCGTAAGGTGTCGAAGCCAGCGAACCATAGACAACTCGATCCAGCCAAACATCTGCAGCTGCTTAGCAGACATATTCTTAGTAAACATGAAGGGTATCGTGTCAGACGGCAAAGGCAGAGTAGGTGTAATCCTAGCCGGGTTCACGTATGTACTGATGTCTCCAAGAGCAAGAATCCTTCCTGAGTTTTTCTCCGGCTGTACATCGATGTTGGCAACGGTGTTCTCGAAAAGACTCCGCGAGCCAGGAATATCAATCTCGCCGTTCTCAAGCTTCTCACCGCACCACCGTATGAACTCACTCAATTCTTCTTCATTGAGCGCACGAGACTCTAGCCCCTGGCGAATATCCTGCATTGTGAGCTCAGTGATGAAACCTCGCCTGTGCAAGCTGAGCATGAATGTGACTGCTTCCGTTGCTAGCTGCTGTGGTACCATGGGGACCTCATTCAGAAAGCTCAGTGTCTCTGCAGGCATGCGCACATTTTTACTCGCCATAACGCCTTTGGTCGAAAGAATTGCAATCGAGCGCTCCTTCGAGCAATTCCAAAAAGCCTCATCAATTTTCTCGCCAAGAGCTGTAGAGGGATGCGAGGCGTTCGCCGTATACTGCTGCAGAGTGTAAACAGCCCTAGGAATCAAGGCATCCACCTTTTGCCCCTTAACTTGTGCGTGTATCTCGTTCATCTCAGATACGTAAGATATACGGCAAGCCAGCCCGGCCACGCGCAAGAGCTCGATATTCCAGGTCGAGATGTACCGTGCGTTCATGTCGACGTTTTCACGCTCAACCGTAGGAATGAGCGATGGGGCCGAAATATGGGCGAGATAGCCGGTCGTTTGCGCTGTTGGAAAACCAATGAAGATGCGCCCGGATTTAGAGGGCAGGACCTCAGCAAAGATCTTGGCAGACAATTCCGCAGTAACGCCAGAGCCAGTGGAAAGCATAGCCGAGGGATCCTGGTATGGTGAGGTCAGAAGAGCAATTTTCGTTAACTTCGGTGGTGACTTTTTTGTCGCTCGCTCAATCTCTGCAGCAAACTTCTGAGACACTTTGGTAGATGCTTCGACAGTGTACACCTGCAGAAATATCGTGCCCTTCGATTCGCCTGCGATCACCTGGTCCGCGTTGAGCTTCTCTGTAGGTGCCGGCTTGACCACCTTTGCAGCAGGTGCCGGGGTTGGAGTTGAGAATTTGGAGAAAAAGCTTCGCAAAGTAGTTCCTGCGTTACGAACTTCCTGCTGCACCAGGTCGGCAGCTCGTTTCGGAGGTAGCTGCGCGGTTGCCATAACGTTTAACCACTCGGCATCTATCTGAGAATGTTGGCGAGTGACATTCGTAACCCGCATAAGGCCGCCCTCTGTCTCGGTCTTGAGGCCGTGAGGCACGCGAATTTCTTCAGGCGGTGAAACCTTTTTCGAAAATGATGCTACCACGTAGTCATCAACATGGAGTTCGATGCTCTCTAATCCAACGAACGTAAGACTTGTTGCCAGAAATTGGCATAAGGTGGGCAGGTTGGGTAATTTGGAGGGACTGTAGGATGGCGACGCTGGATTGGCTTGTCGATAGTCCAGAGAGAAGATGGTCAAGGATGTATCGTGTCCCGGGGGAAGAGATGCTACCTTGGTGGAAAGCGTGTTGCCTTTCCAGTAAAAGGCCATAGTCTTGTCTCCAGAGACTACAAAAGGTTCGTCGCAATCCGCGAAGACGCTATAGAACCCCACACCAAACGCACCGATCTTGGTCTCATCGGGGTTGCCGTCAGCAATACTCTTCAGACGTTTCCAATCAGCGGCAGTAAATGCTTGTCCGTTGTTGGTAACCACCAGCCGTTTTAGGGTATGATTCTGAATGATGTGTCTGAGAAGTACAGGGTCTTCGGCTCCTTGTGGTGTTGGGATGCTTAGTGAAGGATCGGTCTCGAGCCTGATGGTTACTGTGTTGGCTTTCGCATCGGCTGCGTTCTGGATCAACTCTCGCAAAGTCGTATGCTCGCTTGAGTACCGGGCTAGGACCTTGTCTATCAAGGCCCTGGTGTTGACTGTAACCTCGCTATCGAGGCCATCGGCCATGGTCTGGTTGCGCAACCGCGCAAAATCTATTGAAGCCATATTGCAGAAATGATGTAGTGATCCCTAACCAGACAGCTTGCCACTGCCCTAACCACTAGGGGGCGTTTTCGCCTCGTGGCCAGTTCTGAAAGTGCTTGGATTAAGCCGGTCGTGAGAAATATTCGACAAAACAGAGTCGAATGTAATAACAACAGCTGCCGGTGAAGTTGAGAAGAGATGGTGTGCACTACGACAGGGTCTAAAGGCAGCCAGTTCTGGTTCGTTTCAGTTTGGTTCACCGTGGTTGTGGCGAAGCCGCGCACGAATCAGCAAGAAGGCAAAAGAAGTGCTATGACAAAGCTCCAGATTATGCCACGCTATGCAAGACAGCCCAGAAACCAATATGCGCAAAATGATGTTGCGAACGTAGGAGAAGAGTTGGGCTGTCTGACAAACGAAGTGTACAATGAAGCACCCGCCACGACGTTTCGCGCTAGTACCAGTACCAAATAGGAACGCTACTGCTGGCGGCCGTGACCGCCATGTAGCCAAAACTCCTGGCCCGTTTACCGTACACCGAACGGTATCGCGATGCATCAGAAGGCCAACATAATCCCCGACTTGCGGTAACATATACTTTTCTCGGCCGCTGGTCACGGATCAAACTCAGATGTGGCGATGGCAGTCGAGCCCCTCTCTCCGATGGACTTCATCGCCCCTGCGCGCATCAAAGCGCAGCTTCTCCCGGTTGGCCGTATCAGACGTTCACGCTTCCTAGCATTTGTCGACCTTCTGCGTCAGCAATCTTTGGTTCGACTTGGAGATGTCAGCCCCGACCCTCGGCCAGACAGGAGTACGAGCCCTTGCACCCGCGCCTGAAGGCCAACAATTACTGATCTTGGCGTTGCGCAGATATGTTCTCTCCTCTAGCATTTCCCAATGGAACCCTTCTATATGACTTATCAACGTCGCTGTCTTCAGCTTCACAGTTGTCTTTGTCGCCCTTTGAGCAGTTTCGAGAGCCACTGCTAGTCATCGGCATATCAGATGCGACGGAGTACCCATGGCTTGACGGGTCACGTGCTGAAGATGACAGCTCGACATTAGAGCCTGCGGTAGATGATGAAGAAGTTCAGGAGCTGTCTTCATCGGTTGAGGATTTGAGAGAGCAGTTTCCCAAAGCATACCATCACTGCGTAATGGTTTTTGAATCCGCATCCCAGTCTCGGCATCCGCACTTGCCTCAGGAGGCGATGTTGGTGCCACCAAAGACGCAATTGAAGACGACAACATTGAAGACTATTATGTGCGATTTGACATCGACATTGTTGGCAGAGATGACGGCACTTGCTCGTTCAATGCACGTGCTACCGACCATTGCATCACCAGCTTCGGGATCGACCGACAACGCTCCCACTTGGGCCCTGCCCGAGTCCGGAACAGCTCAATTCTCGAGGAGAGCTTCACAAACGCCAATTGGGAGCAGACCTGAGTCACCGGTATCTGGGGCGCAATCCAAGGATATGCATCGCATGTCGATGCCTGTATTGCCGTCGGTATCTGGAGGGCCATTAACGACGGAGGATCCCAGAGCGGGTTCACCCTCTACACAGGGAACCCGTACCCCTCCGACCACTTTTGACGAGATCTCAGGTGTGAATCCGCCAACTTCCCCGCCTCGAAATAATGCCGCCACAACAAAAAAGAGAAATGCAAGTTCCGATCGAGTGTCCATCCAAGGGTTCGGATCTGGCGGTGTTGGAGAGCGGGCACGCAACAAAGGGCTCGGCCGAGTGAGTATCGTCATTGGTTCTCTATACATGTGTGCCGGGCACTGGCACGAAGCCATGAGAGAGCTCGTAGATGGTGCCACCAGAGCTCGGGCCTACAGCGATCACTTGTGGCAGGCGAAGGGTCTTGAGAATATTATGGTTTGCCTTGTACTATTTGCATGGTCGGGCATGGATTTTCAAGTAAGTTCCTCAGCCACAGGCCTGATCTCAAACTCAATGTTGGCAGATACCTCAAATTTGCTACCCGATATATGACAAGTCATCATCCAAGTCGCCTGACCATACGCCGTCGAATAGCGTTTCTGAAGTAGCAGCGCCAGGAAGGCCTTCCAGTCACGAAGTTGCTCTTGAAAGCCTCAATCACTTGCTGCCAGACCTAGTGAATATGATTCTGAACATGTACGGCCGAGCGGCCAATTTCGCAGGCGAAGCTATGCCGCCGCTGGCACTCTCAGAGTGCGTTATCAGGTTTTCGAAATTGCTGGCCGCCATGAATCTCTCTGCTGGCTATCTGGATTACGACTCTCTGCAACATTTGGTTCGTAATACACCATACGTACAAAAGCCTAGGCTCTCGGTCCCAAGATTGAGCGTCCATCCTACCCGCAACGACATAGCAACTATGCTGTTCAGAGCCCTCCCTGGGCCAGTTGAGACGTCAGGAATGAACCCTACAGATCGAGTGTTGGTGCTGGCCGGGGTTGCATCGGTGCTATCATCCTTGGGCTTGCAACGCAAGAAAGCTATTGTGATGAAAGAATTCATTACGTCTTTAATACCAGGGCTCGTGCAGGCACGGAAGATCGGAGCAGCAGAGATGGGCGTGCACCCGGCCGCTGGACTTGCTGCACTCAATATGGTTGGTGGACATCCTTCTGGTGCTGGAGCCCTGAATCTTGGAGAAGCCGAAATAGAGAGCGGTATCGATGAGTTTCTCGGTCTACTTGGGCGAATTTATGGCATCCCTAATTCAAAGGGCTCCTTCTTTGATGCGCCAATATCTGGGGCACTGGACGCATCGCATGACGCCACCAGCCAGCGCCTGATTGACCATATCCTGAAGATATCGACTTTGAAGTCGTTTGGAAGTTTGAGTTTGAAACTGGAGGTTCTGCGGATGTGTCTGAACTTCTGCGAAGCCCTACCAGATTTCAATGGAGTACTGCACTTCACAGCTCTGTTACTTCGTGTTGCTGGGCCTGGCACCGCGCCAAGACCTAACAGTACTGATGTTTTTGTTTCACTTACTCGAGAAGAACAAGTCAGGCTCTTCTCGAACATATCTCGCACGGTCGCAGCAGCAAACAAGCTGGGCCTGGAACCCATAGAAACCGAGTACTGGGATGACTTTCTTCTTCGTGGACTCTTCATCTTGGAAGAGCCAGCCCATCTACGTCTTATTCAACACCGACCCACAGAACTCCAGCTGTCAAAGTCTGAAAAAGATGGACCGTTTCTGCACAACCCGTGGATGAAGAAGCCACAAACCAGCGCATCCGAGACTGTCCTGGTAGCGAAGGAGGAGTATCGCTTTGTCTTAGCACTCCAGAATCCTTATGATTTTGAGCTTGAAGTGCAGTCCCTGAGGATTGCTGCTGATGGTATCGAATTTGTTGGCAAAGAGGAACATTTCCTTCTAGGCCCCTATCGGACACAAAAATTCCAGATTACAGGGAGAGCACTATCTTCTGGCTCGATGAAGATCATTGGATGCTACATTAAGGTCATTGGTTGTAGGGAACGTTTGTTCCCTATCTTTCCGCAGCCTTGGAGACCAGTTCGGGAGTCAAAGATGAAGCGAATAGGTCTTAAGGCTTGCTTAGGAGCGCCAGCCTCTCGCCCTTCGACAGCAGTTGATCCCACAGTTGCAAGGAGGGCATCACCTGCGCCCGAGCCAGAAACAATGACGTTCAGCGTCATCCCAGACCAACCTGTCATTACGGTTTCCAAGGTGTCCCTACCCCAATCAGCGCTCATGGTCCTCGAAGGAGAGCGCAAGCAGTTCACCGTGACCGTAAGAAATACATCGGCTACCACAGCGGTAGATTTCGTGCATATCACTTTCCAGGACTCTGCGACAACGGCAATGCAATCCGCTCTTACAGAGAAAGGCTTGCCCATTGCTGAGCTACACGAGTTGGAGACACAGCTTGCACACTTTCCGTCGCTGCGCTGGTGCAAGGATAGCGAAGACGAGTCGACCAATATCGCGCCCGGCGCAGAAGCTGAGTTCACTCTCGAAGTTGTCGGTCGCACTCGTCTTACAGATGCTATCATTCAGATCAACTACGCTCATCTCGGCAAGCGACGTTCCGAAGTACAGGATCGTTTCTTCACTCGGCAGGTCTCTGTTCCTATATCCATCACAGTTAACGCCAGTGTTCAGCTGCAACGTCCGGATATAGTTCCGCTCTCAGACGACTTTGCGTGGTCCAGCCGTGATGAGCAGACTGCCAATCCTACGGAAACATCGTCGAATGCACTACTCGACAAGAATAGCACTCACTATCAAACCTTCTTCCGACATATGCGCACTCTCGGTCATGGCGACGAATACTGTCTCCTGCTCCTCGACCTGCGCAACTCCTGGCCCAATCCCTTAACCACCACACTCCAAGTGTGCCCACCACAAACCCTCACAAATGCTACCGCTGACTCTAACGACTGGGCGAACGCATACACCGTTACTGAAGTCATTCAGCCAGGCCACGTCCATCGCGTCGCCATCGTCCTCCCACGAATCTACGTGCCCGATCCGCATGCCCCAATTCCCTCCCTGAACCCTGCAAACCAGCGCCAATTCGTTGTCAGCACGAGCAAGATCTCGCCAGAGACGGAGCGCGCAAGCAGAGAAGCATTCTGGTACCGGCATCATCTTTTGCAGTTTGTGCGCGGTAGTTGGTCAGAAGACGGCAGTGGGCAACACGGCGCAATTGAACTACGTGGCTTGCGGTTGACGCAGCGTATGGTGGACTCAATCAGGCTTGACGACTTGGATGTCTACACTACGCTCGCCGCCGAATCTTCCCTTGCCGACGAAGATGCTGCAGAGGTGACTCAGCTCAGCCGCACAACCTTCCAAGCGCCCATCGACACCTTCCTCGCGCTCACAACGCGTGTCACGAATCGTAGCCCCGCACCCATCTCGCCTCTCCTGCGTCTCCAGCCCTTCTTGAAAGACCTACCTCACGGCATTGCGCTCGATCTCGATAAACGCCTTTCATGGTCCGGCGTGCTACAGGCTAGACTCCCCGTCGTTGCGCCCGGTGAGACAGTAGAGCATACGCTGGGCGTGGTGGCGCTGTGTAGTGGGATATTCGAGATCGGGGCTACGGTTGATGAGGTGGAGATTCTGACGGGAGATGGGGAGAAGGAGGGAGCGAGGAACAGGAGTGAGTCGGCGGTGCTGCTGCAGGGAGATGTGCTAGGAAAGCCGAAGTTGAGGAGCTGGAGTGGAAGGGAAGGGTGTCTCGTTATTGCGAAAAGAGAGTGAAAGGGTGGAAAGGTAGAATCGTATCATTATGTTTGTGCTGGCGGGGCTACGATCCTGTGTTTCTGGGTGAATGGTAAAGGTGTTGAAATCCGTATTAAAAGCAAAGAACGGGGGGGGAGAGAAATCCAGGGGGGGGGGGGGATGAGCGGTTCGCGAACGCGGCGTTTGTGCTTTGTCCACAATAGCAGATAACGTTTGTTGTGTTGTTTCAAGCTGTTTCGAGTCGAAGAGACAACTCAGCTGTTCCCTGTTCGCTTGTGTATGAGTTCGTCAATATACGGAGTCGGCGGTCCATGAGGAGTGAGTGGCCCATGTGCTGGACAATGCAAGCTCGAAACGGGGATGGATAGCCGCCCAAAGATGTAATCAGACACTTGGACAGCAGTCTCGCATCAGGGATGTATCGCATTGCGACCTCTCTCTCTCGCTGGCTACATGGTTGCGATAAGATGTGATCATGAGGTGGTTCAGCGAGAATGGAGTGGCTGTTAACATGAGGAAAGCGCAGCTCGTCCCGCTTGCTTGGTCGGGTGCCGAGAAGAAACAGCTTGCGACCGTTGCTACCCACTGACCACTGACCCCAAGCACGACCCCACCTGCATGCGCCCATAATCTCTAATACATATAGATACCTGATCGCCTGCCACACACGCGACCCAGGTCTCACCCTATTTTCGCAGCACCATGTCGTCGTACCTGAACAATCTCCTCACCAACACTACGTCACGGTACACGAACCTGCGCCGACAGCTCCTCTCCGACGAGAACGACGGCGACACAGAAGAAGATTCACACATATCGCGAGTCCTCCGCGCGTACTACACAGAGAAAGGCCGTCCATACCCGCAATGGCTGCCACCCGACCCACGAGCTCCGCAACCGCAGCCCGCACAGCAGCAGTTCGTATCCTCAGCCGGGCGGGTGCAAGGCCAGGGCGCGCCCGTGGGACGCGGTGGAGGACTAAGTGATCTATGGGACAACCCCGGCCCTCAGCAACAGGCACAGCAGCCGCTGTCATTGCGCCGCGGCGCAGGAGGGGGAGCAGCAGGGCGGTCACTCCAGGGTCGTATGGGCAACTCCTTGACACCAGAACCACAAGGTCAGGGCAGACCATTGCCGAGCCAAAGAGCCGGAAGCTACCAAAGTTCATTGGGGCGTGGAGCCGCCGACCCTTCACCACCACCCAGCGCGGGTTCAGGCACAACAGCACAAGAGAGGCTCAAGCAGCGACTGTGGGGAGCAGGCAGATCGACAAGCCCAGCGCCAAGCACTTCATCTGTGGGATCAGGACCACCAGCGAGAGGCTCTTACGAGCGACCTGCGCCAGGCGGCCGTGCGCCGTATCCAGACGATCGTAACTACTCATCCAGCAGTGGTGGTGGTGGCAGGCAGCAAGCCTCGTCGGGAGACTACGACCCCTACGCACCCTCCAACTACGGCGGCGCACCCCAGCGTGGCGCACCAGGCGGAGGACGCGTTGGTCTGCCGAGCGGGCCACGCATGCGCTGAGCTTCTTTGTACACATAGCAATGGCGCATTTGGAGCTGTAGGGCATTTATAGGGTTGAATGTTGCATAGTCTGCGACTTGGCAACATGGCGTCTGGGTCTTCTTGCGGGGGTTGCAGCTGTTTCACGCCAGCTTCAGATAGAAAGCAATACACGATACGCGCAAATTCGCAAGCTTTTCCTATACCGGAACGTCCTCGAGGTTTCGCGTCCGAAGCGTGCGTGAATCGTGATGACTACTGGTACCAGTAGTTCCCCGCGTGCGCCACACCAGCAACGTCATGTCCCGCTGACTAGCCGCTGCTACCTACAGCAGCAGCCACTTTCATGTGCACCTGTCCCATGAGCTGCATAATTTCCTGAGCTCTACAGCAAACTCGCAGGACATTCCTCTGAACTCTCCAAGCGTTACATACGGCCGTTTTGGTGGTTGTTGAAACTCGCTTGCCCCGCTATGGCCGCCTCTCAGGTACCACCGAGTCCTCCCTCGCCGTCCGCCTCGTTCTACGACGTGAGTGACGATGACGAGGGCGAGTACAACACAATAAGACACACCGAAACCGGCAAGGGTGTGAAGCTGCTGTACACTAAGAGCAAAGTCTGTTGTCCATATATCAAGTGACCGCCACCGTGGAGCTGACCCGACATGCATAGGTATACGTCCACCCCTCACCCTCCGCCAAGGACAACATTCCAGGCTTCATAGCACTCATACAGCAGAAGTCGCCTAAGAATACCAACGATGCACGCCCCACTTCGGCGTCGTCCACAAAGAGCGTCAGTGCTTCTTCGCTGCTGCTTGCCTGGATGCCCGAGTCTGCCCTGGGCGACGCCTACGACACCTACGTGAAGGTCGACCTTTCAGACTCGTCTTCGCCTCCAAGAACCTCGTACCTCGTCCCTCCGCCGCCGACTACTTCCTCGCATACCGTCACCCCAGGCTACGCCTTCGCCATACCCGTGAGCGAGATATACTCTCTGCTTGTACGGCCGCCTAGCTTGGGATGGTGGTTTGGCAGTGTTGTGGTAAACACGCGCGCAGGCGACAGCTTTCCCGCGCTATTCTTCCACGACAGCGAATGTCAATCCACAATCCTGCAGAGAAAGAAGCTCGCCAAGGAGACTTTTGATCCCTTTGGCGATGGTGGCGGCATGTTCTGGGGTGGCGACGAGGTGCTGCGGTGGTTGAAGCGATACGTGACAGTTGAGCGATCCGGGGCCGATCCCAGTATATATCTCATCGAACCGACCGAGGACGATAAAAAGTCATTCGGCAAAGAAGCGCCTGGATCAGCGAAGAAACCCAAAGACGGAGAGGCTTCTCCGACACAACCCGCAGGCAAGCGAGATGGTGGCATGGACCCGGTTACTAAAGCTCTGAAGGAGGCAAGATGGAATATTCTTGAGAAACTCAGTCAGGTGACAACCTTCACAAGGAAGACAGCTCAGGCCGTGGCCGACAACCCCAAGATACCTCCCCAGGTTAGGCGCCTAATCCAGAACCCGGAAGTGCAGACTCTACAGGATGAGTTCGACAGCGCACGCATATATCTGGCTAGATGGGCCATGGGCATCGCTGAGCAGAGCGAGCGCGAACGAAACCAGAGAATATGGACGGCAAAGGATGTTTTGGCCATGGAGCAGGGCGACCTGGGCGATTTCGAGATTCTTGATATGGATAAGATGACCATGGCGGATCGCAGAAAGCCTGTCACGATGGAAGAGTGGAAGGGACTCTTTGACGACACTGGTCGACTGCAGATCACACCGGACGAGGTCAAGGAGCGCATATTCCACGGCGGCCTAGATCCAGATGATGGCGTGCGAAAGGAGGCCTGGCTCTTCCTTCTTGGTGTCTACGATTGGGACAGTAATGAACAAGAGCGTCGAGCCAACATCAACAGTCGCCGGGACGAGTATATCCGCCTAAAGGGTGCATGGTGGGAGCGATTGGTCGAAGGCAATCAATCCGAAGAGCAAGCTGAGTGGTGGAAAGAGCAGAAGAACCGCATAGGTATGTCTATCCAAACACGCAACATTGATGAAGAACTTGGCTGACTTAACCCCATTCAATGGGGTGCGTTCAATAGAGAAGGACGTACATCGAACAGATCGTAACATTCCAATTTTCGAAGGAGAGGACATCCCTCATCCTGATCCCGACTCGCCTTTTGCAGAAGTTGGTACCAACGTGCATCTGGAACAGATGAAGGACATGCTCTTGACATACAATGAGTACAACAAGGACCTTGGCTACGTCCAAGGGATGAGCGACCTCCTTGCACCTATCTATGCAGTTATGCAGGATGATGCCATCGCGTTCTGGGGCTTTGTTGGATTCATGGACCGAATGGTATACTACTTTTGCTCGATATGGATTACAAGTCTGACACTTACACAGGAGCGAAACTTTCTCCGCGATCAGTCCGGCATGCGGAAGCAGCTCATGACTCTCGATCATCTCGTGCAGCTTATGGACCCCAAGCTCTATCTTCATCTTCAATCCGCTGACTCGACAAACTTCTTCTTCTTCTTCCGCATGCTACTCGTCTGGTACAAGCGTGAATTTGAATGGCCAGATGTGCTGCGACTATGGGAGTCCTTGTGGACAGACCACTACAGCAGCAACTTCCACATCTTCATCGCACTGGCGATTCTAGAGAAGCACCGAGACGTCATAATGGCGCATCTTCAACACTTTGACGAAGTGCTCAAATACGGTATTTCATGGTCTCATACGTTTGGTCAGAGCACAGTCACTAATTGATCAAAAGTGAATGAACTCTCCGGCACCATGGACCTAGAGTCGACGCTTGTACGAGCCGAGTCCCTCTTCCGCAGATTCCAGAGAACTGTGGAAACGGTCGATAAGAAGGGCAACTTTCCCTCCGCCCCAAGGCATAGGAAGCACGCAACTGTGATAGCTTCCGGACCAGGTTCTTCGCCCAAGTTCCAGGATGATAACTCCCAGGCGTCGTCATCTGGTACTGACAAGGGCAAACAACCAAGTGCAGAAGACAGCACGGACGCCAAAGTCATCAGCCCCGAGCTTCGAGGGTTACTCAGCAGGAAAGTGGAGATCCTCAGCAAAGAGGACGTCGCGAAGAAGGGTGGCGGCGTTGGTTCATAAGCGTTATTGGCGCTTTCTTTGCATCAAATTGATTAGCGTTCAGAGTGGCTGTGAGATTGAATGCACAGCTAAGGCGTTTGGTATGGGCTACGCGCGCACGGCGTAAGGAAGGAACGTTAACGATGGTTTGTACTTCTCTGTTCAAATTGACATTGCCAACAAGAAACATTCACAACCTTCTCTTCACAGTCAGATACTTTTGGGAATTGGCAACACGCGTTTTTGGCAAGTCATATTCGTCGCATCGCCCCTTCCATTCCTTTGCCTGCATACATCTGTTTCGATGGTCAGCCGTCACTGTCTTTCACTTCGCGCCCTTTAGGCCCGTATGGAATACTTTAAGCGCTTCCTCAACCACCAACCTGAGTCAACAAAACAAAATCCACTGCAACGCGCAAGACGCCAGCCGTGGTCTCAGCGCCTCCAGAAGCTTCGCCCAGCCAGTCAACGACTACTCGGCCTGGCGAACGAACACACTTCCGCACCGAGCAATTCCAGCCAAGGCGATCATACTTCCCCTCACAAACGCAGGCGCAAGCACCGCCGCCATCATTCAAAGATGTCACATTTCTCTGGCCCGTGGTCGCGTGATCTGGCCACCCTCAAAAAGTCCATCTCTTTGATTCCATCAGACCATAAATCGTCCTTCACATCAGCATCCAATAAGACACTCGATGTTTTCTGCGACGAAGAAGCTCTGCATGTCTGGGAAACTGATAGCGAGATCGACAGCATGTTGCAATTGATTAGCGTTCTCGCCAAGCTCTGCGATTTGGGTGTTCGCGAGTCTAAAGATTCAGCCAAAGGTATGAAGGGTGGCATTGTGATTGTAGCTGAAGAAGACAGGAGTAAGGGTCACTTCGGGCGACTGTGCGAGCTCGTAAAGTATATCACCGGTGAGACAGGCAGTAAGCATCTCGAAGGAACGGTATGCTCTTTTGCTAGCGCCAGCATTGTCGTAGTTCGTGGATGGAACTACCGCCCTAGCAGCGGCGAACCCAACAATCATCAAGGAGAGGCAGTAGTCAAGCGTGTAGGAACAGCACTTGAGCGTACGCTCTCTGCTTCGAAGTTGCACAAGATTGTCTGGCATCACGGCGCAGTCATTGAGCCACTCTTATCCTTCATCAACACTACCACGACTGCTCTACGCAATGCTATTGTGGGAATAAGCGTCACGAATTCTCTGCATCTCACGACAGGTGTGAAACCTTCCACGGCTGGCAGGAGTAACACACTACCGGATCTGGAACGCTTACAAAACTATGCTAAGAGACTGGGCGGCGTCCCAGTACTCTTTCTCGATAGCGGCACACTGAATATCACGAGCTCGTATCTAGCGACGTACGTGTACTTCTTCGCGTACTACATCCACACTTTCCTGCCATCCTCACTGGCACGGCCTCATCTTCACGCTGCACAAGACGAGCTCGTCACTTTCGCTTTCCGACTGAGGGGCGCAAGTGAAAAGCGCTACGAATCGGACGTCGTGAGTGTCGTAAAGAAGCATCTCGAAAGTCGAAGCAAGACCTGGGCTCGCCAATGCATCGATCCGCGTAGCTATGAGAAGGGAAAGTGCCAGACTGCAGGCAAGGAGAATGCGGTACACCACGCCGTTCAGCTTGCAGATGCGCCTTTCTCGTCGTCAAAAACCTTGAATAGCTCAAGCAGTGATGGTGTTCCAGCATTTTCCCGTCTCGCCATCGGCCCAGCTAGCCCTGTCTCGGCAGCTAAGGAAGTGTACGTTGCTGCGCCTGTCCACATCTCCTTCGAAACGGCACGTCTGCGCGCAAGTCATCCGAGCTACTTCCACGTCCTGTTACCGAAACCAGATATCACTCAGGAGAACATAACGAATCGCATCCAGGGTCTGATGATGGGTGTTCTGGAGCGGGTGCGTCAAGAGCGCGGCAATCCTTCCTTCGGCTCCAACGAAAAGCAGATGTGGAAGGACGTAGTGAAAGCGTGCTCATGGGCACTGGAAGGCTGCGAGGGTAAGATGCCCGGTAAGATCGCCGAGAGAGTCAAGTTCGTGCAGGATAAGCTCACGAAGGGAACTTGGGGATACGTTGTCGGCGCACCAGGTGACGAGACTAAGGCAGTGCCTGTGACTGGCGGATCTGAAGCTGCGAATGCTAACGCTGCAGCTCTCGCTGCCTATCCTAGAGCTGGAGCTGGATTACAGAATACGTATGCGCAGGGCTACGGACAGCAACAGGTGCCAATGGGAACTACGTACGGTCAAGGACAGCAGGCCACGCAGGGCATGATGAATCTGCTTACTCATGCGCCGCAGCAGTACCAGCCTGTGCAGCCTCAGCAGTATGTACAAGGTCAGCAGGGCAATCAGCTTGGTACAGGACCGCCTGGTCAATACGCTGCGCCGATGAATGGGTATGGTCAAGGCCAAGCCAGCGGATATGGACAGGTCGTGCTGCCACAAGGATTTGGCTACGCGCAGCAGATACCTAGTGCAGGCCCTCCAGCATCTCAGCATGGCTATGCATAGATGGAAGCACAATCTCCACAGGTATCGGATTCAGGAACGGCTTGCGGTGTCTTCGGATGTGTATACTTTCCTACTTCTACCACGGTGTAAACTTACAGACATTCGAGAATTTTAATTGACTCGACTTATGATCATCGCGACTTCCTTTACAATTGTGCTATGGAAAGAGCTCCTCGGTGTGTTCGAGAATGGTAGTGGCGATGACGTTGGTGCCTCGGGTCATTGCAGCCTCTCTCCGAACATTTACGCGACGCGTCTGTTCCCCTCCACCAGCTTGCACGATGCGCTTCAAAGCCCAGATACAGAACATCTCCACTTTTACAAGTAATGTGGACGCATCTGAGTGTCATAATCTCAGCTAACTTATCGCAGAGCTCACTGCGTCCCTCAACTCGCTCGGTCCGCTCGCATGGGTCAAGCTCAGCGAGGAGCAGGTATGCTTCACTATCATACCTGAGCAGGGCACACAGGTCTGGGCGTGAGTCGATGCAATCTTCTGTGTGTCCATCTACGACCATTCTGACCTGATGTAGCGTTCTCTCCATAGTAAGCCGCATGTATTGAGCGCCTCGCAAAGTGATCTAACCCGCCGCCCAGGACGCCATCTTCGAGACCATATCGGTGCAGTCTGCTGCCAACAATGTCATAAACCTTGAGGTGCCGCTCACTTCGCTGAACCGAGCCCTCAAGTCGGCCCTGAACGCCACGTCCGCCCAGATACGCCTCACGAAAAAGGATAACATGCCAATGCTTGCCCTGACTATCATCACTACAACCTCCTCGAACTCGTACAGCGCCTTTCCTACGCCAGGCCCGAACAACGACGATGGCTTCGATGCTCCATTCGACAACGCTTTTGGAGGCAACCGCGAGACAGTCGTCACACAAGAGATCCCCGTGCGAGTACTTGCTCCTGATACAGTTGCCAATCTACATGAGCCGCACACTCGGGACCCAGACGTACATATCATACTGCCGCCATTGATGCAGCTGAAGAGCATCAGTGACAGGTTTACAAAGCTGGCACTGGCGGACACAAAATCAGGTTCAACAACAACTGGGTTAAGGACCAGGTTAGACCTTTCTGCAAACATGCACGGCTGTCTCAAGATGAGCATCAAGACGGACGCAATGAGCATTTCATCGGTATGGACGGACCTCAGCAATCCTGAACTAGATCCGGCCCAAGTTGCGGGCGGTGAAGATGGGCTCGCAGAGCATCCAAGTACGCGCATGAAACAGCTGGGCTCTGTGGATGGGCGCAGCGAAGAAGGCTGGGCAACGGTCAAGATAGACGGGCGTGACTGGGGTAAAGTCATGAGTGTGGGGAGACTTGGTGGAAGAGTAATTGCCTGTGAGTATCCTACCTCATGGCAAGAGTATGAATTCTAGCTCACTGTCAACAGGCTTCTGCCACGAGCACGCTCTCATTCTTTACGTCTATCTGCCTAATGACAACGGCGATGACGAATCCGTTTTGACTGTAAGGGTTCAATCCGCGACTTATTAAGTAATCGAGGAAACACTGACACTCCGCAGTACTATATCAGTTCTTACAGTGCCTAGTGCAATAGACTACCCCCCATCAACCTGCCCGAACTTCGATCAGATATTAATTTTGCTCCACCTTTCTAAATGACATCCTGACCATATGATATGGCCGCTGATACATGACGGGGCTGGGGCCTACACAAAAAGCCGAAAAGTTAGATGGCGTATGCGTTACTAAGTAGACTAATGATGGATGCCTCGAGCTATCCAGGCACCAGATGGGTCCAAGCGTCGTCGGCCGTCCCGTAGCACTGCCTAAATACCGCAACGTTCCACTGCCATCTGACATCTCGCAACTTCAATTACGGCTTGCATTGGTTCAATAACCTTTGTATCAATCGCACGTGCATCTAGCACGATTCCAGATTCTTATTATACTCTTCCTAGTGCAATGAGCCCAGATTCAAACATGCCAAGTCAAGATGCATGCTATATCACCAACCTCTCGACTGAGCTCATTTACCACATATTTGAATTCGTTGATCCCGGATCGCATCTCGACTTTGCACGCACATGCAAAAGGATTGCCGACTGTTCAAGCGATGTCTTGAGGCGCCACCAGGACGCTTACAGCAAATACCGGGTTGCATCGGACATCTCGCCAACTACTATCCCAACACTTCTCCGTAGTATATTTGGGCGCGCTGACCCCATCCTGGCCTGGCATGTTCGGTCGATTGAGATCTGGGATGATCGCATGGAATGGTCGGATTGGAAGGACGTGCGGTTTGACCAGCATGGAGATAGACCCACTGACGCAGAAGTTGGAGAGGCAGAGGACATGGACGTCGACCCCCCTCCCTGGGAATGGCAGGATGATGAGCTTGACGAATACCTTGAGGATATTGATGGTCAATTGGAAGATTTGGCTAAGAATATCGAGCCCGACATCCTCACAGACGCACATGAGCAATTCACGGGCGGTTGCGATGGCATACTGAAGATGCTCCTGATATCGTATTGCCCAAGACTACGTGCTGTAAAGTTCATCACACAACAGTGTCACAACAAATCGACGCTCGGCTGGCTCAGGAGAATGATTCAAAGCAGCATCAGTTACGGCAGCCACTGGCCTCCTGGCATCTCCAACATCCAGGAAGTCGCTGTTGGTGTTGAATCAGACACACATATGACAGATACACAGTGGGGGCTGGATCCAGAAAACATGTCTATGAACACTTTCGCTACATTGCTCCGTCTACCACGTCTCGACTCGATATATTACAAAAACCTCGAGCGTCCTGGCCATGATGATGACACGGAGTATGCTGTTCCCACACTGATGCCAAAGCATTCCTCGACAGTGAAGCACATCTTCCTTGACGACTGTGGCGACATGAACTATAAGTTCCGTCACGCTTTGACGGAAGCACCCATCGCACTCGAGACCTTCACGCTCCGCGCCGGAACCAACCCGGATCGAATGGAAGACGCAGACGCGCTCATTGGAGGCATTTGTACAAAACAGTCCGCGTCCTTGCATACCCTGATGCTTTACGGGCCATACAGTTACAACACAATCCATGGCTATCGCTGCAGCTGCTATCGCAACGAGGAGCTTTCGGACGCAAGAAACCTCAAAACCGTTGCCATCGACATCTTAGATGTGGATTTGGATTGCATGTATGCCTGCAGTGGCAAGTACGGCTCCTGGACAGAGGAAGAATCTCGCGAGTACTTCATCAAGTGGTTTCGCGGCTCGGCTTTCCCGGGCTCCGTTGAGCGACTGGTCTTCTGGGGGGCTGCGGATCATCACATGCTGCATAGCAAGGGGAAGTTCTTGGACTGGCTTGAAGAGTTGCCAATTCCCAAAAGTATCTGACTGTGAAGAGAAGAGGAAGAGGAAGAGGAAGAGGAAGAGGAAGAGGAAGAGGAAGAGGAAGATGAAGATGAAGAGGACGAGGAAGAATTTTACAATGGTACATGCGGCTTCTACAATCTAAAATCGGTCCACCTCGAGGAAATAGAGAGGCAATACCATGGCTCCCGACCAGCAGACGGCGGACCCAACACAAACAAAGTGTGTTTCCAGAAACTCATCGAAGTGGGCAAACAGGCAGGGGTCGATATACACACCCTAACCAATCGTACGCCGCCCCAGCATACGCATAGCTTTCCGACTGCGCCGGACAAATACAATCTCGTCTCTGGACCGTGGTGGAGGCGGAGAGGTGAGATTAAGGATTGGGTGTTTGATGTGTATAAGGGAAGGAGGGTGCCGCCTGGGTGTGGGAAGTGTGGGGAGTGCGATGTGTGTTTGGGTGTGTATAGTAAGGAGCTTTGGAAAAGTGTAGGGTAGTGTGGAGGTGGTGGGTTGGAAGCGTGATTGCAGCTACGTGGTTGAATACGAAGCATCCGCCTCCTAAAAGCGCCTACCTCTCTCTCTGTTGCAGCTATTGAAATACTTCGACCCTGCTTGAAGGCGTCTTCTTAGCTGTTAGGACAGCATGGCTATCTCCTGGCCTACTTGTAGTCATTAAGACAGCACAAATTTGTAGACTTGATCCTTCTTATGTGCCTGTAGCTAACAGAACAGCACAACCCTATATATATAATTACGGTTAGCGGTGCAAGGGCCAACGCGAGAAGTTGAGTACGGCTGTACTTGTAGGTTGGAAAAGCACTGACAGTAGCATTGGCATGCCAAGGTTCATTCAAGTGAATCTGTCATTCTGTGGGGCATTTTCCATGGGATATCGACCAACTACATGTCGATTTCATGTCTGATGTACTCGACTGTTACGCTTGGAGTAAGACACTTATACTCAACATGTAAATATGCTGGATATCACATGTTTACTATGAAATTCCCGGCCCTAGGGAGTCCTCTCAGGATGTTCAGAAGTGCGTATTCCTTGATAGCTCGGCATTGCGTGCAGATTGGCGTACGAACCCGCACCATCACCACCCTCTTCCAAGACACCCAAAAAAGCTTATCCCATCACACACGCTACTGCAACCACCACACCTACTCACAAGACCGCGGAGAGACACATCTCCACTGTACTCTCTCAGCACAATGCCGCATAGCAATGCCGTTCACCTACGTCAGCGCAAACACAGACCCCCCACTCCACAGTACTATAGTTGTCAAAAGATGCGCATGCTTAAGCCAAGCATCACCGTTGGCAGATGCTTGAACACGATCACGGCAACTGCATAACACAGCGGGACGAATAAGTCCTCCATTGCATCGCGGAATTGATCAACATGTGATGCCATGTCAACGTCCGCGATGGCAAGGCAAGTCTCGCGATCTAACCGCGCAGCAAGAGCCCCCCACACATGCGTGCCATCATCTTGCATAACTCGTCCTCGATAAGCAACACCACAAAGCGCTCTTTCACAGCTTATACGTCTGTCTTGTCTTGGCAATACGCCTCGGAGTCAGTCGATTATTGCTCGCTAGACAGAACGGTCTGCAAAATCCTGGATCTCGTGTTGCCCAAGCGCCGATGACATATGCGGCGGCACCGTGTCGGCGCTGAAAAGGCGCGTGTGCCGCGGTCGCGCACGAGTCGCAGGACAGACAGCTTATTGTTGCCCTTGCGTCTTTTGCCATGATCGCGATGTGATGCTGTCGGCGTGTGATCAGCGCGCACGCCGTGCTTCTTGCAAGAGCCCGTTCAAAGTGCGCCCACGCCCGCGACGGCTCGGTGCTGACGACGTCATGCTGGGCCCCCAGGGTTCGGGAGTCCCAGCCCAGCCTCCCTCGCTCACGGGCGCGGGCGACGCGGACGACGGGGTGTGAAACGGGGAGTGACGTTGAAGTTGATGATGATGAAGCACGCGGAGCACCGATTACAGCATGTGGTGCTGGATTACACATGCTTCACGTCAGGCAGGGCCGCGGGTTGAGGGTGCTGACCGAGACGCGGATAAGCCTTCGTGCGAGCTGTCAAGCTTCATGATGTCTGGATGCCTTCCTTGCCTGGCTCGAAACTGAGGTCAGCACGCAGTTCGCCTGGCGCAAGGGCCTGGACAAGATGGCTGGTTGCACCGTTACAGACACCCATCTGGCATCGCACACACCTGCAACCTTTTGTGATACCAAGTTGCCTTTCCCCCTAACCAGAACCACAAACTCGCGCTTCCCTAGCCTCTTCTCGCCGCTAACCATGCACCTCACCTGCACCAACCACCAACCCGCACCTTCCCCACGATATCAAGATGCACCAGCGAACGATAGGTCCACGCTACTGCATGCATATCTCGACGCCTCACAGCTCTCTTTCCCCCGAAAACTAACCAATCACATCCAATTTCCCTCGCTATCTCTCGTGAACCTCCTCATCAACCAGCAGGCTTCGCTAACCTGCACTCCCCATCCATGCACCACGTCGCGGATAGGGCTTCGAAAAGAGAGCTGGCACCACAGTAGATAGCGTGAGCCTGGAACCACTGAAGTAGTAAACCCACACCTGGAATATGAGTAACGAGGTTGGATCGCATTGGCTGCACATGTAGTTATCTGCTAACGCTGGTTCGAGCTACCCCGCTTGGGGGCGTTAGATGGTGATACATGCATCCCTAGCTATCTAACGGCCATGTCTGTGACGCCTTGGACGTGTGAAGTGACGCCTTGCATTTCGGGGACGGGAGCGAACGAGAGGTTGGCGAACATGGCGTCAAGGCAGAAGCAAGGCAAGCATTCGTGAGACAGAGTGGCTTTGTTACACGGGGAGGCTGGTGTGGCAGATGCGGTGCGGCGTTGTGGGAAGAATGATGAGACCATTGATGGGCTGTAAGGCTGAGCGGCGCCAGGTAAGGTCGGGGCTTGCTGCAGAGACAGACATGCTGCAAACCGCGAATTCGCCCGGTATGCGAGATGTCTGCGGCCTTATTGGGAAGGGACCTTACGAATAGAGAAATGGCGGTCGAAGAACGGTACGCACTATAGTTACCAACGACTGGGAAAGAACAATTAAACTTGTACGTCGGCATGTTCTAGGTCAAGATCAAGCAGCAGACATCACGGGCATTGGCAAAGCAGATAGTTTAACTTCAATCGGTATCAATTACTAACAAAGAAATATGCTCCTGGTATACAGAGAGTAATTAAGAAACGGCAACGATAATTAACCTCGCTAAGGAGGTGGGTTCATCACACCCATGATCGGTACATATAACCAACCAAATAGGCCGTTCATCTTTCTCATATGCATCCATGCACCGTAATTTACATTTACTCTTCCTCCTCCTCCTCGGCAGCGCGGGCAGCAAGAACGAAGCGTTGGACGCCGTGCTTGTCTGTTCCGTGCTCGAGAGACAGCTTGCTGAGGGCAGCAATCATGTTCTCGATGTGAGGGTTCTTCCTGTGGCGGTCCTTGCGGCCGAGCTGGTCGAGCCAGGTGATGCGGTTAAGGAGG
>Ga0115846_100331_pt1 | contig 25599 bp, 21 predicted proteins | sample InSIn5gowninarea_2_FD_83860 | JGI IMG/M metagenome (GOLD analysis project Ga0115846, IMG submission 83860) | reverse complement strand
GGTAGACCGGCACGGGCACGGCATGGCATTTCCCTGTTTCAACCATTACGTCAGTTGTCCAACCCACACCTCAAGCAGCTCTTCCTCCAAACCAAACGGAGCGTTCTCTAATCCCAATAACCCGTTAATGACAGTATGCCTCATGAAGGTCATCAGCTGAGCCTCCTCTCCTCCACCGTTCCCATTGCCGGATGCCCCAAAACTGGCTGCCCACTCCTCCGCTTCAATCTCATTCGTTCCCTGCGTTCTTCCGCCTTCTCCCTGAATCCACTCTCTCCAAATTCCCTCAAGCCCTCCTCCTTGACGCGCCTCATTCTCTCTCTCTCTGCCTCATTCCCTTCCACACTCGCGAGCTTCTCGTTCACAGCTCCTCGAAATGCTTCGCTTGCCCCGTGCAAGCCTTTCGCTGCCAAAGCAAGACTGGAGCGTTTGGTCACTGGGACGCCATTGGTGTTTACAGCGTTGCTCTGTAACGGGTGTGGGATGTTTTGGACAGCGAAGGCGTTACTATCGCTATGGTTGCTATCAGTATGGGTTGGGGGAGAAGGAGCAGGTGCCACGACGGAGCTGGGACGCGAAAAATTGGGTGTGTGACTTCGTGCTGGACTGGTTGGAGAGTGAGACTGTGCGTGGAGCTCATGAGCATAGGGCGGGTTTGGTGGCTCGTACGTGTCCAACGTCAATGGGTTTGGAGGCTGGTATGCTTTGAATGCCTGAGGCTGTGCCGGGGCTGCCGGTGGAGCTTGGGATGGTGGGGCGAAGTCCTTAGCGTTGCCATAGGAATTGTGATCCTGGACGGGGTTGCGATCTGGGATAGGTGTAGTGCGATCGGGAACGGTATTGCGATCGGGGACTGGAGTGCGCTCACGCACTGGATTGCGGTCCGGCATTGGAGCGCGTTCCGGAATGGGACGTCCTCCACTTGTGCTTGACCGGCGGCCCTGGGCTGCATATTGAGCATGCGGATCGGGGGTGTGGGAGGTTGGAGCTGAAATGACCGACTCGGTGTTAGATGTACGGTTGCTGATGAGGCCGTTGGCGGGCGGAAGGGGTAACAGTGTCTCAGAAGCGGGAGGAGGGTCTGTGTTTGGGTTGTACGGGTGAGTTTGGACTTGCGTAGAACCATCAGGATAAACAGTCGTCGCTAGGAATCTGGTTAGCTCCGACTTGTATAAAACGACCATATGATGTGACATACTAGTGGTAGTAGTGGTTGTGGTCGTGGTCACCGTGGTTCCAGGAGGTTGACATCCTTGACTGACACGAGTATCTGCACCCGAGATGTTGCTGCCATAGGTAGAATTGTCATTGGTGTATGTACTGCTGGCTTTCTGGTCAGGCTCGGGAGAACTGTGGTCGTGTGCCTCGTCCTTGTCTTTGTGCTTGTGGCTCCGGAATATACCCATTGTCGGAGCTGGCTTTGCAACTGAGATGTCTTGTTGTAAATATCAACTGAGATATTGAGATAATATGGTTATGTGTTATACAGCAACGGTCCTTGGAATAGAGGCGTGTATAATTGGAGGAAGAGCTGCTTGAGGTGTGGGTTGGACAACTGACGTAATGGTTGAAACAGGGAAATGCCATGCCGTGCCCGTGCCGGTCTACCAAATGCAGGCGACGCTAATTGATCATCACATTACTTCATTGGGTCTAGCAATCTGAGCTTATTCTCACTTCGAGTCTTTGCCCCTTCGCGCAGCAGGACGAGAGCATGTTGTTTTCCTGAATATTATTTGCAGGTGCATGCGATATCTGCACTGTACTCCGGTTCTTGGAAAGGGCTGTGGCAGAGTGGACGAGCTGAACCTGACTTCGCCCGTGATCATTAAACTGTAGGGACTTGAACTAGGATGAGGCAGCAAACAGGATCCGCAAGCTATCAAGAAGAGTAGTTCTAAATCTTCAAAACGAAGCATGAGAGACGATGTGGCAGACAATGACTCGGCTATGAGAGCGCTCGGCTACTGCCCCGAATAATCTGAATCCAAACATACCCTTAACATGTTCAATTCAGAATCACTACCTTAAGCTGAGCATAAGATTTAGGGTTAGGGCTAATCCGAGCCGCAATTCATCACATCTTGAAGAATCTCCATCTTGTAATTTCACTTATTCAAGGCCAAGTCTCTGTTCCTGTAAAGCCAAGCAGAAACCTTTAGCTATTCATCATGGCTTCCGACGGCTATGTGAAAGCAGGTATTAACGTACACAAACCCGCGATTCTATGCCTTCATGGTCGAGGCACCTCGGCCCAAATCTTCCAAGTCCAATTGGCAAGATTGAACGGACTTCTGAAGGAGACTTTCGACTTGGTCTTTCTTGACGGGCCATTCGAGTGTCCTGCAGGTCCTGGTGTATTACCTTTCTTTGAAGGCTGTGAGCCATATCGTACTTGGAGGATGGCTTCTGGCGTAGGAGGCATTGCAGCACCCGAAACGGTTACGGCTATTGATGAAGCCATGAAGAAGCAGATTGCCACGACTGGACGACCTTTTGTTGGAGCGATGGGATTCTCTCAGGGTGGAACTGTAACGGCTGGACTTCTTTTGCGACAACAAGCTCTCAATAAGAAGTCTGGTCATGTGGATGGTCTCCGGTTTGGCGTATGCTTGATGAGCTCATGTCCGCCATTGCTGATGCGAGACGAGTCCTTGGAGAGCTCAGAGCAGATCTATATACCGACTTTGCATGTTATCGGCGCCCGTGATGATATTCGAGAGATGAGCCGTGACCTGGCCTCCAAACATTGTGCTGGGAAGAGTGCCAAGTTGATTGAATTCAATGCTGGACACCATATGCCTCAAGGCATGACTGACATCAAAGTAATTGCAGAGGCAATACTCGAGCTGTTTCAGAAGACCTCCCAAAATCTGTCAGAAAAAGACTGAATCCATCCATGCACCATCTATCACTTCAAGCTGGTCTTGAATCAACCTTGACAGCCAGAATCCTGAAGAAACATTCAGCAAACTACAGATAGAATAATACAGCTACTAGGCTGGTGGGACACGTCAAACTAGCTGGCAGAAAGAAAACGATGAGGAAATTGACGAGTTTTGTCTCATCTACTTGAAGAACAAAACATGCCGAAATAATAACATGTTGATAAGTCAGTCTCACGACAATCGATCGCAAAGCACACTGAGATTATGACAAGTTCATCACGATACAACTACACACCAGCGTCATTCAAAGCAATCATCCTCGATCGCACTTGGGTGCCGGGTCCGTCAACGTCGAATCGGGCTCTACCTATTGGGCAACACCCATGCATCGTACGATGCTCATACTAAAGTGATTATCAGAAAGCTTGTTCCTGAGCATCTATATTAGGAGTGAGAAGCATGAGTGTGTCAGATGCAGATGCAGCTTGCGGCCCATAGTGGTAGAGTATTAAGGAAGGAGACACAACGCATAGGTAAAATGAAAGATTGCATGTACTGGCAGTGGACAGGAGTCCTAGGCCCTTGTGACGTGATCAAAGCAATTTCAAGATCGGGGTATATGTCGGCAGTGTCCATGGAATACTCGGCACCGGAGAAATGAGCTGCGATGGTGTATATTCATGACAATAGCCATGATACCGCCCTGTCCGATCTTCTCAAACAAAGCATCTCTTCATCCCATCTCGAACAAGGGAACAGTGAATTTGATGGCAATCGATCATTAGTCAATCTGTCGCTTGCTTTGTGATACTTCACTCTCTTCTCAACAGATATTTCACTACAGCAAGGTACTTCCACAAACGATGTTCCTCACTGTTGCCAACTATGACTTCAGTCGGAAGACTACAGATCGTGGCACATCAGCTAAGACCGCATCGACCGCTCCCGATCAGTGTGATGGTACTTCAAACACGTCTGTCGGTTCCCATGACGATTTGAAGACTTCAAGCAACCCGGTCAACAAAGCTGACCCTGGCGCAACATCTGCATCTAAGCCGACTACCTCTCACTTTGGGCCCAGGTTGAGAAAGCTACCTCTATCTGGTGCCATTACGAAAAGTTCAAGCGAGTCGCCGTCCCTCATCACCGCTCCTGCTGGAGCCGTACCTGTCACTTTAGTGCAGCACGGAACCACTTCAGCCTATCTATCTTTCTCGGATATATACTCCAAATCCTCAAACAAGCCTGATATCGACCCTCGCAATAAGGCATCAGCTGCAGCCAATTCAATTACGTCGAAGCCGAGCGGACTCAACTCAGCGAGGTCATCCTTGTCGGATTCCAGATCGCCAACTTCAAGCAAGACCGACGTTCGATCTGACAGCTATCCTGATTCCGCCAAGTCAGCCATGACGAAGGTCTTTCCACGTTTGAGATTGGGGATTGGGCGCTCGAAGACGTCACCTGCTCTGCTGATATCAGATCCTATTTTTGAAGGAGCTGAAGGTGAAACCATTGGTGGCCGACCATATGCTGCTTCAAACTCTTCCGAAACTGAGGAGCATGACGCGGAGCTGGTAGGAATGACTGATGAAGATGCTACACTCAAGCTATCTGACCTGCAAGAGCCAAAGAAGGATCAGCACGACAAAAAGGGCAAGCGCGTCGCGATCAAGCTGCCACATTCCCAGGATCCGGAGGAGAAGGACAAACATGCCGCCATGAAGGTTAAGGAAGCCGCGTACAGTGCATCCGATGAGTACAAGTTGAAGGTCAAGGAAGATACGTACAAGGCTTCTGATGAGTACAAGATGGAGCTGGAGCGTGAGGATAGGAAGAAGCGAGCCGACGCTGTCATGGCTAGGTTGGACAAGATTCTAGGCCCGAAGAAACCAGAACCATGCGTCTACATCACCTACGTTTACACCTGCGGCCACTGGAAGCGCGCCCTGACCGAAGATCAAATCAAGCACTCTGACGACTGTCCTGGTGGTCCTGGTCGTTTCCAGCGATGCGGTAATCAGTATATCAACAGCACCTACAAACGATTCAACCTCAAGTGTGAAGACTGTGAGCCTTCTCCTGCACCAATCGCCAAGGCTTCGGATACTGTTGACGATGCTGCTTCTGAGCATGACTCGTATCTCGATTCCGATGAGGAGGGTGAATGGGATGTTGGTCTCTCGATGGAGGACTTCAATGGAACGATCGAGTAGGCTAGGTTTGACCTCTGTGATCTCGTAATGCTTGCTAGCTCCTTTCCTTCGGTCCATGAAGGCGACTACCTGTATTGGTTCTTCCAGATGCCTTCAAGAGGTCTTTCAATCAATATATGATACTCCTCGTGATCCCAAATCATGTGACGTAGGCCCCAAGTCCAATCGGCCTTTTTTAGGCGAGCTCCGCTAGTGCCCACTAGCGCTTTTGGGGGGATACAAAAACCCTGTCAGTCCCGTGACCTCGTCTCCCTCTTTCTTTCATCTTCAATTACGCTTTACGGTTAGTGACCCGCTCCATGCCCGCATTGTCTGCCCCTTGCTGATCGTGCCTTCCCATCCTAGGAAATGGATATGCATAGTACCACTCCGGTGTCGAAGACTCTCGCCGAGAGAGATGGCAGGAACGTGGTCGTCACCGACGACCAGTACTTGGCTATGACCCGCGGGATCACGACCCTCAACAAATGCTATCTTACTACCAACATCTTCCACGGTTGCCAGCATGTCGAGCAGTCCAGCTGGCATATCGAGCACAGATGTGATCTGCGAGGTCAGCCTAACAAGCTCTGTGGTGACGTGTCTAAGACCGTGTTGATCCTCACTCTACCCGGCAAATGCCACGAATGCGATCCTAGTCATACGCCTCGGATCGAAAAGCGCACGGTCGAGAAGAGCGGATCCGATGAGTATCAACGCTCAAAAACCGTTCCGTGGGAAACTGTTCCTCGACCCCTCGAATTTCTAGTCATACCCGATCAATTCATACCTCGAAGTCCTCCTGGCAATACCAAGTCAACGGGTCGCACAAATGACAAGCTCTCTGAGGTCGCATCCGCACGTAAGTGAGACCATTACCGATACAACTTTCTAAGTCTCTAATCTGTCCTTAGGTGCCTCCACGGCTACAGTCAAGCATCGTGCCAATAGGCTGACAACATCGGTCGATACCTCAGGTAATCTTGACGAGGATTATGATGATCATATACCCGGCCGCCTCGGTAACTTCCCAGGATCGAAGTTCACGTCTAGGGTCAATACCAACACTCGAAAGGGCAAGCGCGTATTGGAGCAATCTTCAGAAGGCGAGGATTACCCAGTCGCTAAGACCGCCAAGATTACAAGAAAGGCCAAGCGTGGCAGAAAGTCAACTAAGCCGTCTGAACAAGATCATAGGGCTACTGACATGGGCGCCGCTGTTGCCGGTAATACCGTCACAACATACAACATGGAAGATGCGATTACTAATACGAATGAACGTGCTCGAGAAACTGCAGCGGTCGCGGGTGTTACTGGAGCGACAGATGTTAATCGAGAAGTCGACATTGCAGGACTTACTGTTGCTGATCCAGCTGCACCGTCTCTCGATAATGCTCTAACTCTTGGTGTCAAGACTGCTAGTGAAGCAATCTCTCCTAGAGGCAAGGTCGCTGCTGAGGCACTTTCTATGATTTCAACTGCATCAACTACTGGCAGAAGTATGAGATCGCAGGCTAGGGTGGAGGCTACGGCCAAAGCTGCGAGATTGGCTGCTGAAAAGGCTGAGGCAAGTGCCGCGGGTATCGAGGACGAACCTGAGGTTCCCAATACTTCGACAGCTGCTACGCCTGTGGGTACAGGTAGTGCACAAGCAAGGGCCCGTGATCCCAATTACTACCACACTCCGACTGTCCCTCCCGGAGGTCAGCATTTGCACCGTCTCCAAACCACGCCAGGCACGATGGTGACACACCACGGAATAGAGGGAGGAGTCGTTTACGCTGGATTTGGAGGCCCCGTCTTTCCCCCACTTCGCATTGGTTGCAAGATCACGATCAGGGACGGACAGTATATGCGAAGCTGCTCCAAGCAAGGCTTCAGCAAAGCTCCATGCCCTGATTCTCTTTTCGGTATTTCTCCGACATTGATCTATGAACCGGAGCGTGAAGTCCAGGCTGGTCAAGTTGAGGCGAAGTCTAAAGTCCAGATTGGTCAAGTATGGGATACGAGCTGTCTCATCCACAATGCCAAACCCGTATCGGACTTGGACAAGGACGATGTGCAATTGCAGAAGATGCTGGTGATGCATAAGAAGGGTTATCATGACGAGAAGAAGCCGACGAAGAGGGGTGGGAATAAGGGTCGAGGTGCTACGGGATCAGCCAAGACAGCCAGTGCTTCTTGATCTCATGATCATCTGAGTATATGAAGACTGGGTATGGATCTGAAACAGGTCTCTACCGATAATATCGGGGAAGTGTGTAAGATAGACGGATAGTCAGCCATAGGCTCAGATCAGTCCCATGCAATCGAATTCGAGTCAACCATGACCTCAATCCTCGGTGCATGAAACCAAGTCGCTTGCTTGCACATTCTGTCTGTGAGAGAGTCTTCGTCTTTAAGCCTTCAGTGATTTTCTGGATGGTAGACTTAGCTTTGTTTACATCCCTTTTGATTAGGTAGGCGGTGTGCTTTTACGCGAGGAAGAAAGGAGGGATTTGACAAGATGAAGTCATGTACATATTATCTGATCATTGTGCCGATAGTCTAATCGAAGATGATAGATTGAATCTAGTAGAATGCCTCTTTTGCGATAATAGATAGACAAAATTCGCTTGGAGGTTCGGAGTGCTACATTGCTATATTGCTTCTCTGGCTCTATTCTAGCATCAATACGTAGTGTAGTGGCCCTCTATATGTCAATCTGCTCCAATTGTTCCCAACACATATGGTGTTATGATCGATGATCAACGATGTACAGACATTGAATAGGAGACAGTCAACATATGTATGAGAGATGGTGAGGGTCTCTGGCTCCATGCTGCTGGGAGATATGTGCAAGTCTCGGAAGCGATATCGTATTAAGTTCTCGAAAAATCAAACGGTCCTTGCTCCATCAAGCTATTGCATCAGGTCTTCCACTGCGTGGATAGTAGGTTCAAGTAGCAGTGGAAGGGTATATTCACTGAGAAGCTGGCCGACTGTTGTTTCATTGCCGTTGCTGGAATTCAGGATGCCCGCTGGCCATATTTGCTGTAAATATAACTCGGAGCAGACATATAGCACCTGACTTTGATAGGTAGACACTTGTAACCCTCATCATGCCATGCTATCCTGCTTTCTGATACCCACCCTGTCTCTCCATGCCTGAGTACCAACCCAAGCCATACCACAATCTAAACAAGAAGGCCCCCATCAAAGCAGAATGTTGAAAGACGGACTCCACAGAAGAACAGAATGGTGCGCCTGCGCTTTTGGAGCTTTATCGGCACAGACTTCCCTCCAAAAGCTGCTGGAGAGCTCACCCGTGTAGACTTGCCCTGTCTATAATTGTCGCTGCTCCTCCACAAAGAGCCTGCCCCTTCTCAAAGAGGGTCTAGTGAAGCGGCTCCACCGCCTGATAGCCGTAATTCTCCGGAGTTCACCCAGCATGCTGTTCAAAGCCCTCTTCCTCTCCTCCCAAATCCTCTTCCTCTTCCTCTTCCTCTTCCTCACCCTCTTTCCTCCATCAACTTTCAACAACTTCATTGACTGTTACCTGAACAGTCAACTGTGCATCAAGAAGTGTAAGTCCGAAAGCAAAACCTCTAGACCACCAGAAGATGCTCCCCCATACCCTGTTCTCCAGCTCCTTCCATCACCACTGTTTCCCCCTTCTCATCACCATTCGTTCCCCCATCCCATCACCGTCACCTTCAACCCTTCCAACCCCAACCCAGCACTTCATCTTCCCTCCGATCTTCCATTGACACTTGAAGTCACCTACAACTCCATCGATCGTTGTCTTTCTGTCCGACAACACAACTGACAAGCATTAAAGTGTTCTCCCCTCCATCCCGTCGGTTCTCAATATCGAGAGCGCGACAATCAACTTCTCCAGGTAAGTCGCGTCCTCCATCTTCACTTGAAGATGCTTTCCTCTCCATCTCTGACCCTTTCGCCTTTGATCAGACAATTGTACACTCACAATAAATCAATAACAAAGACTTTCGATCTCCAGCGACTGAAGCTGTGGAGATACTGTACCCCCATATACGACAAGACACCGTCTTCGCTTGCCCCACGACGCCAATCAACAGCCACGATGCCTGTCATTTGCCTTAAGCACGTCAGGGAGGACCAACGTCTCGGTGTTCTCATGGAAGTGGAGGACGAGAAGGCTCAGTTTCTCTCCGGCTTTCGTGACCGCATGGGTAAGTCTTCCTTCTTACCTCTATCCATTCTCGCAACATCCCTCCTCCATCACCCTCCCTCCCATCTCCTGCGTCTCACTTGCAGCTTGCGCGTAGTCGCGTCGTTGATCCTTACCCATTGACATCCTCCATCGCACTTCCTCCCTCCTACTCCCACTCTCCTGCGTCTTTGCGAACATCAGCATTACAGCTCCAATCATCACATAATGGTTTCGATGTCATCAATCTCTCTGCCTCTGCTTTTCTGGACATTGGCATCTGCGCTGCCTTCTCCATCCACAGTACAAAGGTCGTTGCATGGCATCATACTTGCAATGTGGCACTTGCCTCCATCATCAATCATCCTCTACCTCTTTGAATCATACACAATTCCTTCCATCATTTACCATACACTTCCTTTCCATGGCTAAGGCAAATCGACCACTAGGTCGCTGCTTTCTCGCTTCTCGGCCCAACATTCTCCTTACTCTTACTTTCTTACCCTCTTTCCATCTGCAACAAGTCACTACATCTTCCTCCGTCTTTCCACCCACATCACACCGATGACAATATGCACAAGCTAAACCTTCCCAGCTTCCACCAAGTTCCGCGCTCTCGCCAGAACGTATGAAATTGTTGAATATAGCGAGGACTACAAGGGTTTGTCTGAAGGCATCAAGCTCCGCTATGAAAGGTTTATAGAAGATGGTGCAACATTCAAGGTCGACCTCATTGATCTCTCGCGAGACAAGTCTCCTCCCTCACCTCCCCCGCCGCCTCCAAATACCCCAACCGGTGACGTTCTCGACCTCACGGATGCGATTGCACGTTCGGCCGCTAAGCACAAGCAGTACGTACGTTCTCTCAACAAGCCAAAGTCACCCTCCCCTTCCCCTCCCCCACCCCCACCCAACACTCCGGAAAAGTCAAAGTGATGGATCGATATCGGTGTATACTGCTCAGGAAGGTTAGCTGGTTAGCTGGTAACTGGAATGGGTTGGTTCAGTGGCTGGAATGGGTTCTTCTCATTGATGGTCATGAAATGCTTGCACGGTCGACACGTTGATATGGAATGAAATGGATTGCGTATAATGAGTAGATCTGCAGATATGACGGAAGACTTGCAACAGATAGTGGAATGGAGCTGAAGTTGCTTGCATCTCGCATGCCTTGGCCGTGCTGTGTTGCGATATACCTCGCGTGATGGTAGGTTGAAAAGTTAGACAAGGACTAGGGGTTGCAAGATAGGAGGATTGGCAAGTGCCTAGTACTCCTTGGTAGGAGTGCCCAATGACTTGTCGGCTTTGAAAGTCGCTGAGACGTGTCATTGAGACGTGTCCTTGCGTGGTATTCAGTTGAAACTTCCAAACACTATGCGCCCGTCTTGTTAATTTGATCGAGAGCAAGTGCCGGATTTCCTCCGTTTGACCCAATCTCTATGTGTATTTCCATACTTCCTGAAGTTCTTTCATAGCTTGAAACAAGGAGTCATGTCGAGGCTCTGACTGGTGCACGGGCAAACGCTTAACGTGAGCTAGAAGGCGTGCACTTGGCCTTGATGTCTTGCTGTTCCCAGCGAAATAATATGGTGTAGTGGAAGGTTGAAGGACAAGAAGCGGTCTTCAGGATGCACCTTTCATGATTTGGGAATGCCCAATACGCAGATCCTGTAGCTGCTCGTCGTCTTTCTGGATCATTGTGTTGTTCGATTGTTGTAGAAGAATGAAGGCTTCGTGACTTAGGACAAGTCCTATAACGCATCAGCAAATTGCTTGATCTCGTGAAGCTTTCACTGCGTTGATGTTCTGTGCTGTGTGTTATGTGTCATTGCGTGATACCTGAGTACAGGGAGAACAGAAGCTCTGCCCGGGCTTAGTAGAATACTGAGTCGTAAGCACGTAGCTGTCTTGCATAAGTTGTCTGGGCAGGTCTCTCAAGGCGCCAACGTTTCCTTGTTGTCCTCGGTCTCTGGGCATCTTGACTTCTTCTTCTTCTCTTTGCGTCTCTATTCTGAACCTTCTGTGTCCAGTTCTGCTGGCTGTGTCCGTGATTAGTCCTGATATCAGAGTCCACCTCCGGTTGAAACGGGGTGGAATTGTGTGCAGGTGGATCTGGTGGCGATCCATTTCGAAGTAAGCAGCTTTACAAGGTGAGGTGAGGCTGAATATATGGTTAATAGATACACCAGTGCCTGAAGATGCTGCCTCGATGCTCCATAACCATCTGTTGACTTGGATATTGTTGAGTGACGTGCGAATCGTGTCAGCGAGGTGGAAGAGCGGACGTGTAAGCTCAGGTGGTCTTTCAGGGTTCGACAAGAGCCTCAGTCCACTTGTCTGCATCCGCCTCGATTCAACCCGCTCTTCCCCATGAACTCTGGCGGAGTGGAACAATGACCTACACTACTCTAAGTTGCTTTGATGCTTTGACAAATGCCAAATGTGCACGGTGGGTGTTTATTCCTGCTTTTAGCATATACGCTGACATATCACCCAGCATCCGTTCCTTTGCACATGGCCAGAAGACGAGTCATACGTTCGCAGTCCTTGATTACAGGAGTAGCGAATGCTCCGTCTGAGCTCGGTCTGAGCTTCCACATACTTCATTTCATGTCCCTGTGCCGCTTCTTGAACTTGTAACGTGAGCTTGGAAGACTGACTTGCAGTCTCGGCGTCCTGAATCGGATTATGAGCAGGTTCTCGATGTCTACTCTTTGGAATTTCGCTCTCGATTTCCGATAGCGAAGCTGAATGAGTATCACAGGGATGTGGAATCAGCATTCATATTGGAGTATAAACAGCATGCGAGAAGTGGCTTACCTTGTGTTAGAGCCTGTTATTATTTCGGGAATACCATCTCAAAGCCAAAACCCTCAACACACTCAGCTCTGTTCAACGCAACTCTGTCAATTCTCATCTTCGTGTGGATTTACTCTGCATTATACCACATGGCTGCTGCTATCAAGGCTTTATTTTCAGACCGAATCTTGATATTAAGGGTATAGAAGCACTTGGATCGCGAGCTGCACTTCTCCGCTTCGAGGAGAGACGTAGGGCAGGTTGTCCTTAAACCCGAAGTCTTGATCGAAGCTTGGTCCAGATCTGAAAATCGATCTTCGATGTAGAAAGGGTTCGGGGTGGTCTGCTGCAAGAAATTCGGTTCGGCCTTGTAGATTCATGAATTCGATTGCTTGATGGAAGGTCATGACTTCTGTTTCTTGGGTCCTTAGTTATCGTGCTTGGCCTCTCCCAGATGGCATCACCCAACCCATCATCCCTCATTCTTCGAACGCATGTGTAGAACATTTGTTAGCCTGCTTCAATCATCGTCTCTTGAAAATCCAACTTTACGAAAACAATAACTCACTTCTCCACCTTGTACTTCAGTCTTAATTAAACCATTACCATCAACCTTCTTTCATCGCTCTTTTCAAATTGCCTTCAACTTAGATATTGATGTAAACAGGAGAAATCAAGAGGAAAATCCATGCATACTTCTTATCTATGCCATGCCATGCTTCGAGATCACGTAAAGGGGAAGGGAAGCAAGCGCTATTTTACATACAATACACTGTCATCCAACCTTAATTCATCGCCTTGGCTCCCTATCCATGTTGCTGAGTCTACTCTTTCTCACCTCCATGAGTGGTGAGGAAAAGGATTTTTCTCACTTCCACGCCGCTTCCACTCCCCACACCATCCCTCCCAATCATTTTTCCTATCCCATTATTTCATACTCTTCAAAAACCCCTCCAGATCAAAGCTCTCCTCATACTCCTTATTATCCCACAGCTCACCCAAGTCGTCCAGCCAACCCTTCTTCCCCTTCTCTCTCACCTCACCAGTCGCATCCACCATATCCTCCTCTCTATCCTCTCCTGGCTGCGCCGAATCTTTATTGAGATCGAGACCTTCGCCGAGTGTGAAGAGATCGAGGATTTGGTCTGTTTCCATGGTGCCCAAGCCGGCGTTTTGTTGGTTTACTACTGTGGAGGCGATGTCGATCTTGAAGCGTTGGAGTCTGTTTGCAATGTATTAGAGAGTGTGAAGAGAAAGGAACCAGGAAACATACGATAAGATCTTCTCCTCTAATGTCCCCCTTGTAATAAGCCTATAAACATTAACCACCTTCTTTTGTCCAATTCTATGCGCCCGATCCATAGCTTGCAAATCCTTCTGTGGATTCCAATCATGCTCCACAAAGATGACTGTGTCCGCCCCGGTCAGATTCAGTCCCAACCCGCCAACGCTCGTTGTAAGCAGCAACACATCGTACGAAGGATCAGTATTGAATTTGTTGACAATATCCTGCCGTTTTGATGCATCAACTGAGCCGTCCATGCGCAGGTATTGCACCGAAGGCAGCATCTTCTTGAGGACATCAGTTTGGACCATGTCGAGCATTTCTTTCATTTGGCAGAATACCAGCGCCCGGTGAGGGGAAACATAGGATGTTTCTGTTGTGAGCTCATTTTCCCCTGTGGGCTCGGTACCAATTCCACAATCGACGAGGAGATCTCGTAAAGCGGTGAGTTTGGGGGCATGGACAGGATCGCGGAGACTGGTGCCTTGTTTGGCGAGGATCCGTTGCGTTTCGTCGTATTGTTTGTGCCCTTCTTTCATGACCAGAGCAGGGGAATTGCAGAGTTTGCGCATGTATTGAAGGGCTTGGAAAACATGCTGTTTGGATTCTTTGTCTCCTGAACGGGCTTTCTCCGCCAAAGTTTTGCTTTCCTTCCGAGTGAAGTCTTCGAAGAGTTTCTTTTGAAGGTCGCTAAGATCGCAGTAATAGTTTTGGAGGATCTTGGGTGGGAGATCATCCAGGACTTCTTCTTTGAGTCGGCGCAGTAAGAACGGGAGGACTTGTTTATGCAGAGCTTCGATGGCAAGCGCACCGGCTTCTTGCTCTTTAGAGGAGGACTTGCTGAAGCGGCTGGCTGCAATAGGCTTGGCGAAACGGTCCATGAAGACTTTCTCGGCGCCGAGAAACCCGGGCATAAGGAAGTCGAAGAGGGACCATAGCTCGAGGACGTTGTTTTGTATGGGGGTGCCAGAGAGGATTAGACGATGGTTGCTGAGAAGTCGCTTCACGGCGATGGTGACTTTTGCGCGAGGGTTCTTGATCAAATGACCTTCATCAAGGACTAAATAGTTCCAGTTGAGAGGAGTTAGGATCTCTGCATCATTTCGGCAAATATCGTATGAAGTGATGACGATGTCTGTCGTTCCAAGCTGATCCTTAAGGCGTTGCCGATCAGAGGGAGGTCCGACATAGGCCATGCAAGACAGGAAAGGAGCGTAAGTTCTGATCTCTTGCTGCCAATGACCAGACAGAGTTGGAGGGCAGACTATAAGAGTTGGTAGCCTTCGAACATCTGGCGCTCCAGTCTTGGCGAACTCTTCTGCACGCATGTGATGATCACTTGCTATCATGCACAGAGTCTGCAACGTCTTACCCAAGCCCATATCATCGCAGAGAATGCCATGCAGATGGTACTTGTTGAGGAAATTGAGCCAGTTGACACCATCCTGTTGATAGGATCGGAGAGTGGCTTTGATCGCGACTGGAATTTCAAAGGGCTCGACTTTGTGAGGATCGAGCAGCTGAGCAATGAACGTTCGTTCTCGATCACGGCCCTTCAACAGCTCTTGTGATAGACCCGGCGGATCAGGGATACCAGCTTCCAGAGGCACCAACTTGACCAGCGTAGCGAACGTCGTAGTGGCAATCAGACGAATATCGTTGTCCGAATCGCTCATCCGTCCAAGGACTGGAACAATGAGGAAGATAACATAAGGTAGGATTCTGTCCCCCATGACTTGTATGAGGTGATAGACAACTTCAATAGCACCTTGTCGGAAATTGAGGTCCACTGGGTTGCTGATTGACGGTAGCACCTTCTCCACCAGCATAGTCATACCCTCTACAGTGACGACGCTACAAATGGTAGCAAGACACTTAGCAGCCATATACCGAAAGACCGAGAGCTCTGAGTGTAGTGCCTTGCCGACCAGAGGAAGCTGCTCAATGACCCAAGGATACAACGAAGTATGCGCAGTGGGCGTGAGCGCTCGAAGAACAGACATGCTATCAATAGCAGATTGGCCTGCCTCTTGCTCTGGATCCTTCGTATCTGCAGGTAGCTCGCTAGCAAATGCATGTCGCAAGGGTTCCTCAATCAACGATTTCAGCGTGGGTACTTTAAGCAAGAGCTCTGCACCGAATATGTCACAAAGCTGCTCCAAAGCTTCCTTAGCACCTCTGCGAATGATTCTAGCCTCCTTGGCTTCTCGTGCAAACTTGACAGCATCGGGATGATCCTTCCGATCTTCTTCCTTCCGAAGTGACAGGATGTTGCTAGTAAAGCTTACATTGGGTACGAACTCAGGTGTTTCTGATGTATCGATACAACTAAACTTGGTCAAGTTCGAAACGACCTTCTGTGCTGGGCCTGATCGACCGCCTTCTGCAAATAGCTCAATGAGGCGGGCCATGCCAAGCGCAGAGCGTTGCTGGAGCTCAAGGTTCTCTTCCTTCTTAACACTGTCCATCATACTCTTGATGATATGAGTAGGCTTCTTTGGTGAGACTTTCATTGCAACCAACGCGCTTGCAGCAGCAGCTTTTATCCGGATATCTCGTTGATCTTTAGCGCTCTTGGCAATCTCTAGAGCTTCCATGGCGCTTTCACAAGCTTCATTCAAGGCCTGAGTAGCAATGAGACGCTGGCTCGGAGCAAGTGCCTTCTTCAATCGGTCGAAGTCCTCATTGACGCACTTGTCAGCTACCTGTAGCGAGAAAGCGTCGGGTCCAGCTTCTGGCTCTCCTTGTACGACTACCGCAAGCGTTGGTAACTTACCCGGAGAAAGCTTGCCAACATCACGGAATGTGTTGAGTAATTGCGAGCTTTGGGCGCGCGCGATCTGCGTATAGCTCACGAGATCACGATAAGCTGCTGGCCGATCGGTCTCAATAATCTTCAACAAAGGATCGACGAATCGCGACGGTTGCGCTTTGGACAGACATGCCTTGGCATACTCATCAATTATGATGGATGCGGTAAGCTGTGTCGAAGAGAATGCAGAGTCCATGCCTGGAACGATACTTGCATCATAGTCTTCTACAGCTGAGGATGGCACAAGAGACATGACCAAGCCCATTGCCTTGGCTGCCGTCAATCTCGACCTTATGAGAGTGTCCATGCCAACCAAATCAACGTCTCCTTGCATCATGTGGCCGTCTACATCATGTGAAGAGGTTGATACCACGGGCTCGATGTTCTTAGCTGACTTTCGTCGCCTCTTTGTCGGAGGTTCTACCGAAGTTGGAGAAGGTGGTTTCGCTGATGTTGGGACGTAATTGCTCGGAAGGGAGTATGTACTACCTGAAGGTTTTTGAAAGAGTGTTGCATTCATTGGGATAGCATGTCTTGATATGCCAATAGGGTGGAGAGTAAGCTGCATGAGTGGGTCGATGTGCGGTTTAAATTCCTCGGCCAAAGCCCTAGGCGTCTTTGCCAAGTGAGATACTAAGCCCGTCCAGACCTGGAGAGAAAGATTAAGGGTTTCGAGGTTTCGTTCGACCAGGAGATTCTGGTAAATCAAGCGCAGGATCTTGCCGTTCAGCCAATCACGCGTGCCTTCGCCTTCAATATTGACGAAGGTAAGCAAAGCTCGCAGTACAGCAGATCGCACTGAAGTGATGGTGTGTCGAAGGAAAGGGTAGAGTCGAGGGACAAGGTTTGCGAATGATTGTTCCGAATCCTTTGCGGCATTCTTCTTCATAGCTTCCAAGACCTCGGGAAAGCTGCAGAGCTTAGCAAGCAGATCCATGATCTGACCAGTACTGGCACTCAAATCATCACCGAGATTCGATAAGCAATCCCAGACAGTATTCATGAGATCGTCCAGGGCTTCTGGTCGCAAATTGACGAACTCCTTAGCGATGGGTATGAGTGTTGCAGCGCTTACTGATCGTACATCATCATCGAAATCTCCGAGACCTTTCATAACGGCTTGAATGACACCATCAATCAGGTCGCTATCCTTGAGAAGCAGGTCGTTTCGTACTGCTACCAAGTATCGCAGCCCTATCATGCCACCGTGACAGATGGCCCATCCTGGTCGTTCCAGCTTGAGATCATCCTGCATCACCATCCGGTACAGTATCCGATGTACCGAGTAAACGGCAGAGGCTTGGAGATGTAGAAGCAAAGCACCAAGGGTCTGGCCAACCGTTTCTCGTATCGGTGCCACGACTGTATCAGACACATAGTCGCCAAAACGATCGAGCATGAACACAGAGCAGAGTCGGCAGGCAAGATCATCAAGCCATTGTCCATTCAGCTTATCATTCTCGGCACGTGATTTTCCACTTAAGCGGCCCGCACCTTGTCCTTGGGCGCGCATGATTTCGCGAAGTCCCATAGCAGCACCATGTCGCGTCTCCCATTGCGGATCGAATAGATCAACCATCAAGAAATCACACAAGCGTTCATATGGCCATTCTGCTCCTTCAGCTTCGTCATCTCTTTCGAGCTCTGATTTGATTGGCATCACTGGGCCCTTGAATTCTGAGACGACCTTCGTATTTTCATCAACTTCTGAGGTTCGCTCCAGTGACAGATAGTCAGAAAACCCTTTCGAATCATCGCTAGCAGCATCTGGCATAGCGTCGTCCAGAGAGTCCCCGGTGTTCGTCCGTCGTATCGACAGGTCAACCATACGGTTCTTGCTGCCAGCGTTCTGAGCTTCTCGCTTTCTTTTGCGCTTCAGTTGGTTCAATTGTCTAGCACTAAGACCTGAATTTGTTTTAGGAACGCCTGAAGCCTGTACGCTGCTCTGTCGTGAGACACCATTTGAGCCCTCCGTATGAGGACTGGCTGAACCATTTTGCTTCAGTGGGATGTCAATGTCCACATCTTCTTCGATGTACTTTCCCAAGAGCCCCATTCGGCCAGGAAGCGACTTCTTCTGATGAGCGAGGCGCTCGGCAGGATCAAGACTTGCCAGTGCGTAGTCAATGTCTCGTCCACCCCCTCGGACAAGTTCCTTTCCATGTTTGAGAATTGAGAGTACATCGAGCGTTTCGAGACTCAATCGTCCATCTGGTAGTGGAGTCTCTTTGACAGGGTCTTCCTTCTTGATTCCATTTCCATTCTGATAGTCTTCATTCTTGGTTTCGCTCTTGGTCAGGTCATCAATTGCATTCGGATCATATCGTTCAGCATTGTCCACAATGCCACCTAGAGCCTTAGCAGCAGAGACTCGAGTATCCCATGTCCTGTGACGAAGATATGGGACGACTCTTGTAAGCAGGTTGAAGAGCTCCTCTGGGTGGGCTTTCTGAACATCGGCAAGTTGTTGAGCAGCCGTATTCCTGATTAGAGCTGTACTGCCTGTCTCCAAGAGCCTAGTAATGACGGTCAGTATTCTTCAAAAACATAGTAACCCAGACGGGCCATGGGTTATGCTCACGTGACAAGTCGATCTAGCCTACGATCACATGACATTAGCAGCTATTCCCGAATGAGATGCAGATGCGATGAGTCGCCCCAAAAAAGATGAAACTGACCTTGAAGCCATCCTCCATACGCGTCTGCATCCTCTGGACTGAGACGATGAATGATGCGATCAACGACACGCCCTGAACATTCGACGATATTCACATGAGTTTGCGTGCAGGGACCAGGGAATTTACAAGCAGCCCGATCTTTTCAAAGAGCGTTTGTTGGTTCACTGCTTGCACGTATCTTTTGTTGCATGCGTGCACGAAAGGCGAAGAGGCGCTCAAATTGGTAGCAAGATTGTCGCAATCATGACAAGAACGTGGGAGGAAGTCGTCTATTGGTCGATCGGCTGCAAAGATCGAGGCGAAGCTGAATCTGATCAATGGGCAGCAGGCGCTATGTAAAGAATGCGCCTGAGCGTTGAAAGCAGGGGTTTCCAAGTGGTCGAATTCGAGTATCGTGACCTTGAATTATGGTGAAGCGGCAGTGTAAGGGGCGCTGTGTTTACTGTGCTGTGCTGTACCGGTATTGTACAGGCCGACTGGCTGGTTGGTACCTCGAGGGTTGCAATTTGGGGGGGTTGGGGGGGGAGTCGCGATTATCTACCAGTTGGTACAAGTATTCCGTTGTTACCTATGGGCGTCGGGGTGGGTTGGATGCACTTTTATAACTGCGCAGTTGCTGTGAATGGCGGAACGCGGCTTAGCGAGTGGGTCCTCTACTTAGCGCGCCTAATCCTAGTGAGTCTAACGGAGGGCACAGCGAATCAGCGACGCTACAGGCTTGAGCAGCTAAGAAACAACGGAGTACAGTATCTGGCCTTGACTCCATGCGTCGCGTTCGACATTTTTGACACCCCTTCCCATTATTTATTCTGTCAAAGTCAAAGTCAGAGTCAAGTCAAGGTCAAAGAAAGTTACAGTAACATCAAAGTGACAACCGAGCTATGTCCGAGACACCGCTGTCAGTCTGAAAGCAGGACCTCAATGAACGGGGACTTGTAGTAGAAGTGATGGCACCAGGTGTTTGTTTACCTGATCAGGTTCCATACAGAATTTCATTTCGAAGCCTGTAAAGTACGCAAGTAGGATTCAGGCGCTTGTGGTGTATCAAGGAAGGTTCTGAACACCGCCATCGACTACATACTCCTCTATCCGTATCCGAGGATGCTACAAAGCTTGCAGAACCCCAAATAGGAACCTATCAGAGTTACCTAAGTCTGGCCAAAGTCAACATGTTCTGATCAGCGACATTGAAACGGGCGGGCATTGGTCCGATCAATAAAACTCGAAAGTCAAGTGAGTCAGAGAAGATGGCATGGATGTTCTCTTTTGTGTGGTCTCCGAGTAGTTTTGTTGAAACCTCCAGACTTGGCTAGACAAGAATGAGGACATTCTGAGATCTGCTACGTAAACAACAGAAGACACGATGCACAGCCTGTATGCGGCTTACGAATGGAGACTACTCGCAGTCTTATTAGGCAGACCAGATAGATGAATTGGAAGGTCGATGTTGTTAGCACACAGTTTCAGCACTTCCAGCTGCTCCCCTCGTCCCGCCAAGTCTAAGATCTTGGCCTTGCCGAATATGTAGGCGGTCGTCGAGAATTGCCAGATTATCACGTGCATATTATCTCCAAGGCATGACAAGGACAAACTAAAACATTCAACGACAACGCTGTGCCTGCCCATGATCTTGGCCTTTCACAGGGCTACTCTTGCATGGTAGAGTGCTGCATGCAACACCCGATGCGGTGATACAGCTGTTTGCCCGTCTTTCGTGGCCCCTTGAGTCCCCAACATGGCCTCCTTTAATCCCCCTTCGATACCGACGGCAGCCCAGCGACCTGCTGCTTTTGGAGGTCCAGTGCCTATCGCAGACTCTACGGCTCCGACGGGAACATTTGCGCCAGGGACAAAGATACAAGTTGGAACTCATAAGGTAGTCATACAGAAATACTTCTCCGAAGGAGGTTTCGCCCATGTCTACCTTGTTAAGCTTCCGAAACCCATCGATGGGACAGACATAGCAGTGTTGAAGCGCGTTGCCGTGCCAGACAAAGAGAATTTGGCCAACATGCGCACCGAGGTGGAGACCATGAAGAAATTGAAGGGCCACAGACCCATTGTTACATATTACGACTCGCATGCATCACAATTGAAGGGAGGAGGGTATGAGGTTTTCCTGCTAATGGAGTTCTGCAACGGGGGAGGGTTGATAGATTTCATGAACACGCGGCTTCAGAACAGATTGACGGAGCCTGAGATTCTGAAAATCTTTTCTGACGTCGCAGAGGGTGTGGCTTGCATGCATTATCTGAAGCCTCCGCTCCTGCATCGAGATCTGAAGGTCGAAAACGTTTTGATCAATACCTTGGGAGGTGCACGGCGGTTCAAACTCTGCGACTTTGGTTCTACGGCTCCTCCCAGACCGGCCGCTACAACCCCAGCCGAATGTCGACTGATCGAGGACGACGTCCAAAAACACACAACCCTGCAATACCGAAGCCCGGAAATGATCGATGTATATCGAAAAATGCCTATAGATGAGAAGTCCGATGTATGGGCGCTGGGGGTGCTCTTGTATAAATTGTGCTATTACACCACCCCGTTCGAGACCCAAGGGCAACTTGCTATACTGAATGCAAGCTTCAAGTTTCCAGCGCATCCTGTTTTCTCAGATAAACTGAAGAAGCTGATAGGCAAGCTCCTCTTGTCACACCTCGTCGTCCCCTGCTAATCGTAGCAGGCTCAATGCTAAAGGAGAATCCGAAATCTCGTCCCAACATTTATCAAGTACTAAGAGAGGCATGTCTCATGCAAGGGTTTGAGCCACCCATCAAAGACGTAAGTATAGGCATACCTGACTTAGGATTTAGAATCCTACTGACAGTGTCAGATATATGCTGGTAGGTCACAGTCGGAAGCAAGAAGGAATCAGCAGCTACCATCCCCAGGCACAGCCATTGCTTCACCGCCGATAGGAGCTGTGTTCGCCCCGCCAACCCAGCAACATCAAGTCATACCAGACGTAGTACCCATGCGCCGAGGGAGACCGACAACCAGCTCCCAGGGTCACGTATCCAAACCAAGCCCGTCACCTGGATTGACCGCCACAAGTGATCCTTTTGCAGCGTTAGATGGAAAGCCTCAGAGTGGGCATGTCGACGAGATCTCGAATCGCTTTCCGAGCTTGGACCAGTTCTCGCTCTTACACGATGGAGGCCAGTTTGACTTCGATGCGAAGCCAGCTCTTCCACCCTCTCCTTCACGGGGTCTTGAGCAGCGTGTCACTGAAAGGCTGGCCGATGATGCTTTTGCTGTTTCTTCAAAACCAGCACCACAAACAGCGATGAAGCCATCATCTACCGTATCAAGAGCACAGACTACCATAGCGAAGACTTCTGCATTGCAGTCCGTCAATGGTCCGTCTCCTATCATACATCAGCCATCTCCAACACGGCCCGTTCACAGCAATTATGTATCTCATGGAACCATGACCTTACCAGCTCCTCCCAATCAGTCTAAATACAGTCCTTCACCACGTCTAACGCCAAGTGATCATCACCGATCGACAAGCCTGCCGAGAAACCAGGCCCAGTTGCATCCCGAACAACACCATGTGCCACCAATTAGTCCTCGACTTAACGTTCATTCGCCAAATGTATTGTCACCGAAATCATCATTCGAAGGAGGCAGAGCAACGAGTGAGGCACTGGCGAGAGCGAGGTCAACCAGCTCTCGACCACGTCCTTCAAGCACATATCTTGAGTCGAATATGGACTATCTACGAGAAAAGGAGAAATCGAAGGAACCGAGTCGGCCATTAATGTCGACAGAGAGAAGACCATCCTACTCAACCCCCGATCTGGCACTTCCCGATACAACGTCTGATGACGAAACCAACATTGAATCTAATGTCGAGTATTTGCGTGCCTTAGAACAAGAAGAAGCGACCAAGAATCATCGACGACATAGTGGGGGTCACAAAGTTAAGCGCACCAGTCTGCCATCATTGTCTGGCACCAAGAACCTATTGGCTGGCAAGTTTGGAGATGCTTTCAAAAGGTTCGAGCATAATGCAAGCGCTCCTCCAGGCCCACGGACACCAAGTCCGCTTAATGACATGGAACGGCGAGATCTGACACCCATCGCTGGCTCCGAAGCCACAGATGGAAGAAGCGATGACGGCAACGTGCTCGCTGAAGACATGGAGAACATGCCACCGGAGCAAAGGCGTGAGATCGAGCGACGACGTCTCTCTATGGAAGAAAAGCGCGTAGCCAATGCCGCGGCAGAGTACAAAAAGCGATTAGCAGATCGTGGTAGTGGTATGCCTCCACCCAAAAGCATCGGTGGCGTCTCTCGCGCCACCAGCATTCAAAACAAGGTCCGGAACCTTCTCGATGAAAGCCAACAAGGATCGCCGCCTAAAAAGACAGCTGACGGCTATGGCAAATATACTTCGAATACAGCACCCATTCCACAAACCAGCCAGTTTTCTACAACACAACCCGCTCTACGAGTTAGTTCAGCTCAAAGCAATAATCCTTACAACAAGCCAGCCATCGTTCGCAAGCCCATGATCAGCTCCCCAGCAGACAACGACCTACTGTACACCAAGCCTCGTGCACAACCTGTTCCTGCCGCAGGTCCAGCAATAGCCTCCAAAACAGGTGGGCCCCGTCCTTCTGCTCCACCTAAGCCTATTCACCTCAACAGCTCCAACACCGGATCAAACAAAGAATTTCTTTCCGGAATTGGCGGCAAACCCACCATTCAGCCTAGTCCCAACATGTCAGCTCAAGAAAGGGAAGATTATCTCCAAGATTTCAGCAGACGCTTTCCGAGCTTACGGGGTATAGAATTGGTGGAGAGGGAGATTGGCCTAGTTCCTACCTCTCCTGATCGGCCGAAAGGAGGGGCAGCTGTTAAAATGGAGGATAGAGGTTTGAGGAGTAGGGATGTTTGAGTATGTCATGGAAGATGTAAGGGACATGGAAGGGTTGGGGTTTGATGTTGGGAGCGGAAAGATCTAGACAGAGAGAGGGAGTGAAGAAGATGGTAGTGGTGCTTGTATAGATACTCGAATAGAAGACAATGCATTGGCATGCTATCTGCATGCTTGTGAACTTGCCTTCCAGAACTGTAACACACAATTCGATCTGTTTAGGGACTCAACCACATCCAAACCATCCAGCCATATATTGAGAGATGGATAGCAGTGTCTCGATTCGAAGTTGCAAACCAATCGCCAACCGTTTCTTCTGATAGTGACTCTCAGTGTAAGGCTATCTATATCAATAATCCCAAGCCTTCAACACCATGCCTGCAAGTCGATAAAAGTTGAATATATAGACCCTTCCCCATCCCCTACCTCATTTCCCATAAAATAGCCGATTGCCATAGCAATTGCGCCTCGTCAACAGCCTAATTGATTCAGTACAGCAGCGTGCCTCGTCTCAGTAAGACATCTGTAACTCATTCAGCCCAGAAGCCTCAACACAGCAGACAACCCCTTCAGCGCAAGTTGTGCTGAGGAGGTGGTATTTGAGAAGGCGGCGCGTGCAAAGAGTAGGCGGGGTGGATCTTGGTGTAGAGCGACAACAGATCTAGGCATTCGAGAACCTGGTGAACTCTTTTCTGACTTGGCTCTAAGGAACACGCTTTTACAATACTCTGGGTTCTTTGGGAGGAATTTATTGATAGGATGAAAGGACGAAGAGAGAAGGATATTAGATTAAGTTGTTATAGTGAATGCAAGGAATTCACTTGGATAGGCGAAGTTCCTTTTTTGCGAGACATCGTGGGTATTGCTTTCACCCTACCTCGCCCCTTTATATCCTATAACAAGACAGGGGGAAATACCAATCCGCCTCGGTAGCGGAGTGATCAAGGCTCCGACATAGGCTCGGTCAGGCGAGTAACAGAGACGCAGGGTTGCTGGAGGAACCTGAACTCTTTTCTTCTTTATTCTTCTTCCTTTTCGATCTTTCCAATCATCAGTCTTACTTCCAATTCTGCTTTCTTAGCATTTGGTATCCACTTCCGGGCAATATCAGAATGGATTTCTCTTATAATACGACGAAGTTTGTGAGCGTTTGGTGTTGAGTTCGAGGCCCCTATTTTAAGCGAGATATTTGTTTACATGCCGGGAGAAAAGGGGGGCAATGAAATTTCGATGGTGTTGATAAGTATACATATCTGCACGGACGTATGATATGTTTGTGAGTCTATCAAGACCGTAATACACTCCATCTACCATCGATAGGATTGAAGATTCAATTCATCTTTAATTAACACGCACTTGGGCTTGGTGGAAGTATTCCCCTCATACACAAAGACAGCCCCCAGTGCCCAACTCCTCCTTTCCTGATCCAACCTACGGGGGAAAAACCAGGAAACTAATAATAACCAAGTCAGAGCCTCTAAGTTATAAGATTGTGTTTTTAGAGCTTTTACTCAAAGTATCCAACTTTTTCACTGCCTCTAAAATCTACGAAAGTATGGTGGGAATGGCGAAGCGTCTTCCGATCAGCTCTAGATGTTTATCATTGGTGAATGAGAATTGTAGGAGCGTGGGAAAGATATCGTTTCGGAGATCGAGGGGAATGTAGAATTGAACGTATTTGGAAGAAGCCGACTGTATATGGGAGTTAGGGCAGGAGTGTAAGGACGTCGGAGAAAGAAAGTCGTAGGTTTAAGGGAGTCGGATGTTCAACCGTCGTATGTATGTGAGTGTACACCCATCTTGACAGTAAAAGACTAGATCAGAAAGTGCAATTATGGACGGGAACCCGATGGCGAATAATTCACAGAAGCCAGTCTGTAAGTTTC
>Ga0115846_100330_pt1 | contig 25638 bp, 13 predicted proteins | sample InSIn5gowninarea_2_FD_83860 | JGI IMG/M metagenome (GOLD analysis project Ga0115846, IMG submission 83860) | reverse complement strand
AAGATCTCCATGTGGAGTTCTTCCTCGATGCGATGCAATTCTGCATCATTGTAGTTCATCTCCATCTTTGCGGGAGATGAGGGCACCCCTGCTCAATTGACCGAGTCTAGATAATACTACACGGGTCGGACAGGAAATGGGTGGACACAGATGTGTTGATGTACGTCGAAAATCGTAGGACAAAAAGGACACAAGAAACAAAGTCGCAGATCTCAAGAAGCAGTAGCACCAACCCTTATGTATCTCCCCTCGCAGCAGTTTCGCTGCTGCAGACTCCACACCACCCAATCGCTGATTTTCACTTTGGCCGGCAGTAGAGATAGAGCGACAAGACAAGTCGAGAGCGAACGCCACCATGCGGGGGTGTTTCCTGGGGACTCCATAATCCCCCACATATCGTGGGGTCTACCGCAACCAAGCATTTGTTCCCAAGCCTTTTTTGGTCACCATACTCCTTCCTTGCCCTATATCTCCTCTGCCGTTTTGTAGTCTCAGCTCTACCGGGTCTGTTCGGCTGGAGTTATCAAGGTTTTGGCTGCTTCCAAAGCAGGCATCATGGGCTTGTGTTTGTGACTTGAGGATGCATTAATTGGTTGATGTGTTTCGGATGCAGAGCACGGCAGTTGCGTTGCGATATGGAAAAGAAGGAGCGGAGAGACGCGCGGTGCGTGCTTCTTGCCGTTTCGCGCTTGTGATGTGTGAATGACTAGATCGATATTTGGTCAACCGCTCCCGGCAGTTATGATATGTTGTCGAATGCGATTGCGAAGGATTCTTTCCAGCTCTAGATCTAGGATATGAGGTTGAGTTTTGCTTGAGTAACGTATCACATGGCTGCCATGTGGTTCAAATTGGCTTTTTCGGAGATCTGGTTCTGTTCGAGCGGACTGCGAACGTGAACGACTGTGGTGTGCACGCACTTTGCAAGATTCGAGTTCCAGAAACACAAATATGGCGACAACAACTCGCAACGCACAAAATGTAACGTTGCGGGCCGGTCAATCGGACAAAATATAACGAAATGTCCTGCTAAGATGGAGCTTATCGATGTATTTGCTCTTGTGGTTGTGCAGTCGGACATTGGAGGTCGTCATTCATTGCCGAGGGGGGCACCCTGTCAGAACTATGAGCCTATCAATTCCACATTTGTCTACCGCCACGATCCCTATCTAGTGTCCGCATTTGTCAGATTGCCAGCTGAGTAGCATATGACCAGGGGCTTAGAGCAATTCGTGACGACGGCAATACTCTATATAACCGAACCATACCCGAGGTCATCGTTCTCTTTACCGATATCCAAGGTAATGGCCTGATGTCGCGACAAACCAGATCAATACTGGTCCCCAAAGAAAGCAGTGAGGAACAGACGAGCAGTGGTTGATGATGCTCTGCTTGATTCATCTCTCAAGCTCGGAAGTGTGGGATGGCGACTACTCCATTCTTTGTTCTTTCTGCTCGATTTTCACGAATCGTTCTTTCATCTAATGACTGACGATTTGTTTGCTGGGCACCACGACCTCTTTGCAACTTAATGTGAGCGCTTGTCTGCACAAGAACACTTGCTATGATGCACAGAGCAGTACGGATTGCCAGCCAAGAGTTGCTTGGACCGGCGTTGAAGACACGAACAAAGGCCCTTTGTTAGCCATGGAAGACTACAAGCAACCGAAACTTCCATGATAACAACGAGACATCTCAGATGTGACCTGCAATGGCCTTCATCGAGTGCGGCCAACGAATACAACATACGGAATGGATATGTGACTTCCAGAAAGCCTTGTCAAGGCTCCAGGCGTCTTTTATCACAAAGCTCGCCGTTCACTTGTAAGCAAACATGTCGCATATGTCTGCCATACATAAGCGTCCTCCATCGGGCGATGTGAAAAAGGATATCCTCACCATCATCGCGTCTTTCCCAAGTCGACACACACCATGATTAAGCCAAATGACCAGAGACGTGCATCCGCGGACACCACCGCACTGTCCAGGGCTCTTCGAGAGTCGTCTTTGAGCGAAGAACAGTCGAGCCCCAGCCAAAGCTCGCCCATAAAGCCCGGCAGCATCCCCGTCGGAGGACTTGCCGACTACTGCAACTCCACTAAGCCTCCTGGCCGCAAGTATCCTCGGCAAACCATGACTGAATTCGAAGATCTTTACATCGACGACACCCAAGAGGACTCGGAAGGATTCGCAGACGGAGGCAGAAACATCAAGAGCAAGGATGAAACCGGAGGAACCAAGCAGGCAGCCAAGCTGACAGGTACGATGGGGAAAAAGGGCCAGGCAGCTAAAGAGTCAAGATCGAAGGCCGACTCTAAAGCGGCCGTTTTGTCGCAGCCAGCCCAGGCCGAAAGCAAGAAGGCGAAGGGTAAGAGCAAGAAGACTGAGGAGGGCGAAGACGACGAAGAAGAGGAGGAAAAGGACAACTCGAAGGAAAAACAGTGGACCCCTCCTCCAGAGGCTAGATACGTGAGTTGTGACGAGTGCACCCGCAGGAGGGTCAGATGCTATGGGGCCACCAGAACGGGCCCGTCCGATGATTGGTTGTGCACCCCATGCCAGGTCAGGGGAAGAGAATGCCACTTCAGCCTCATCGGTCACCGTCACTTGAATGCCAAGAAGTGAGCAACCTAGTTGGTACACCTATCGGTCAGGCATTCTCTACCGCGCATGCTATTAGCGACAGCTGTAGAATTCGTCTCGAAAGATACAACATCGAAAAGAGACGATGAAGAAGATGCAGCGCTCGACAGAGTTATCTGCAAGATATCACAATCGTTGCCACGTCGGGCCTCCGCTCGTACCGGAGGTCTGCACAAGGTCGCGATGCGGCTATTGAGCTCATGACCAGAGCACCTCTAAATAGTCTCCGGAACATGATAAAGTTTTGGTCCAAGTTGATCTACCAGATTGTGATTGTGGCTCTGCTCGTCCTTGTGAGTAGTCCAGTATCTTGATTAGGGCTTCCTACAAACCCGTCCGCGGAGTCCTACTCGTACAGTTCTTGCCCTATTGTGACCACCAACTAGGTGTATACCTATCTTCCATGTTGAGTCATCTTTGTAAGCATATACCGCGCTCCATGAACGAGATTGCTCGTGACAAATCCGGACGATTCATGTCCGGCATTAGCGTAACCGTACAGAACACGACAACATCAGCTTCTCCAATGATAGAACAAGCCATGGGAGACTGTGGTGACTATGGATAAGTGTCGCTCAATCCGGTCGTTCTCAAAGAAGTTTTCCAGGGCAAGTGTGAGCGAAATGGCCGCGCCAGAATAGAGCTTCACGACTCGTGAGCCGGCGAGGAGTGACGGATGAACGGCGACTCCGTGGTTTACCAGCAACACTTTGTAGCAAGAGTCATTGGCAGAGAGCAATCGCAGTTAGGCATCTCGAGATAGCCAGGTCGTGCTCGTTTTGTAGAAAGAAAAGTTGAGCCACAAGCACGTCAAGCTCAAGCATTTTTCAGAATGTGGTCAAAAGTCGTGGTTGAGATTCTGACGCGTGTTTCGCCAGACGTGCCCGCGTTTCATTACTTGCCTACCTATTCTATATGCACAATATGCCATACTGTACTCCGTATCCGTTTCTTCTCTGAGACGGAACTCGCTCTCCGTTGGGAATGTGCATAAAGCTTTTGGTCAAAGGTCCTGTGACTATCGAAATCGAATAGTACAACGCAAGCCGGAAACACATCTCCGACCGCAAACGCGTATATCAAGCTTACAGCAAACATGTATCCTACTCTTTGCATCAACTCAAGTCAATCATGAAGTCCATCTCGAATAAGCTCGCAATAGCTACGCCGTCTTTGGGACTGCACAAGTCGCACACGCTGGATCGCAAGATCATTGCAGCGGCAGAACAAGGCTTCCAAGGCATCGAGATTGTGTTTGGCGAAATTGAAACACACAGCCAAAACCAGCGCATTTCCATCCATGCTGCCGCCAAAGAAGTTCGCCAGATGTGCGACGACCACAGGCTTCAGGTCGTTTCATTATGCCCATTCGAGAACTTTGAAGGAAATCGTTCCCCAATCGAAGAGCGACTGAAGAAGGCGAGCCTCTGGGTGGACATTGCTCGAACCTTAGGTGCTCTTTTTATCCAAGTGCCTTCTCAATTCGACCTCAGCGCCTCCAGATCTGAGCAAATCATCGTCAGAGAGCTCCAGCAGCTTGCGGATCTTGCCAGCATTACCTCACCTGTCGTCAAAATAGCCTATGAGCCAATGTCCTGGGGAATCTGCTACCCGACCTGGGAAACTGCTCTCCGACTCACCAACCTTGTTGACCGCCAGAATTTTGGCATTTGTCTTGACACTTTCCATATCGGCACCAGGCTTTGGGGTAGTCCGCTGGTGTCATCTGGCAAGTATCTCAATGCAGATGCACACTTGGCAGATTCTCTCCGTCGTTTCCTCGCCGAGTTTCCTCTCGAAAAGCTGTTTTTCGTACAGCTGTCTGACGCAGAACTTCTTGATCCTCCGCTTTCGACATCGCATCCATGGTACCTGGAGGGAGAAGCCGCAGAGTTCACTTGGTCGAAGCACGCAAGACCATTCCCTCTGGAAGCCGACAAGGGAGGTTATCTACCCATCGTCGAAATCTTGAAGGCATGGGTTGTCGACAAGGGGTTCACGGGTTGGATCTCGTTCGAGAGCTTCGACCGCCGCATGACCGAGGAGTCCTATGATCCGAAGGTTGCCGCGGTAAGAGCTAGGAGGTCATGGGAGAAGATCCTACCCCTGGTCTTGCCAGTCAAAGCAACCCTGTGACGATCAGAGGTGAGGTGATGGACGATTGCATCCTGATGTAGACATGTGAGACGGACATGAAATCCTGTTTTCTCAAGCATTGATACCAAGCTCAAGTGGATATTATGGAATATTCTTTATTGACATTCACACCTGTAACATGTCTGTCACTTGGATCCTTCTGGTGACTCGGTCTTACTGTCTCGCGACAAGGCACTGGTGTGACAGTCGAGACGACAGCCACAGACTCTCTAATTGGAAGCTGCTTACGCCTTCGCTTGGGCCTGCACCGTGCGCGCTGGACTGCGGCACGTTAGTTGAGTGGACCCTGAGCCGTGCGCCGCCACACGGACCCAACGCGATGGTGCATGGGCCTTTCGTTCAATCGCGACTGGTCAAAAGGTTGTCGAGCATTGTCGAACCAGGTGTCTGGGATGAAGATTCGTCGTCTGAAAGGACGTAACTTGTATGAAGATGCTTGCGTACCATTGAGAATATGATTTCTGTTGCTGTGTCGTTGTCTCTTATGAACTCTACTCAATGATATTAATACACTGTTTCTATATCGGCACAAATATGCTAAGACGTTATGTGAAACAAGTACTCATCGAGAAGTAGACGTTACTGTTGCTCCAAGCCTACTTCTCGACGACTTCTAGACCTACATCTGTCTTCCTCTATCAGGCAGGTGCGAAGATTGTGGCTTTCACATCTGGAAGCTTTACACTTGGAAGATTTGACTTCTTTCAAAGTCAAGAGAGTTTTTAGATCTCCGGGACGCGAGTGTTTCACGTTGCGCGGTAACACGATCTTTGCTTTTGTCCATGATGTATGTTCTGTAGTCACGGCAGTTGGCCAATTGTTGCTGCGGCACTTTCCTCGTGTGATGTATGTATGTTAGGGCATTATATTGATATGTATGGGTATGGTTGGTGAAAGCAGTAATCCTCCTGACAGCGCCAGCGCTTGAAATGCAAAACAAAAATCATTGATGAGCCTTGACGGTCAGACTCTCTCGTAAGCCTGTGTCGGCCGTGGTGACGTGTTGCCAGCTCCAATTCTCTCGTCTTGTACTCTTTCCTCAAATGTGTCAATCTGGACGCTGTGCAGGATGCCGCCCTCATGTAGCTTGTTTGAGTTGGGCACAATTTCCTCCTCGCTGTCCGTTCTGGACAGACCACCCCAGTGATCATCATGGGATGCGCCTCCGCGGATGGTGACGGTCGTCTTCATAGTTCCCTTGCCAGCGAAGTCCTCTAGCGGTGTTGCCCCGCTATTAGTGTAGGTGTGGTTTCCGTTCTTGTTGCGTTTAGTCCACGTCCGTGTGTCGCGCCCTGTTGAGCTCGAGATGCCCATGAATGACATGAGACGTTGCATAAGTGGTCTCAAAGTTCCAAGGTTACCAGCAGTGATACCGATTCCGACCTCGACGGTAGTCCAGATGGCCACATCGGCAGTACGCCAGAGAAATTCGCCCTTGTACTCCTTGACAGTCCAGACATATGGTAGTCGAATGATTGTCGCAGAACTTCCGACCGCAGCAAATCCAAGAATGACTGCCACAACTGCTTTTTGGTGACGATGCATTTGCAGATTCTTGACGATGAAAATTGGTAGAATACCAAAGACCCAGTCAGCCACCGAATTTAATGCTGAAACCACGTAACTGGTGTCGGCCATGACTGAAGCACTCAAACAGTGTCCATGATGATTCGGGTTGAGATCCCACCAGAAAGAGATGGGCCGACACTGGAAAAGGACGATGGCGAAGTATGTGACGCCGAGCACTCCACTGGCGTACATGATGGCTTTGATGATAAGAACGTGCCACTTGTTGTTGGCTATCCGCAAGAAGAAAAGACCGATTGCGACCTTCAACATCGATGTTGCCAAGGTGTAAAACAGCTCACAGAAGAACCAGTACTGTTGTGGTGTTAGAAGCTTGAGGGCCTTGAAAAGATGCATCAGACATACCATCAGACCTATCTGTGCTGTCGCATCTGTCATCGTCTCGCGACGTCTTCCATTGCCATGCGCGAGACTACCGAGTTGACATATCAAATACCCCGTGAAAAGGAGCAGGGTAGCGAGCATGGCTCCATCGTCCCACCCAACTTGCTTTAGTAACCGAGCTCTGAGGATCTGATCAGTACTCTACCCAGGATATTGGAAGACATCAGACTTACTTTACATATACTCGTAGCCCAACAGAAACCCAAGAGAGAACAAAGAAGATAACGCATACAACCAGAATCTGGCTCGATCTGTCGTACATCTTGCTGCCAGCAGAGGCCAAGTGTAGTGAGGGAAAGGTCTCGAATAGATTGTCTCTATAACGACATAACCTGGAGGTATAGTGGAAAGAGAGACTGGGAAATGAATGTGAATATGTCCTGTAGAGAAAGATCAGGGGAGCAAAAAGTTAAAGGGTCTGGCTCAGCAAGCGATCCTCCACCAGTCATATAAGTTCAGGATGAGTGACAGTCGGTTCCCTACCGAGAGGCGCAGATGCACATCGAAATCCAAATAGAGAGTCCCGTCTTGTGGAGACCGCCCAACGTGTCCGTCAGTCTGGCAGCACTGGCGGATATTTTAGCTCCATAAATCTCGCTACCAGTTCCGGTGAGCCTTAAATTCGTGGCCCTCGCTCGCACCGGGCGCGCTTACGCCAAGCCACATTCATACAATTGATCCTGAAACCAGGCAGCGAGCAGTCTCACATGTGCGACCATGGTGATTCTGGAAGTGTTGATGACTCGAGATGGGCCATTTGTGGACGCGGTTTGTATAGCGGGTGAAGCGGGCCATTGATTTTGTCTCGGGAGGGGCTTCCGAGCCACTGGACGACAACATCCCCACGGTTAATCTGTTTGGAGGATTATTGGGAGCGTTTAATATAAGATTGATCAACGACCCGGCACTTGTTTCTGTTCTCAGACGTTCTTCGCTCGCAAACATGTTTGCGGTATTGGACTTACTCTGCGATATGGTCGGCAAGCTTCTTCGAGATGTCTGAAATGATGCCTCGCCAACAAAGTTTGCACTCACCAACGTCGGTCTCATCATGGCTTCGTACGACTACTCGACGAAGGCGACAACAAGAGACCAATGCTGCTCCATGAACCAACCGTGCTAGCGGCCTGCCGGCACGAACTTCGTTCTCCTTGAATCGAAAAATCCACTCTCTGGGACTTTGTTTGACTCTTGGAAGTCACGACATTTGTCCAAGCTTGAGACTCTCCACGAAATCACGTGCTTGACCGCGCTCTGAAGTTACCTGCCCTGATTACCCACAAGTAGCGGTTATTCTCGGCTGATCGGGGTGCACCTGCTATCTTGCCCTCACTACGATGTGACTACATCTCCCATCAGATAAGGAATGTACATATAGCTGCCAATGCCCTGTAGACATCTTTCAAGATCTCAATAGCACTTACCTCACTCCAAAAAATCGAGAGACATTGAAAATGGCATCCGCAGACAAGCCCCACGCAGCTCCCCAGCCCGCGTACCTTCCAACAGCAGGCAGCATTCTGAATGCCGACAAGAGCTTCTACGACTCCCTAGCCAACAGCAAATCCAGAACATTGAAACAGACCATTGACATACCACCAAGATCGGCCAAAGCCTGGAAGGTCCCCGCAGGAAGCATCGTCCGTTTTTCCACCCCCGAAGGCGCCCAAGTTGGTGACTTGAACATTTGGAACCTGGCCAACCCACGCGAAAGATTCTGGGCATCTCGCACAAGACAGTTGCAAGCTAGTCACGTCACTGTATACGATCGACTCTGGAGCTGCTTGCCTTACTTGAGGCCAATGGTCACAATCATCGCCGACTCCTTGAAGGACTATGGTGTGGATCAATGGGGTGGTAGATGTCATGATCTGCTCGGCACTCGTTGTGATCCTTATGTGAACACTATGCTCACTGGAGATCAATACGACTACCACTGCCATTCGAACTTGACTAGAGCTGTGGTACCATACGGTCTAACGTAAGTCTTGAAAATAATCATTTCTTGACCTATTTAGCTGATCAGGAGAAACAGCGAGTTTGACGTTCACGACGTCATCAACATCTTCCAAGTCACCGGTTTGAATGCTGAGGGCAAGTACTTCATGGAACCCAGCCCAGCCAAGAAGACAGACTATCTCGAATTCTTCGCTGAGCAAGACGTTCTGATGGCATTGTCTGCATGTCCTGGTGGTGATCTTAGTGCTTGGGGTTGGGGTGAAGGTGGTGCCGGCGAGGAGGGCGAGAAGAAGAGCATGCTGGATTGCTGCCGGCCCCTCAGAGCAGAAGTATACAGCTTGGACGATGAGGCATTGCTGCAAGGTTGGACACAATTCCAGCCTCCGAAGTACACTGGAATCCACGGCATGAAGGTGCCTGTCGGTGAAAATGTTTAGTCTGAATGGAATATGAATATGATTACGAGAAGAGTAACATGTCGTGCGACCATTCGCTCAGTGTAACATGGACGCAAGGGCACAGTAGTCTCAATTGGGCAGGTCTGCTTGTTGAAATGTTGTCAATTGCTAGGAAGTTCGGTGCCAGTGCGATTGCTGCATAGCCTGTCTGCACTAGTACATCATCTTTAGAGGCTGTCTCAAGGGGTCAGATACCGGAGGACCAGGCCGCTATATTCAATGCTTGAAGTCGCCAATGAGGCTTCCTGGTCGACAAGCACATGTGCATAAACATGCCGGAAGATGAGCAAGGCGGTTGGACATATCAGTCATGATCGGGTATATCCTATTCGAGCGAAACGCTGCGGCCCAGCTTCTTTTGCTCAGTCTCCGACAATCTTGGTTGTTGGAAGCCATGTCACCGGGATCCTTGGAAATAGGAGACATGCCCTAACAGACAACAGACGTCAATGGCCGGAATAAGGACTTTACATCGTCATTATCGCCGTGCTAATGTCGTGATATTGATGCTTGGCAAATTTTCGGCCGAAAATCAGAGGAGGTGGCTGATGTTCGAGACACGTTGGCGTTGCGTTGAAATGTTGGCATCGCGTTGAGAAAGTTGTGGAATGGAAGCACCGTTTAGCAGAGCGTTGGTAACAACTGAGCTGTTCCAATGGCAGTGCGCGGATGTTCATGACCACAGTGCATCTGGATTGACCACACCGTTTAGTGGCGTATTTTCAGGCAGTTTATTCATCTGGTCAAGCCAGAATGCAGCATCAAAGTCTGTAACTTGAGGCATGTCATTCCAAGCAGGTAAGTCTGACAAATCTTGGAGGGGCGGAAATCCAGAGTTCTCGATCATGAAATCAGTCGTTATCGGTGCAGTAATACCAGACTGCATCAAGGCAGCGGCAGTCATGGGCATGTATCCGCTATCTTGGCTGGGTACAGATTCCGGGCTCTCCACATCTTGCGAGCCGGAATGACTTCGCTCAAGAGAGCTCAGGACCTTTTCGTACAAGCGCTCAACAACAGGTAGTGCTGAACGAGCGACTATGTTGGCGCCCTGTATGGTGACCAGAATTTCAAGTGCCTGCTGTATCTTCTTTTCGATAGCTTGAACTTGGCCTTTGATAGGATAGACAAGGGCGATTGCGGCGAGCATGATAGCTGCATTGCTTGGGTAGAAGCCGAATCCGAAGTACACGTAGTGGTGTCGACCTGACATGTCCATGAGGGCTTTCTGACTATCAATAGAGCTAATAGCAGCATTCATAGCGACGATGCGACTTTCTGGATGTGAGGCGATAAATGGACGGTGAAGTTCCATCATGACTAAGTTCAACCCACTCAGCGCCTCTTGCCTGTGTAGCGGGAGGTAAGAGAAGTCTGAGTCTGAGTATGTAGCCGGGTTGTTGGGGTTGAGATAAGCAGGTAGGCTGTTCAACAGGTTATCGAGCTGATTGTGGAAAGCCCACACAGAGCCGTAGTCGGCATTCTGTTTGTCGAGTCCATACTCGCGGATTTCGTGAATCTTCCCTGCAACAGCGTAGCGGAAAAGAAGTAGAGAAAGAGGCGAGGGTGCGTGTTCGTCCTTCGGCATTGGCACAGCCTGAGATGGATCTTCTGGAAACGGACAATCAATTGGGAGGTTGATGTCACAATCTTTCGCGTTGATTATCCTGGGTCGTCCCAAGTTCAACGCTGTGCCTGAATCCCAGCAGAATATGTTTACCCAAAGTCGTCTGCCGTACTCCTGAGACCAGAATTGCTCAAGTGTCTCTGATACACTATTGTTCTTTGCATTTGGTCGTGGCTCCCGGTGAAGGTTCAGTTGCTGTGCTTGTCTGCAATCGTTAGATACTATGTTCATCGATATTCCGCCGGAAGAGAAATTGACTTACCTAACACCATCACTGATTGCATACCAACTTTCAACCCCACGACCATTGTTCTTCAGCCAACTAGCTCTGAGCAAGTCATAATCCACAACTGTGATAGTGCCGTTGTATCGGCCAAGCAGCAGCATCAGCTCAGAAGCGACGTCATGATATCTTCGAGACATATGGATGGCGGCTCTCTCATTCGTTGCATGAAGCAAGCGAGCAATCTCCCGATCAGACCGCATGTACTGAAGGCAGACCGCAAGCAGCTGGAAAGAAAATGCCACAAAATATGGCAGATCCTTATTGATGCTAGTCCGTTGAGAAATAGGTGTACTGACCACCTCGGTCCACTGCTCGAGCTGCTTGTCCATGTAGCATCTCTGACCGACATTGTAACGCCAATGTACTTCGTCAAAGTAGTAGTTGACTGCCTTTACCAAAATCCGAGGGTCGGGAAGCTGGGCTGCCAGAATCCAGAATTTGGAGCATGGTTTGTTCTGCTCGAGAGCGGCTTGAGTACAGTCAGAAATCTGGAAGACTTCTTCATCTTCAAGCAACTGATAAATTGTTAGTCAGAAACAATCTGGAGATTGACAAGATATAGTCATACCTTCTTCAAGTCTGTAAAAGCATGAACATCGTAGAACGAAGAAAGTGCAGTGCCATCTGTTGTTGCTTCTGGAAGCGAAGAATCATTCTCATCTTGGTCTTCGGCCGAAATAGGCGAGTGCGACTTGGATTCAGGTACTGCGGGTTGTGATCTAGATTATGTGTCAGATCCGATGCTATGACCGTCATGCTTACGGATGATCTTACGGTGGCTGCTCGTAGATACATTTAGCAGCGACGTTTCGGCCTACGCAGTTCTGGCATGGCTTGTTTCTGTCACACTGTGAGGGTTAGGACGATTTTCATATCTTTCGAATCGATTTGTTGGTGGCACCTTCTGCTTTCGTCTGTAACGCGATTAGAACACAAAGCTCCCGAGCAAGCTTGGTTGTGGAAACTGACCTATAACATTCTAAACACGCCGTAACTACACGTTTCCTTTTGAGAGGAGGCGCTGTACCCGCGTCCGTGTCCGCGATATTCTCCATCAGGTCGTGTGAGTAAAGATGGTTGGTTTGACCTATCGATGCTGTCTCGACAAGAACGTCTTGCCAAGCGGAGAATCGTCGGAGGCTTCAAGCTTGGTGTTGACAACGTCTAGTCACAAACTTTGTTTTCTTGTCAACCCCTCGCTTCAACAGACCGCTTATGTGCAATTCACGGACGATACGAGTAGGCCTCCATGGACAGAGGTGTCTTCATAAAGCATTTGGGGACCAGACTAAGCCCTAGAAAGGCCCGAATCGCGCCCAACCCCGCTCCTCCATTCGGGACCCCAAACTCTGTCGAATATGCCTTGCATCTGGATCCACGAAGACCGCATTTTTGCCTGCGAGTGTGCGTTTCTTTGTCTATCTTATTACAGTATGCACTCGGAATATACTCGACCAAGTCTACTGGCATCTAACTTTGTCAGCTTGTTTCGGAAATGTGCCGCTCATCAACCATGGTGGCCGTCTTTGCAGTCCCTATAGTATCGAAGCATTCCTGCCTTAACTCCGGACCTGGTATCAATTTGGACGTCTAGACGACACGCAATACACGCTTGATATGTCGCTTGGCAGTGCTGCGGATGACGAGTATTGTTACCTTATCTTCGATAACTACAACTCCGCCACCTTTATTGATGGAGCAGCCAGTCATGACCCTACTACAATTTGGACTTCCAACCCAATTCTGAAGCCTGACATCTCACCCGTCTTTAGCGACACCGTGAATTCGAACCATATCCGACAGGTGGGAGTTCTACCTACTTTTGTATGAACAGAGCATTTGGACAACTGTCATGCCAACGGAGGTCGAAATTGTTGGCGCGCAAGACTTACACTGCTAATCAGATGCAGTTACAGTATATAGCAAGGAAGTTTTGTGACAATCAGTCGTCACATCTCGAAGGCAGCCGCTGAACTTGCTGGCACTGAATACCAAACAGACATGACTGGAATTTATGTCAGCTTTGACATGGCAGATTTTAACACAAGAGATGGGATGTACATGATCAGGGTGAATGACGCCCCGCTCGTCTCAATCTATCTTTGGTGATCGCAAGGAACTCTTCTCTTGTAGGTGCCGCCTGGCGAGAGCGAAACTTTCACTTCCAACCTGGTCATTATTTTCAACAATCTACCACTTGCTCAGCCACAGAAGCGATGGTCCAGCGGCTATGAAGTCTCATGATTAGTGTCCTCCGTTGGTCTCGAGCTCTCTTTTCTTGCCCTCTTCGTCCAGAGCCACCGCCCTGGTAGTTTTTCTTCGACATCAACATCAACACCAACATCAACGTTTCATTGATCATTAAACACCGTACCGCGCGCAACGAGCCCAGAATGGCTGAGGGGGCCCGATGGAATCAGGGTGACGTGAGCTCGGAATTCACTCGCTGCATTAGTCCACAATTCTCATCAAACGCTTTCGATGCGTCCGAAACGAAGAACCCTTGGGAATCCAGCGGAGCAGTCACACCTTCCAAAGTACCCAAGACGTCGACGCAGACACTCACGACGACACTACACTCGTATTGTCTTCTTCATTTTGGCATGCTATATCGTCTGTAATACTCTGGAGTCATCGATGATCGTGGACTATGGCTAGCACAACCCACCAACCCCAATTCAAGAGCTTGTTGAAAGACATTACGTCCGGTGGTGACACAATGAATTCTGTGGAAGCTCCTCGTGAGAAAGCCACATCAAATCATGAAATCACTGACCCAAACCATCCATACTTTGATGGCTACTCTCGGTCTCTTCGTCCATCGGGCCTACTCGTAGCCCAAGCAGAGCCTGATCTTTGTCGCGCACGGCTCCAGAATTCAAGGTTGATCTCAAGGGACACACCTTCATCAAATGGTGAGATGGCCGAGCGGTCTAAGGCGCCAGCTTAAGGTTCTTCCAATACGCTGGTCCGAAAGGGCAGGGGTTCGAATCCCCTTCTCATCAACATTCCTTTTGCTCTGATGGGTGCGGACAACTGCTACAAACAAGGTGGAAGTGCCGGGTGAGGAGAATCAATTTTTAAATTTTCGAATTTTCGTTGGTGGAGAACATTTTTAATGCATGGAGCCCGGGCTTTGAACTGCATAGCTTGGCTTGGCGGCGTTATGTAAGCGCATAAACTCCAAGTTGTGCGACTTTCTGGTCATCGGCATAATTCGAAACCTGACTTTTAACTGCCAATGCATGTATTCTGAGATCCGGATAACTGTTGAAAGCAGAAGACTACACCACAAAACCTCTCTACACATTACTCTCATTTGCACAAAAGACATCATCTTGCGACGACCTGTGCTTGCTAAAAGACTATATACGAGGAGAAGGGGTTAGACTCGAGGGACTTGCATCTTTTACCCATCCATACCTAGCACTAATTTATTCTTTCGAGGATTCTTTCAGCTTGAGATCTTGATGTTTGAGGTGTGATTATCCAGCGGATTCTCTGACTAGATTCTTAGGTATGACAGGGTGTAGAGATCTGACCCTTGGATTTTGATGATGGAGAAGTTGAAGTACATTTGGTCCATTGGATATATGTCGCAGACCATTCAATCCCGTGATACAGATGATATGTTTCATACCTACAGCATCATCTCTGCAAGCTTCGTGCATAATCACCGGAGCGCGTATGGATCCGACAATGATATCAGAAAGCCTCGATGTAGAAAGACGTACCCATCCCCATAGATAACACAACATTCCCACATCGCAAAACCATAAAAGGACATTTCAAAACATCACCTCAAAATCCACTCCAAGCATATAAAAAGAAACAATTTACAATCAACATTTCCTTTCTATACTGAACTTCTCAAACATAACATAACATAACATACACAAAGAATTGAATCCTATCTTTCACATCATCTTCCTAAACACACTGCCAATACCAATCATTCTGATACTTGCAAGTGCTACCTTCAGCACATTTGGTAGGTCCCTCATATCCATTCCCACCACATCTACCGTATTTGGGAACTTGTGTGTAAGCGGGGGATGGGACGGCGACGGAAGTGGTGGCGGTGTTTGTCGTATAGGTGGTTGGGATTGTAGCGGAGGATACAGGGGCTGAAATGATGGCCGGTGCTGAAGTTACTGCAGAAGCAGCAGAGGTAACAGAGCCAGAGGAAGTTGTAGCGGCGACGGTGCTTGAGGCGAGAGCAGAGGAGTTTGCAGAAGCAGAGGATGAGGCGACTGGAGCGGCACCACCGCTGACCTCCACAGCAAGCACCTTCTTAGCAGCAGCCTCAGCAGCAACCATAACGATCGCCTGTGTGTTTCCCGTAGGCAAATCAGGGTGGAAGGACGCATCAACGACAAACAGATTATCAGTGCCATAGACCTTAGTGTCCAAATCGACGACAGCATCACCGCCCTTTCTTCCATCATCTGTGCCCATCTTAGCCGTGCCCACGAAATGACTGCCCGTGACGAATGTCTTGATCAAATCAGCGCCAGTGACGTTGGAGGAAGCGGTGAGCCCGGCGTCAAGAGTCAAAGTCGAGTTTGCAGTTTTGGTGAACGAGATCAAGCGGTCTACGAAAGAGGCAAGGGCGTCTTTGTCCTCGGGGGTGTTGAGCCATGGTTGAGTGATGTATTCCGTGGCTCCTGCGCTTGTGACGCCGATCTCGCCTGTAGAGGTCAAGCCGTGGGTGAGGTAGATCTTCATCTTGATGGTGTCGTTGGAGGGAGAGTTGCAAGTTCCCTGGACGAAACGTTCGATTCCATCGGTGCCGTTGACGGAAGACCAGAAGTTTAGGCGTTGACCGCCTTGGACGAGAAGACCGCTGCCATGGGCGAAGAGATCGGCGTTGACTTGAGTGGGGTCGGTGAAGGCTGTGGTGTCGAGGGAAGACAAAGAAGTCTTGGTCTTGAACTTGAGAGTAATGATAGGGTGATCCTTAAGGCCCTTGCCAACAGGAAGATCAATCCACTCAGCTTGATCGGGAAGAGTAACAGCTACACTTCCGCTTTGAACAGTCTTGATCTGATCGGCAGGACCGATGCCAGAGTTGATGAGGATGCGAGGAGTGCTGAGAGCGCCACCAGCAAGGACAACTTTACCACCAGTCTTGACATTAATGATCTGTCTGCTGCCATCAACAAGTTCGACTTCAACACCAGAGACGAAAGAGGATTTGCGGACGGCGCGGATGACAGTGCTGTTGAGTTGGATGTGGAAGTTCTTCTTTGCCTTGGCAAGAGGGAGATATGTCAAGACAGGACCAGCGCGAAGGCCGTCTTGAATGTTCCAAGGTGGGTGAGAGAACACATCGGTCTTCTTGTTTGGCTCCTCAAGTGCGTTGACGGATGACCAGCCATTGGAGGTGAAGAAGGAAGACAAAACGTCATAAGCGCCTTGATCATATCTCTGACCATCCTTGGAAGGAGAGATGGTACCAGGGTTTCTCTCATAGAAGCTCTCGGCTGAGGAAGAAACATCCGACCACTTCCAACCAGTGGGCCACTTGTCATCGAAATCGCGCTCTTGGGGACGGACGAACATGAGGGCGTTGATCATGCTGCTGCCACCGAGGAGACAGCCTGCCATGTCGGCAGTGTCAGTGCAGTATTCGTTGGTGACACCTGCGGTGGAAAGGTAGTATGCCATAGCAGGAACATCATACTGGGTGACAGTCTCGTTCCAAGACTCAACAGCACGACCACCGCTGGCGTAGGTAGATGCATCACCACGTTCGATCAGGAGGACCTCGGCGCCAGACTCAGCAAGTCTCTCGGCGACGATGATACCAGCAGGACCAGCACCGGCGATGATGTAGTCATAGGTGGTGTTCAGTGTGGTGGCAATGGGGGTGGTAGAAGTGGTGTTCTTGCCAGTGTCTACTCCAACAGTGGAGTTGGAGCTAGAAGTACCATTGTTGGCGACGGGGGCAGTCACTGCGGGAACAGCTTCTGCCCATGAAGCCCAAGTATCGTAGGAAGCAGATGAAGAGTTGGCAAAGATGACGGCAAATGCACCGAAACCAGTGTGCATGTTCAAAGCAGTCTCCTCGGAGGAAGGTGCAGCAGGAGCATCGGTAGAGAAAGCCCATCCGAAAGCATTGCCGCTGACAGTGTTGGGGAAGCTGTCGTCCTCGCCAGTGATACATCCATTGCAGACGAAGGTATAAGCAAAGTGGGTGCTGTTGACGAAAGTACCGTTGGCGATGGGTGTGGTAGTAGCATTACCAGTGTAGACAGGAGGGGTAGTGTAGCCAGTGGCCTCACGAAGGGACGACATAACTTTGTCGCCATTGGGCCAAGCCACTACGAGGATGTGACTTGCCATCTGGGCCGACATGTCGAGACCAGCCCATCCCTCAGTAGTGGGAGCAACAATCTGACCAATGAAGTCACTACTAAGAGTCTCCGGAGTGGCAACCGAGAATCTTGCTCCCGATTTCGAATCCTGATAACTCATGAAGTCAATGCCAGTGTTTGGGTCATTGTATGCCACGCTCTGAGCAAAGGCGCCCAGTGCATATGCAAGAGGAAGAAGAGCTGCGAAACGAGCCATGTTGCAAGAAAGAATGTAATGAGTCGCTAGGACTGTTTCAAGGAATGAAGAAGATATGAACCGTCAAGGCCTTTGAGACGACTTTTGAAAAAGAGATACAGATTCCGCCGGGGAACTGTTCAAACGAAAGACTAAGCCGTCAAGGCTGGAAAAGAGAACGAAGAAAGGAAAGGCGAGAGGTTGACCTACGAGACAGGAAGATAGAGCTTCCACATTCTTATGTACCCACCGAGCAAGAGTCTGGAAAGAGCTTTTGCTCCTGATAGCAAGCGCCAAGTCGGTAGCTGCATAGCCGTTTCGCAGGGGATAGCATGTTTCGCGACAGACACAGCGGGGCAGGAGGTGTGAACAGATGTCGCAGGGTTTGATCGGCCGTGGTCAGCAGTGGAGAGTTGGCAGAATTCTTTGGTAGAGAGCTATAGACGAGACCAATGAGATTCGACCGATTATGGCCGAGTCGGATAGATCGAGAAGTTCGCGAAGAGTCGAGAGTGTATGCTTGGTCGCCGAGATGGAGCTGTTATGGTCAAGGTTGTGCAGCAAAACCAGTTCCAATCAAAAAGGTACGCTAGCGCGTCAGAAAGTAGAGGTAAGCGAGGAGTCGAGGTCGGCAAGATCGAGTGTGCAGCAACTGCAAAGGTAAAAAGTCATCTATACCAGACCAGTCACGTTACTGTCATTTGCAAACTGGAGCACAGGGGATGGAGTTGTGGGCCATGTGGTTGTTTCATGATTGCGCCACTTGAGCGTAGGGCTGGATTTGGTTCATGCGGCTCTAGGCCGAGAGCGTCTAACCGACTTTACGACTCTTCCACCTTTTAAGGCCGAGATGGTTGTGCTGATGCAGCAAATGATGAGGCCTCCATGATATACATGAAGGATGGATGATGAGAAAAAGATACACGCAGAGAACAGGCAGAAGATGGATCTGCAGAAAGGATATACTCAAAGTTTGCATCTGAAGCGTGTGTAGCAGTCGAGTTTCAGCATGGTTATTCTTGGAGTCGCATAGCCACGAGGGCAAGACAATGTATAAGGGCAAGCGACGGCGATAGGCTTGCGTGCTCTCGGTTCGGACTTGTATATTGCGACAAGAATCGATTCACTGGTTGGCCAATGCCGGTGCGACTTGGGTGGTGCAGCGTGCAGTCGCTTGAGGTCGCACAGCCATGGTCTTTGCAGCATGCAGTCAGGTTATCGCGATATCGAGTAGACCAGTAAAGATCGACAGCGATTAGAGACTGTATGATATTCTCGATGACTGTTGGAACAGAATGACGACGAAGAGTTCAGAATCTCGCGATTGTCCTGCCAACGGAAGGGACGCGACACTTTCGTGAAGCACTTTACGCGTGATTTCACGCAAGCGGCCTCATTCCCACGGCCATCTCCAATCGACTTTCACCCTCCCAGTTCCACCTATACAGCATCCCCCTGCATAACTACCACATACATCATACTGCACAACATCGCCATGGCACATGTACGCAAACGCCAGTTCCAACCATCGAACCAGTCTTCGATCAAGTCCTTCTTCTCTCCAGTCGGCGCATCATCTCCCTCATCCTCTGCCGATGTCGACGAATATGCCCAGACGCTGAAGCCCGCGCTGCCCGACCATGTGCAGTCGCTCCTCATCAACGTCGGTATGCGCGTTCGCAAGTCGGTGCCTGAAGGATACAAGACACACAAGAGTCTCCCCGTGCCGACCATCTCATACATGCACCCTGCCAGCATCTCGGCCAACTCGGAGAACGAGCTACCCGCCAGCAGCGCCCCCGAACTCTACACCAAGCCTTCTGAGTTGACGCCCTTCTGCGGTCTGCACAAGATTGGCGGCTTCAGCTCACAACCCACATCATCTGCTCCTGGTCTGTCCTACACGCAATCTTCCATGGCATCCTCAATCGACATGCCGCAAACACCAAAGACAAACACACGCAAGAGAAGCTACGCAGACGAGATCGACGAGGATCTCGACACCTTCTTCGACAACAACGACGAGCAGGAGCAGAACGACTCGATGCTAGACGACACGCTCTCACCCAAGACGAAATACCCCCTCAGCCACTCTTCAATGCCCAAGCTCAGTGCTCAGAACGGCATCGTCAGCCCTCAGAGCAGACCCAAGGCTCGCATGAAGACTCGCTCGCCCCACAAGCTTGTCGAAGACTTTGCAGACGAGGATGTCGGATTCCTCCAGCCCATGGAGTGCGATTGAGAGAGAGTTGATTACATGTTGACGGCATTTGTTTTCCGGAGCGGGTATACCAGGTTTTGCATTTTGGCTTGTCCTTTTCGTATTGGCGTCTCTCTATCATGGCTCTTTGTCTTTCCAGCTTTCGGCACACTGTAGAAGAAGCAATCTCAATTTCGTATTTCCCAAAGAGGCATTCTGATGATCAGTGAGCGACTGGGATGGATGCGTGGAGGCGGGCCGGGATTGCGGGGGAGATGGGCTTGGCGCATCACATGCGACCTCGGAATGTGCATCATCAAAGAGCATCAAGTCGATCGAGTCTTGTGCTGCTCATGCTTCCACCTGTCCCTCCATCAACCATACCTGATGCTTTCCCTCGCACCTCAAATACACGCGTAATGTGAAGGTCAAGATGGCAGCGCAGTCGACGTTACGGCATGGCCCGGACGAAGCACTCCGGGCTCTCCTTACTCGTCTGGTCGACCGCCTTCGTAAGCGACTGAAACGAACTTCTCCTACTCTTCGCCTAGCGGCAGCACTCCTATTCACTCTCGGTCTTGTCGGTGGCAGTCTCGGCTCGTACAAGTGGTGGATTGAAAGTCGCAAGGAGAAAGAGACAGGAAGACGACTGCTACGACGCAACTCGGGCTTGAGGGCCAAAGACGGTACTCGCACCATTTATGTCGCATACAAATCCTCGACGGCAAAGGTCGTCATCAATCCTACCAAGCCAACCACCTTTGATGCCCACCGTCGCTTGTTCTTGCAACCTCCAAGAGCTGTTGGTCTCAGCGACAGCAACCTGCCACAAGTCCCTCCTCTTCAGACAAAACCTGGCTTGAACCTCGCCTTCCTACATCAATTCCTGAGTCTTATGAACATCTTGATCCCGCGATGGGGAAGTAAAGAGACGGGTCTACTCTTCAGTCACGGTGTCTTTCTGCTACTTCGAACATACCTCTCCCTTGTTGTCGCCCGTCTAGATGGTGAAATTGTACGAGACTTGGTTGCTGGAAAAGGCAAGCCATTCCTATGGGGCATCGCAAAATGGTGCACCATTGGAGGTCTGGCCAGCTACACCAACAGTATGATCAAATTCTTGCAATCAAAGGTCTCGATAGCTTTCCGAACCCGTCTCACCCGCTACATCCACGATCTATACCTCAACGACAATCTTAACTTCTACAAACTCTCAAACCTGGACGGCGGCATTGGCCATGGTGCTGACCAATTCGTCACTCAAGATTTGACCCTATTCTGCGACTCTGCAGCTAGCCTGTACTCAAGTCTGGGAAAGCCTCTGGTAGATCTGGTCGTCTTCAACTACCAGCTCTACCGTTCTCTTGGCCCACTGGCTCTTACCGGTTTATTAGCCAACTACTTTGCGACTGCCACGCTACTCAGAAGGCTTTCGCCTCCATTTGGCAAGCTAAAGGCTGTCGAGGGCAAACGCGAAGGTGACTTCCGGGCTCTGCATGCTCGCCTGATCGCCAACGCTGAGGAAGTTGCCTTCTATGGAGGTGACCAGATGGAAAAGCTCTTCCTGGATAAGGGCTTCCAAGAACTCAAGAGATGGATGGAGGGCATTTACAGCCTAAAGATCCGATACAACATGCTCGAAGACTTTGTCCTCAAGTATTCTTGGAGTGCTTTTGGCTACCTCATCACTTCTCTTCCGGTCTTTCTACCTGCTTGGGGTGGACTGGCAGAAGTGGGCGACAAGAAGTCAGCACAGCCAGCTTCGGAAGCTGCCCTCATGGCCCAGACACCAACAGACGAGTCTGGTAATCGCACTCAAAACTTCATCACAAACAAGCGTCTTATGCTTTCACTCGCAGACGCAGGCGGTCGCATGATGTACAGCTTGAAAGACCTGTCAGAACTAGCAGGCTACACGTCTCGCGTCTACACTCTAATCAGCACACTTCACCGTGTCCACGCCTCCGCATACCACCCTCCCCGCAACACATATCCTGAGTTATACTCCCTCGCTGACACCCAAGGCACCCTCCACAAAGGCTTCTCTGGCGTCCGCTTCGAAAACGCACCCGTCGTTGCACCAGCCCTATGGCCTCAAGCCGGCGAAGAATTACTCGATAACCTCAACTTCGTCATCCAAAGCAACCAACATATCCTCATCATCGGCCCTAACGGTAGTGGCAAATCTGCCCTCTCAAGAATACTAGCTGGTTTGTGGCCTGTATATCGTGGTCTGGTATCTCGCCCTCGCAGCGTAGGACAAGATGGCATCATGTTCTTGCCTCAGCGACCGTATCTTTCTCCAGGCACACTGCGTGATCAGATTATCTACCCGCATACGGAATTCGACATGCGTGCTTCTTCACGCTCGGATGCAGAGTTGGAGCAAATCCTCGAAGATGTGAGACTAGGCTACTTGCCATCAAGAGAAGGCGGATTCGACACGAGAAAGACATGGAAAGATGTTCTTTCAGGCGGCGAGAAACAACGCATCTCTTTTGCGAGATTGCTCTATCATTCCCCTGCTTTTGCGGTCATTGATGAAGGTACTTCTGCTGTTTCTTCAGACGTTGAGGGTTTGCTGTATGAAACTCTGAAGAATAGGGGTGTGACGTTACTCACCATTTCCACTCGGGCGAGTTTGAAGAAATATCATGATTTTGTTTTGACCCTTGGATTGGGCGAGCAAGGTGATGAGTGGGAGATACAGAAGATTGGAACAGAGTCGGAGAAGGACTCGGTGGAGAAAGAGATTGCCGAACTCAAAGGACGTCTGTCCAAAGTGGGTGAGTGGAAGAGACGGAAGGCGGAGATTGAAGATGAGTTGGCTAAAGTGTGGGTTGAGGGGGTGGGTGTTTTGGAGGCTGCTGACTACAATGGGGAGGCAGAGGAGGTCGAGGTGTTGGAAGAGGAAGAGGGTGAGGAAGTTGCGCTTAGTGATACCGAGACTGAGAGGGCTGGCGGTGAGGGAGAGGTGCAAGATGATGCTGCTACTGATGGGTATGGCACTGATACGCAAGAATTTGTCACGCCTGCTGCTACGCCAATGGAAAGAGCGTCACCGTAGAGGTATATACGTCTGTTATGAAATATCATGGTCAACGAATTTGCAAAGCCAGATGACGCTTCGTCGTCGTCGTATAGACACCATTCTATCCATCTTCAGCCCTTATTTAGAAAATCTGTTCGCACAATCGCAATTCTCCACGACCCAATCCCACCGCTCTCATCTATCATGCTTTCAAAACTGCGCCCTGACATGTTTCTGTTGTTTCGTTACCGCCATGTGAGATACAGCAGCCATCCGTTTAGTATGACACTAAAGGTTACAAAAGACTCTTATTGGTTGAAAAATGGCATTGGATCTTCATACTCGATTGTGACCTTCTCATTACTGAGACCTGGATCTGTCGTATCATACCTTGTGATCAGGTATTTGGGACGATTTAGAGGAGAGGAGGAGGGAAGGGAGAGAAGGGTGATCAGGTCAGTGAATCATGCAATTATATCATGAATGGTCCATAGGTCAAATCGAACAATGTTATCTATATGAAGGTGGAGTCATGGACCTATCTTTCTCCCTTGCGTGGGGTATAAATATAGAGCACGTTACATGATCTCTTGAGCAACGCTTCCAGTATTCTAGGTTAGGGATGGGTTGTGACAGCAGACTGTTCATGCCCCACTAAGAACATTTAGTTGTCTGAGAATATTTTTGCAGAAAGTTAGTATTTGTACCATCGCGTTCATTTCCAAGATCCGGTAGAGTCGAACAATTTCCATCATATCGAGCATAGAACAAGATAATCACAACGACTAGATAGGAGTAGTATGTAAACCCTTTGAGTCAATTCCACGAATGAATACACATGATAGATGAATGATTTTTTCATCTTTTGAACCAAATGAAGATTATACAATGCTTGAGGCTCGGAGTGTAAGACTTCAACTTCACCACTGAATGCAGTGAGACAAAACCCCATAAGCCCATTAGGCGGGAAGTGAGAACGAGATTCGTGTACTGTGATCTTCGATTGCTGGTGAATGGAACTTATACACTGGAAAAAGCACCGACATGGGCAGGAAGAGAAGAAACTCATCAGGTCAATGATACTCTCGTCAACCTCCACCTCCTGGTATCTTAGCTAGGCGGACAAAAATCTAATCAACCAACCTCTAATTGTAACTATACTTGGAGCGCTAGCCAAAACTACAGGATCATTAACCTACCTCCCTCTCCTACCTATCCCTACTGACTAAACCAGATCCCCGAACGTATCGACTCAGCACAACCTTGTCCGCAGCAGCCTTATTGTTGCAAAATCTTGCAGAGATAAACGCTACTTATAAGAACTGCATCATCTAACCTCCAATAACGCAATTACTAAAACAAGGGCAAGGAAGCCACTTCAGACTAGTTTCTACATAGCCCCTTCCGTTCTAAGCGGTAATGGTTAGATAACTTGATTCGTCATTTCTTGTTTGTTACAGTAAGATTTTTGGTATAAAGTCTGCGCTTTGAGTACGAATTCTTGTGAGAAGCTCACTGCCCGCTATGGAAGGTGTCCAAATCGATTTATTTATGTCTTTGTTGTTGCGCGATCTACGCCAATTTTCCAGCGGCGTTACTTCTTCATCTTTAGAGAGGGGCAGAGAGAAGAATGATCAGGTCTGTGATTCTGCTGCTTGCCTCCACTCTTCTTGTCTCTGGTATCTGAAGAAACTCTCCATTATCTTGTTCTGCAGGAGACCGCAGAAAATATCGTGTATTAGGAACCTATGTTCCTTGCCTGCTCATTGAGCAAGTCAACACTTGCAACAGACCAGGTAGTTGATCCGGCGGTCGAATGGCGCATTGGTACAATTAGACGGCGAATCGTGGGTGCAAGTTGTACTTGCTTCATCAGATTTTAACCCGGTCGGAGTGTGTTGATGAAGCTGCTGTCGCAGATGTGGATCTCGGTTGGGTTGGGGTTGAGAAGCCGAAGCACATGGTTGATTGTGTCTGCAGACACTGCTTCGACCAGGGTTCACGGCTTCGTTGGTCGACGTGGGTTTGGGGTGAGGGAGTTTATCGGTGGAGTATGGCATGTTAGATTTTGTCCGGGACAGGGGATCTTTCGAGGCTAGCCTCTCTACTTACACCCCTCTTAGCCTAAGTTTCCTTATCCCGAGAATCCTCTTTAGCGGCTATCTGTTATAATCTATTTAACGCTCCGATTGATGTGCGCGTAACTAATTGTTGTGAGATTCGAATTTGTGATTGAATTGCGTCCATATAGTGCATGACTTTCCCTTTCCACAGACTGTAAAACTGTGATACTGGTGTTCACTGATACATCTCTATATGCCTATGCAATTACATATGCTAGTCATATATGTATAATGCAGACTTGCTTGATGACGAGGTGCAGGAATGTGTTACTGCGAGAATTACTTCTAGTTGAGTATAAAAACCACCGGATCTGTAATCACATTTGAGGATATTGATTTGACCCCGAGCAGGATAGGTTCGTGGAGAAGTGATTCCATCGCAGTCAAGATCAAGACTGTGCAATGCGAGCGAATAATACCAATCCGGTGCAGGAGAATAGGCAGGAGAGTAAAACAGGCGGGTCCATGACACGGCACTAGTCTCCTGCCTCCCACCACGATACTTGCAATAGTCCAAATTGTAGTAGGGTCATGACTGGCTGCTCCATCAATAAAGGTGGCGGAGTTGTAGTTATCGAAGATAAGGTAACAATACTCGTCATCCGCAGCACTGCCAAGCGACATATCA
>Ga0115846_100329_pt1 | contig 25639 bp, 29 predicted proteins | sample InSIn5gowninarea_2_FD_83860 | JGI IMG/M metagenome (GOLD analysis project Ga0115846, IMG submission 83860) | reverse complement strand
TTATAAATTTTTTTTTTAATTTTTTTTTTTTTTTTTTTTTTTTTTTTTTTTTTTTTTTTTTTTTTTTTTGTTTTTTTTTTTTTTTGTTTTTTTTTTTTTTTTTATTTTTTTTTTGTGCAAGGCAAAAAAAATGGACAGTAAATATGTAATTTTCATAAAGAAAGATATTCGTTTTAAAGAGTAACTCTTCGAACACCATAAGAAGCTTATGGCGTTCGAACAACTATTCTTTTCTCAATTATAAAAAAAATATAAACAACGTCTAGATGCATTATAAGGTATTGAAGCAAAAAAAATAAATACTCTCTTGAGTTCTATTTTGTCCTAAAAAAATGGAAACACCAATAAGATAAACTATATATGTGTAATCTAACGAAGCTTTAGGTAATAAAGGTAAAATTAATCTAAGTATATCATATAAACTTAGCTTTAAACCTATACCAGCTAAAATAATACTTCCACCTAAAGGTGATTCTACATGAGCTTTTAAAAGTCAAGTGTTTAAAAAGATAGTTTTAACTGCAAAAGCTATTACCTGTATCATCAAAACCATCTCTTCTTTTTTTTGATGGTTTATTCCCTGAATCAGAATCATCGCTTAATCTACGTTTAGATTTAGATTCTGGCTGTGGATTTGGGTATATTAATTGATATAGTCTTCTATAAAGACACTCGTTAAAGTCAACAACAAAATACATACCCTCTGTATTATTAATTAGAGGATAAATCTGTGCAATGATACATTCCTCAAAAAATTCATAATTAGGATCTGATTGACGAATTAGTCAAAGTGAAAAGTATAAATCAGCAACCATCTCGGCTAAATCTGGAAATAAAGCGATATAATGAGGTGTCCGCGTATTTACAACACGTATAATTTGCTCCTGTATATTTTGAGCAATATTAGCTGGCCAATCATATCTAGTATTACTATGTCTATCCTGATAGATACGCACCTGGTGATTTTGTTGCACTTGTCTAACGTAACTTGACCAAGCTCCTCCTATACGTGTAATATTTCCAATTAAATTCATTATATTAGTATTTAACTGCTCAATACGTCTATTTAAATTAACTAAAGGATTAGGAGTTGTATTAACAATATTGTGTTGATTTGCCCTTAAAATACGATCGATAACAGTAAATGTATAAATTGTTTGATTACTAATACTAGTAGGATAATTTATATTATTGTTGTCAGTATTTATGTTATCAACCATATATACTCTTAAATTTCTTAGATAATTTGGTATAGGAATATTTTTAATGTTCTTTGGCTTACTATATTTTACATTAGTTTTAGCTCAGTTTAGCGTTTTTTTCGTGAAAAAAAACGTTAAATTGATTAATTTTCTTAAAACATTAAGAAAAGAAAAAGTGAATTTATTTAATAATATTAAGAATACACCGGTAAAAGGTACTATATATGTAGGCTTTATGTAATAGAAAATTGTTTCGTAAGGACTATGTAGCAAAATAAAATTTCCTCTTTTTATACTATAGTTAGAAATTAACTCTTGATGAACATTTGTTAATTTAGTAATATCTATTATCTTAAAATTATACTGGGATATGTTATATCATTTAGATTCACATGAAGAGAAATTAAAAAAAGAATTTAAGTAAGATATATCTAATAAAAAAGGAGTATTGAATTCCTTTAGATAGTATATTAATTCTAAAGATATATTAGTATTAGATGCTAAATAAATTAAATCTATTTGTTTAGTATATATTGTCATAAAAAAAATAAATTTCATGTTTTGTTTATAAAGTTTTAAATCTCGAGATAAAATATATTTAAGCCAAAAAAAAATTTTTTTGAAGCCCGTTAAAAAATTTTTTCCTGTTAAACCAGTCATATTTTATAGATATTTTATTTTTTTCAAATTTAGCGCTTATTTTTTTTTTAAGCGGGTGCAGCCCTTTTTTATTTTGTTTTCTTTTTTTGTAAGAAGAAAAAACCTTAAAAAATTTTTTTACCGTAGGAGTAAATATAAGAAAACAAAAACATCTAAATTTTAACTGTTAAATTAGAGAACATATATAATAATTAAATTGGTAAAAATTGTACAAGATTCGTAGTTCTATCTGTGTTTGCTTTTTCTTGTTTTTTTGTTTGTTTTTGTTTTGTTGTTTTTTTGTTTTAACTGGACCTTTCTTAAATATATATAGAAGAAGAAAAAGTGTTTAAGGGGTTTTCTTTTTTTTGGGGGGGGAATTATTAATTTTAATTAATACCATGCAATTCACACTACACGAACCATATTTCGATTTAACACCAATCAGAGTCACACATACGAAGACTGCTTGCTAAAATATCTAAACCTAATCGTTTAGATTATATTTTAACTACAACCAAACTTATTGCACATACTCCTGCTCCAATTAGACCTCTACCAATATTTTTTGCTGCTTGTATCATGCAATATTTTATTAAAGAATTAATCATAATTCGTTGATTTTTCTGCTTTTTCTTTCTTGTTCACTTTATAAAGCTGTCTTCTATACTCGTTATCTTTATCTAATCTTGCTCTTTTTTGATCTGGAGTTTCTATTACAAGTCTTTCATATATTCTTGGGTGATTTTTTCTTAAACTATTGGTAAAAAACCATATATAGACAAGTAATATAACAATAGCAGTTAAAATAGAAAAGAGTATATAAAAAAAGGCGATATGTTTAAAAATAACATAAAAGAATAAAGATATATACATAGCCATAAAATATTTTATCTCTTTCTTGTATGTTTTATAAAGGGCATGATTACTATAAAACACACTGAATAATCCTAATGATACATATCTTGCTAAATATATAATAAATTCGATTAAAACAGTGTCTTTTAATATATAAAATATGTAATTCAATTTGAGAACTTTTAGCGAGAATAAATAAAATTTGTAATCCAACAAGGGAACTTTTAGCGATTCTGAATCAATTCATCTAAACAGTTGGATTGATACTGGTATGTTGTTTAACCCTACTTCAAAAAAGGCTATTATTGCCAATATTGTTGTTACTATTACTGAACTAGATGTTATTAATTGTGCTCCGTTAACTCCGTATGTAAGTGAAAATATTGTTACAATAATAGGAATTTGTTTATTAATAGGTGCTATGGCTAAAAGTTCTCAAGTTGGATTACATGTTTGATTACCTATGGCGATGGAGGGTCCTACACCTGTTTCTGCATTAATTCATGCGGCTACAATGGTAACTGCAGGAGTTTATTTATTAATGCGTACATCTCCTTTAATAGAATATAGTTCAACAGTATTAATACTATGTTTATGAATAGGAGCTATAACTACTATATTTAGTTCACTTATAGGATTATTCCAACAAGATATAAAAAAAGTTATAGCATACTCAACTATGAGTCAATTGGCTCGAGAATATTTATTATTCAGGCATCAAACTATATGCGTAGAATTTATTGTTAAATTTATATTAATGATAAGCAATTCGCAGATAACCAAAGCTCGTGATTATATTTATAATCACAATAGTAATAGTTTTATTAATTCATTAAAACACATATGAGTGTTAGAAAAATGAAAAACTCTTATTATAAGCAAGTTAGTAGGAATCTCAGAGGCCATACGTTTGATATTAGTCAAAATTTTATTCAAAATTATTTTTATTAAGTTTACTCTAAAGAATACTGATAATAAGGAATACAAATATGAAACTCATAATACTTCATTAAGTAATAAGGATTCGTTAAAAAAGGATAATCTCTTTAAATTTAATCAATGATTAGCCGGATTAATAGATGGAGATGGATATTTTATATTAACTAAAAAAGGATATGCTAGCTTTGAAGTTACTATGGATGCAAGAGATAAAGCAGCATTATATGAAATTAAACATAAGTATGGTGGGTCAATTAAACCAGTTGCCAACGCTAAAGCTTTAAGATACAAATTGCGTCATAAAAAGGGTTTAATTGATCTAATAAACGGAGTTAATGGTTTAATAAGAAATCCTGCTCGTCTATTACAAATGAATAAATTATGTGTAAAATATGGTATAGAACTTAAAGAATCTTTACCTTTAACATTTAATAATGGCTGATTTGCTGGGTTTTTAGATAGCGATGGTTCAATTTATTTAAATGAAAAATCAGTACAAGTATGTATAGCTGTAAGCCAAAAAAACAAATTTTTATTAGAACCGTTAATAAATTTATATGGTGGAAAAATATATATTCTTAGTCCTAAAATAGAAGCTTTTAAATACGTTATCTATAGAAAAAAAGAACTCTTTGACTTAATTGATAATTACCTAAGTAAACATCCTTTAAAAACAAATAAATCTTCTAGGCTAAAATTAATAAAAAATTTTTATCAAGTAAGACTTGATAGAAAGAGTGATGTAATAATAAATCATAATGAATGAATTTCATTTAAAGATAAATGAGATAAATAATTAGACTAATAAAGAAATGGTCCATCGATCGAAAGAGGATCGAAGCAATTGGGTATGATGGTTATAGCAGTAGGTTTATCATCATATAATATAGCTTTATTTCATTTAGTTAATCATGCCTTCTATAAAGGACTTCTTTTCTTAGGTGCGGGTGCTGTAATTCATGCTGTAGCTGACAACCAAGATTTTAGAAAATATGGAGGGTTAAGACCTTTTTTACCATTAACATACTCAGTTATGTTAATAGCTTCTCTTAGTTTAGTAGCTTTCCCTTTTATGACTGGGTTTTACTCTAAAGATTTTATACTTGAATCTGCATATGGGCAGTTTTATTTCTCTAGTACTGTTGTATATTTTATAGCTACTATTGGTGCCATGTTTACTACTTTATATTCAGTTAAAGTTTTATATTTAACTTTCTTAACTAACCCAGCCGGTCCGGCTGTTAACTATAAACAAGCTCATGAAGGTGATATTTTTATGAGTCTACCTTTAATTATTTTAGCAGTTTTCTCGATTTTTTTTGGTTATATAACTAAAGACATATTTATAGGATTAGGCTCTGGATTTTTCGCAGATAACAGTTTATTTATTCATCCTTCACATGAAATTATGTTAGACACTGAATTTGCTGTACCTACTTTATTTAAATTATTACCTTTAATATTTACTGTTTCATTAAGCATATTATCTATAGTATTATCAGAACTTTTACCTAAACTACTAATACACTTTAAGTTTTCTAGACTCGGTTATAACATCTTTAGTTTTTTTAATCAACGTTTCTTAATCGAACTTTTCTATAACAAGTATGTTACTGATCTTATATTAAAATTAGGTGGTCAAACTACTAAGGTTATTGATAAAGGTTCTGTTGAATTATTAGGACCTTTTGGTTTAGAAAAAGGACTGGTTAATTTAAGTAAAAATATAGCTAGTTTAGATACTGGTGTTATTACATCTTATGCCTTGTATATACTTGTAGGTTTAATTTTTTATATATTAATACCATATTTGTCTATAACTGATAATAGCCTTATAATTATAATATTATTTGCTTTATTAAGTATTAAAAGTAATAAATAAATATAAACATTAGAGCATACAAGTCGTTAAATTGGTTTTTAGATAGTAGAGGCAAGTATTACCTTATTATACCCTTTTTTGTTTTTTTTTGTTAGCAAAAAACAAAAAAAACAAAAAAAATAAAAAAAACAAAAAACAAAAAAAACAAAAAACAAACAAAAAAAACAAGTGTTATTCGTTATTACTATAATATTAGAAAAACTAGATACGTAAACAGCTTAGTTTATTTAACAAATTTCCCGAAATAATCATTTTATTCACTGTTTCTGTCTTCTATTCCTTTTTTTTTAATTGCGCAAGATAGATAACCCTTTGACTATGTCTCTTAAGCATACTTTTAATATACCTATTAAAACAAGGCCAAAAACTTTTTTTACTTGATAAACTGTCTAAGTTCATTGTACATAAAAAATTTTAAAGTGGTATTTATTAAACAATTTGAACAAGAGAAATGATGAAACGAGTACAAGAGTAAGATTCATGGCCTCCGACCAAGAAGAAAAGAATCCTTTTGCAACTAAAAAAAGAATAATACGCTTTTATTTATGTTTTTATTAGAGTTATGTATTAATTTATAATTTAAATGAGGTTTATCTAGAATATTTTATTTTTAATAATAAATCTAGTATTGCGTTTAATCTATAACATAATTCAAATATATTTAATACATGGAACTTGGGAACTTGGGAACTTGGGAACTTGGAACTTTAAAATAAATCAAAAAAAATTATTTTTGACAAATATACTCTAGAAAATGTCAATAAACATAGCCGATTATACAAATACACCACCAACGTATAGATATGCTGTTACATCTACGCCAGAATACGCTAGAAGCAGCCTAGACCAACTCTACCTTCACAATTTTATTAATGACGTCCTTCAAGAATATATGTGAACAAAAAGATCTCTTGAACTAGGAAGATTAGATAAAAAAACAAAAGAATTTTTACCACTTATTTTTTTTTGTTGTTTTTTATTTTTTGTTTTTTGTTTTTTGTTTTTTCTTGACAAAAAAAAACAACGCACTTTGCGAAAAATAAAACTTGAACGGCTTTGATTAGCTAGTAAATAACAGGTGTAGTACATAGGAGTAAAAACTTGCCTTGATTATTTTTTTTTAGTTGCAAAAGGATTCTTTTCTTATGGCGAGATACCACAGCATATATGCTATTTTCTTAATTTAGAAAACAAAAAAAAACAAATAAGCAACAAAAAAAACCATCAAAAAACTGTTTGAAATTTAGCTAAAAAGATTTAAAGGTATTAAAACTAAGCCTATGTTATTCGCTAGAGAAGCTATGTGATCTATGTACCCTGAAGCGTCTGCTTTTGCTATTTGCAAAGTATTACATAAAAAGACTAACCTATATATTTTTTTTTAGGTATAAGATAAGAATAACTAATCATAATCGATCAAAAACTACTTACTAGATTTCATCCTGCAAATGCATCCCTGATTTTTATGATCTAATTAACTGGAGTTCCACACTGTGGGCAGCATTTTCCTGGGATAACCCAGACAATTTGCCCTTTAGCTGCGCAAGCTGGACATTTACGCCCAGGTACTGTGTTAGTAATGTGACCAATTAAAATAATACCTAACATAATATATAAAAAAATTAAAACGCCAAATATTATATTACCTAAGAATAAAAAATCCCCCACTCCAATTCCTACACCTGCACCTATTAAACCCGTTGTAGCTAATCCTGTTTCAATTCTTTTTACTGCTTGTATTCTTATCCAAGACTCGAACTTGGATCCAGATATTAGAAGTATCCTGCTCTACCAATTAAGCTAATAAGAATTTTTCCTTTATAGTTGTATATAAAATTTTTAGGCAGAATTTTTCCTTTGTAATAGACTGCAATAAAATGCTAATAGATAAGATAATCATATATATAAATATATCCAGCTTTAATCTATTAAAGCTGGACATTCCAAATCTTTTGCATCAAGTTAATCCGGTTTCGAACCGAAATCTACTTTCTCGACAAGAAAGGCCTTTACCAATTAAGTTACTAACTCTCTGTTTTTTCCTTTTGGTTGTTTTTTTTTACAATGTTAAAATATGTAATACACATTCATAATGTATAAATTGTTAAATAATCTACATAAAAATTTTATATACACCTTAATATAGTATGAATTGTTATAAATTATACATAAAAAGTTTATATATATTTATTTAAAGATACTCTTTATTTAAAGATACTATTTTTTAACAAGTTACACCTAAAACACATCACATATCACACATTAATGTTATGTTTAAAAATAAAGATAAAAGGTTAATTAGATAGATCGGGTCATTATGATTCGAACATAACTACTCCTCAACCCAAATGAGACGCCTAACCAACCTGGCTCTAACCCGTTTACTAACTAATATACTTTTAAGATAATATGTCTCTAATTAATCATATATTAAATTAAAAAAAATACAGAGAATATCCGATTCGAACGGATGTGGTCTTTTAAACCAAATAAGTTAATTTTTAACCATGTCGCTACAGACTTTTCAATCTATTCTCTTTTATTGCACTATTACATTACTAATATAACTTCTTTTTTTTGATTTAATTTTATTTTATTTTTTGTTTATTTCTATGGTGTATATACCTTTGAATAGTTTATTGTTTCTTGCATATATACCAATTTGTGAATGAGATGTTCCCAGATAAAGACCTGCACTTCTCATAGTTAAAAATTTATGCATTTCACCTGTAGTTGTATTCGTTACAATTACAGAATGAGTTTTAATATTAGAATCACTCATTTTGGATTTAGTTTCTAATGATAAAACTCTACCTAAAACAGCCGCACGCTGTAATTCTTTTGTAGCTTCACTATGCACAAAACCAGCCCGAATACCTGCGGCTTTCAATATATTATATTCGGGTTTTAATAAATCAAGATAGTATTGTTCTCTTTCTATTAAAACGTTAGGATCACAATGTTCTAGGATCTCAAATCTAAACGCCGAATTACCATATTTAAGAAGCGCTCTGTAAATAGCACTCTGATTTCTTTCGGTTTCCCTTAAAAGGCTAGCCACGGAGTAGTATTTTACTAATCTTTGGGCTATATTTAAACATGAAGCTAGATAAGAAAAAAAAAAATTTTTTTTTTTCTTTACCCGACTCTATATGAGTTCATCTGTATATACCTGTTTTCTTATTGTTGTCTTGGTAGATGGCTTTTTTTTTCTGTATCCGAGTTTTCATAAGAAAGAAGTGGTACTGCTGCATTGTTACTGTTAAGGCAGTAGGGAGAAGATATCGTAAAAACCTATAACCGAATAGTAAAAATCCAACGTGAGGTCTAAAAACTTCTCTGTGTAAAGTTGTAAAACCTGAAGGAGAAGAGCCCCAGTGTCTGTTTCGTGTGTTTAAATTGTTTTGTAGTATTTTCATGTGTTTATATTATAACTAAAGATAAAAAAAAATGCTATACAAGATGTTAAATCTTAAGCTTTTGTCTGCCTGGTATATATATAAACCAGGACAGATAAAGGAGTTACCTTGCTACCATACACTCTGCAATGTCAAAATCAGGCTACTTAGCCATATTATAAAGTCTTTAATCCACAAAAATAAAGAGTCGTAAAATCTAATCAGTGGTGGAGGCGGGCTAACAGAGATAGGCTACTACAAATGCCTACATGATAACTGCCCTAAATAATATATTTATGAAAAAAACAAACAAAAGATGGTTACCTTTTTATATAACTTGTTAAAATTATACACAAGTAATTTAAATCCATAACCTGCACTCGCGACTAACTGTCGAGATAGTTGGTAGACTAAATGTAGCAAAATACATAAACCAACACGCAAATAATAGTAAATATATGTGTATACGAGCATATATTATTCAGAGAATATCCGATTCGAACGGATGTTGGTTTAAGACCAAAACAAGTTTCAAGCTTGTCACCATAAACCACTCGGTCAATTCTCTTTATTTTTTTGATTCCTCCAAGACTCGAACTTGAATAACATCCTTATCAAAAACGCACTTTACCACTTAAGTTAAAGAACCTTAGTATAAAAATCTAATCGAAGACTGGACTAAGTATGAGACCAGCCCTCGTATAGCCCTTTGGCTAATTTTTTTTTTAGTAAAAAAAAATCACACAAACAAGAGCACTCAGACTTGAACTGAGAATTTGAAGTTTGAAGCTTCCTATTTTGCCAATTAAACTATACTCTTTTTTTTATTTTTTTTATTACCTTACTAATTAAAAGAGTAATTTAATAATAAAAGTTTATGACATATTAATTTTTTATGTCCAGACCAGGTAGGTTATTGGCCATATGAGTAAATAAATCATGGACGTGGTTTTCGTGATCCTTGTTTAAAAGATCCCAAATATGAGGAAATGGTATCTTGTCAGTAGACTCAACACCTAAATTAGTAAGACCTGTTTCTTGAGTAAGCATAGGATACTTCTTAAAATAATTCAAGTAATCTATAAGGTTACTAGCACCATTAATATCCATAAATTGAAATGCTGGTATCAATTGATTTAAAGGAATAAAACCTTTATAATACGATATTCCGTAATCATCTAGTAAACGAGCGCAAGAGTAAAATTGAAAAAAAGCTATTTTACTAGCTTTCATAGCGAATTTTTTTTTGTTGTTTTTTTGGCTTTTTTTTGGTGTTTTTTTTTTGTACCGCCTTTAAAATCTACTGTATGTAATATCGTGTCATGCAATTGGTCCATGATGCTGTTGAAATCAGAATTCACAAGGCTCTTTATTTCAACAAAAGCATGCAAAACTAAATCTTCACCCTCTACACGCTCTATGGAAAAATCAGGTCTACGTCTAGAAAAATGTTGAATTTTTAATTTAGTGTCCAAGGAGTGTCTAAATGTTTCACGAGGTTCACGCTTTAATGCTGCCTCACGAATTAGCTCTAGAGTAGATAAAGAATGTTTAAATCCTTTTGAAGATCTTGCAACTTCTAATATATTATATTTTGGCTTTAAAAGAGAGAGATAATGCTGTTCTCTCTTTATTACATCACTCGGCGCACAGTATTCTAATATATCAAGTTTAAACGCAGAGTGTCCATTTTTTAGCAATGCATTGTAAACTATAGTTTTACCTTTATTTGATTTAAGTAGGTAAGTTTTAGAATAATAATTTGTTAATATAGTGATAAATCCAAAGCAGAGCCTAAGTTATTCTCCCCACATGCCTTTCATTTATGAAAGGCACGAGAGATTGTCCCAACCTCTTTGGCTTTGCCCTGAGGATTACTCAGGGTTGCATTGAGCCACTTACACAAGTACTGAGCTGTATAACGTAATAATTTAAAGTATAAATGTGTATAATTTTTTTACTAATTAGTCCGAGTTTATCCCCCCCATACTTTGTAGTTCTCTACGGAAAAGGATGGAATTGAACCATCAGGTGTTAAAACACAATATTTAGCAAATATCTCGCTTTACCAATAGCAACTTTTCCTTTGTAATAGACTGCAATAAAATGCTAAAATAGAAAAGAATATTATACATATATATGTATATTAATATGTATAAATGTCCAGCTTTAATCTATTAAAGCTGGACATTCCAAATCTTTTGCATCGAGTTAGTCCGGTTTCGAACCGAAATCTACTTTCTCGACAAAAAAGGCCTTTACAATTAAGTTACTAACTCTATGTTTATTATACGGCCAACCGAATTCGAATCGGTACACATCGTTTGATATTAGTATGTTTTTAATTTAATTTATTGCCTTTTTTGTAGCTAATTTTTTTTTTTTTTTTTTTTTTTTTTTTTTTTTTTTTTTTTTTGTTTTTTTTTTTTTTGCAAAAAAAAAACAAACAAGAAAAAAACAACAAATGGGCTTTATCCGTTTAATGTAATTCTAAAGCATCTTTAATATAACTACAAGATAATACTACAAAAACTTGTGCTTGAATAAAGGCAATTCCTACTTCCAAACCAGAAAATGCTATAATGAAAGCCAATGGCAATAAACCTAAAAAGAAAAATAAAATTCCTGATGTCATAATGTTATATGTAAATCCACTTAGGATATTTAGTAACATGTGACCTGATAATATATTTGCGGCTAATCTTAATCCTAATGACACGTTTCTTGCTAAATATGAAATAAATTCGATTAAAACTAGTAATGGTAATAATCCTAATGGACAGCCAGCTGGTACAAATAAAGAAAAAAATTCTAAACCATGTTTCTGAAATCCTAATATTGTTGCACCTAATACTACAGTAAAACTAAGTGCAAATGTTAAAATAAAATGACTTGTTGAAGCAAAACTATACGGAACCATACCTATTAAGTTATTTAATAATATAAATATAAATAATGCAAATATAAAGGGGAAATATATTTGTCCCTTTCTAGCATTTATTTGGTTTACTACAATACTATGTATAGTAGCATACAGAGATTCTTGACCTATTGATCAATTATTTGATACTAGTTTATTATAGTTAGTAGCAAGTAAGTTTAAAGCTAACACTAGAAAACCCCCTATAGTTAAATATAATCCTATATTAGTTATAGAAAAGTGTATATTAGCAAGAAGAGGAGCATCTAAACTTATCAAATCTCTAATCTCAAACTGATCTAGTGGACTTGTGATTTCTATTACTGACATAAACATTGAAAAAAACATATATATACAAAATTAAATATTTTTATGGTGGTATATATTTACGTTCACCTCTTTTTATGCATACCAATATTCTCCCTAAAGGGCTTAGGAAGATAGACTAAAAATTATTAAATTAAAACGGTCTTTTATTCATTCATAGTTTAATTTAACTCTCTAATGTATCTAGCTCAGACAATTAAAGTACGATAAAAAAAGCCAAAAAAAACCACAAAAAAGCAAAAAGTGTAATATTTATTCATCTCTCATCATTCCGTCTTTTTAATTAATAAAGAATAGGAGTATTAGTATTGCTATTGGTATTAGTATTACTATTAGTATTATTATTAGTATTAATATAATTATTCTTAACTGTATATACTGTAATATTTATTAACTAAGATGGAATAAACTACCCTATATATTTGGAAAAATGGCTCACCTTTATTATAAATAATGGTATTAATTTTTTTTTATTATATACAGTATTTATTTTTGCCCAGCATCTTTTTTTTTCGAACTACGGTTAAATTTTGTATTTTTTTCAAAATATTATGAGAAAATTTTTGAGATTTTATTAACTGTTTAGATATAATAATATAAAAACAAAGCAAAAGAAACAAGCCCTTAAGATGAATCGAACATCTATCATAATATTAACAGTATTCCGCTCTACCGTTGAGCTATAAAGGCTTTTTTTTATTAAAAAAAAGAAGTAAAAAATTTTTAATGGAAATGGCTATTATATAGCCATTAATAATGTAAAATTAATTTAGATAGTTTCATAATATTCCTTTTTTTCTATTTTTTTAAGATATATTTTTTATTCTTTATTTTTTTTTTTTTTGACCGCTCTACTAATAAGTTATGTAATAACATAATAGATTAATCTAGAGGGTGCCATACACTTATTATATTATTTTTCTTAAAAGTTTATACATAGTCGTTTTTTTATTATGCTATTAATTAATAATAAAACGTCTTAAAAAAAAAAAATAAAATATATAGGAATTATAATAAAAAAAGGCTATAAAAGGCAAATAAAAAAAAATTTTTTTTTCTTCACCATCGCATCAATTTTTGTATAATATATTATTAATAATAAAAATAAAGCCAAGGTATGGGCAAATAAACCTGTAGCTTCAGCAAAGGCAAATCCCAAGAAAAAAAAAAAATTTTTTTTTATTGCGTATAAAAATTAACATTAGTTCCATCTTGAGGGAAACACTTCTTCTTTTACACTTTAAAACTCATTTGAAATAGTTGTTGTCTATTACGAAAAGATTTTTAATCCAACACTTTATCATAATTCAAATTCACCGATCTAGTGTTAACTTCCTCAAATTTATAAACTAAATAAAAATTATCTCTTTTACAATCAGACAATTTATAGCTACTTTTATTATCAATTAAATTATTTTTATAATTAATATATAAAGAATAAAAATAATTTTGAATTAAATCAGTTGCTAAATCAACAAAAATATCAATCGATATATTACTAACATCTCCTATATTATGTTTACTTACAATTTTAAATAATCTACCATGTATTAAACTTAATATATATTTATCATAAACTTCTTTAAGTATAATACTCAAATGATATTGTATTAATTTATTTCATTCTTTAGGTTCTTAACTAAAAGATATTTTTCTAGATCATTTTTTTTTCTGTTTTTTTGTTGCTTTTTTTTTTGCTAAGCCAAAAATATATATAACTAAAACATAGTTAAAAACTTATAACCTTTTTAAAATAAAGAAATATTACTAGGTATTATTTCAAAACTATATAGAATACAAGGAACTAATATGATAAAAGCAATAACTAGAGGTAATAAGATTGTTCAACAGAATGACATTAGTTGATCAAATCTTATACGAGGGAATGAGGCTCTCGCCCAGATAAATATAAAAATCATAATACAAGTTTTAAGTCCTAGAATTAGACCATACAACATTCCTTCTAATAATGGATCAGATAAAATACTTAAATAATAATCACTATCTATCATAATTAATTTATAATCAATAACTTCAAATATATCTGTTATTGACACTAAATTTAATATATAACCACCAAGGAAGTAAATACTAGCTATTATACAAATAAAGATATACTCAACCAATTCAAATAAATAAATTAGAGGCATTAAATTTAATAAATAACCACCAAGGAACAAAATACTAATTAGTATACAAATAAGGACTATACTGGCATATTCAGCCAAGAAAAAGAAGACAAAAATAACTGCTGCATGTTCTGTCAAAAAAAAAAAAATAGTAAAAAATAAAAAAAAAAAAAAAAAAAAAAAAAAAATATTTTAATTTATATTTTTTTTTTTTTTTTTTTTTGCTTTAAACAAAAAAAAGCCAAAAAGAGCTGAGTTTAAATATTTACTTACCGTAACTTTAGATATGTTTAAATGTTTAGCTAATTCAGTATTATTTTTATACTTAGAAATTAGATTATCATTTAAATCGTAAATTCCTACTCCATAAGGGTGTTTGCTCAATTTATCTCTTATCTTTTTCTTAGTAGATTCGCTGTGTATTTTTCCAAACATCGGGTTTAATTTACCCGGTTTACTGATTAATACCGATGTTTCTTTCTTATGAGATTTACAAAAAAAAGTGATTATTTTTATCCTCAAATTTTTTTGACATTTTCAGCTTAGCTTCATCAATATGTTTATAACCAGTAAGACTTGTAGCTGTCATCTTAAAATTATAAAGATTAAACTTAAATTTTTCTATGTAACTAGTTTCTAAATCAGTAAAGGCTTTATTACTAAGAATTTTATTGTCATAAGTAAAATATTCATATATACAAAAGTTAAATTTGTCTAAACCGTCTTATTTTTGAAACAAAAAAATAGGAACTATTTGAATATTTATTCGAAATATGTTCATTAAGTCTTAAATAAAAATCTTTTGCGCTACCAAAATATTGTTTACTATTTACGGTGTTAATAAAACTGTATATACCTGCTTTATTTTTGAGTAAGTCACGATAAGATGATATAGAATCCTTCTCATTTAATTTATTAAAAACTTTAATAGAGACAGGTAAAGATTTAGAGGTAGATGGTGAACACGAAGTGGAGTAGTTTCTACGTACATTCAAAAAGTCATAACGGCTGTTAAATATAAAATTTCTAACAAAAAGAGATTTAAAGTATATATTAATTAAAATCTTGCATTTACACACAAGTTTGGACTATATCAAATATAACATTATTATTAGTATTATATGATCGCGTGTAGTCTCTGAGGATCCCCAAAAAATATAAAAATCTTTGGATTTCCTGCTGATTGTCCTTTGCTTATACTTTAGCGACTTAAGGCTAAGAAAGGGTTTTCCAGCATATAGCAATCTTTAACGAGGCCAAATCATAGTTAGTAAATAGCCTCGGCTAAGTCAAAAGGAGCTCTGTTAGTTTCTGCTACAGATCCTATAAAGAAAACAACAAATATAGGAAATAATGGTATTATAAACCAAACAGCTCTTTGAGCTTCTATATTTACAGTTAAATTTAAACTACCTGTAAGAAATATAACTAACAAGATGGCAGAAGTTAAAATTAATTCATAACTAATTAATTGAGCTGTACTTCTAAGTGAACCTAAAAAAGCATATTTAGAATTAGCTGATCAACCTGCCAATAATATACCGTATGTAGATAATGAAGATACTGCTAACATATACAGTATACCTAGATTAAAATCTGATAGAGCTAAACCAGGACCATATGGTATAACACCATAACCTAATAGTGAGAAAATTAAAGTTATTAGAGGACCAAGGAAAAATAATATTATATTAGCTTGTGTAGGAGAAACATACTCTTTTAAGAGAAGTTTAAGAGCATCTGCAAATGCTTGTAAAAGACCATAGTATCCTACGATATTAGGTCCTAGTCTTCTTTGCATACTGGCCATTGTTTTTCTTTCAGCAATCGTTACATATGCTACAGTTAATAAAACAGGTACAGTAACTATTAATACTTCTAATATAGAAATAATTGTGGGTATATATAACATATCATAGATTAAATATCTAATTTTCTTTAATATTAAATTATTGTTGTAGAAACATATCTATAATATAAGAAATAATTAGGTTAAAGATAAACATATCTTAATTTTTTATTTTTTTTTGTAAAGATAATCAATTTGGATTAATAATTTATCTATTATTAAATATAAAAATATAGACTATTTTTCTTGCACTAAAGAATTTTTATGTATAAAATATATATCATTTAATTTTGTTATTATAATATAAAATAATACAAGAAAAACTCTTATCTCAATACATACACCAAGATAAAAAGCATCTATGCATTAATCTGATTTTTATTAATGTAAATAAACTAATGTAAATAAGATTAATTGTATTACACTAGTCGAAACAAAAAAAGAAAAAAAAACAAAATAAGAAAAAAAACAAAATAAGAAAAAAAAACAAAAAAAGAATTTTTTCGCCTAGAGGTAATAAATATAAATATAACGGGTTATTTGGATACAGTTAAGCCGGTTCCTGTTTATGCACATTAAGCTAAAAAAAGGCTCAATAGTGGCTTGGTGGCTCGCAATCATATCATACTAGATCATATATATATTAATATATATGATCCAGTTTTATGACTTATAATTTCTACTAAAGACCCAAGATTTATCCATTTTTATCTTATTATAGATAAATTTCTATCTATCTAGCGCCGGACTTCCCTATGTTATTTGATAAATATAACATTATGCAATCTGTATCACAAATTATTTTTATTAGCTAATAAGCTAAAGATTTATTAGATATGTCATATGCACAAAAAAAAATAATTTTTTTTTTCTTTTTTTTTGTGCTTTTTTTGCTTTTTTTTTGTTGTTTTTTTGTTGTTTTTTTGGTTGCTAAAAAAAGATAAAACAACAGAAAATATACACATATACAAAGTTAAACTTTTAGTTAATTTAGTGTAATATTACTTTTTGTTTACATCTAATCCTTTATATGAAATAGTAAAAGTTATACTTTCATAATAAAAACATAAAATTTGTCATAATGATACAAGCAGCAAAGATAGTTGGAACAGGATTTGCGTACTTTTGTTGTTAATATGTCAGATAATAATATGGAAGATAATAATATGGAAGATAATAATATGGAAGATAATAATATGGAAGATAATAATATGGATTTTAAAAAATGTCTTAAGATATTAAATAGAATTTCATCATTCTAATATATGCCGTGGATGAACTATTGGTCTGGGTAACTTACCCATATTCTATTCCTATCTGTGGGGGATCATCATATAGGTCTATCTTTGACAATAAGATAATCAATGCCAAATGGAACAAAATCATCCTTTAATGGAAATCGACTTATTGGTGCACGTATACTTAACTTCCATAACTCTTTATAAACAAAATCCTGATTAGAAAACTTACCCACAGTTAAACAGGTCCACATTACACCATTTATTTATTGATAACATGTATCTAAACGATGATATTCAAACATAATTTTTAATCTAGTACCACTAGGATCATGTTTATTGTAGAAAAGATAATCTTTTAGAGGTATTTTATAATTAAGAGTATTAACCATGCTTTGTCTAATAGTTACAGATAAATTCACGAAAACATTTTCACTATTCTATATCTAAAGGTGGAAGAATCTGCAAATTCTCTATGTAATAAATAAAGAGCAAGCATAAAGATAATCAATCCTAATAGAGACAAATATGGTAATACAGTATTAAAAGAAGAAATATAACTGGCACTATTACTAACTAGAGATAAACTAAGAGCTAATACACCAGGGTTACTCATTTAAGCTCTAATTATGTTTATTTTTTTTTTTGGAATGATTTTTTTTTAGTTACAGCTAATTCAACTAAAGTATTCTCTACTAGACTAACTAAAGGTACTATAATTAAGAAATATGCAAAATAAATAACAGTAGAAATCTGTCCAAATTCTATAAATGGAGATTCAACATGTTTAGCACCAAGTTGCATTAAGATTAAGAAATTAGCAACAAAAACAAAAAAGGCTATTTTACTTAAAGGTCTAAATTGTATACCTCTAAATCTACCTAAATCTGTAAATGGCATAATTAATAAAATTAAAATCGCAGAAAACATAGCAATAACACCTAATAGTTTATTAGGTATAGATCTTAAGATAGCATAGAATGGTAAAAGATCGAGAAATTAAATCAACATACAAATCAGTACTACTAGTTAATACCAGAATATACATAATGTAAGTGACAGCTTTAGAAACCTAACTTATATAACATTTCTTTAATAAAATATGGTTTAACTAATGTTATTAAAGTATTCATAGATTCCTTGAATATATAAATACGTGGTTTCTTATCCCTGTTATAATGTATAGAGCATTTGATATTAAATTTATCTTGTAAAGTGAACATAAGTTTATCTACGTCTTCATTAGTGAATGCATAAACACTTATATGTAGTCCACTACCGTGACGACTCGGTTAAAGTTTAGACTTTTTTGAAGATATATCTACCTTTATAGGGTCTAGTTTGGTTACGCTTAAAATAATTTGATATTGTATTATGCCCTATACCTAAAGTTCTAGCTGCTGAATGAACAGAAGTATAGCTATTAATTATTTAATTCTAAATCAGTAACTTCAATTTTTATTGAATTAGGATGATTTAAATAATTAGAATCGAATTTTGAAATAGATAAGTTAGATTCTAATTTATATATACCTTTTAAAGGTTTAGAGCTTAGAATATATTTTATTAAAGTAGTCTTATTTGTATTAAGACTTTTAGCTGCGTCAGTTAAAGAAGTATATTCTTGCGAAACATTTGTTTCTAAATTAGTAACCTTAACCGAGATAGACTTACTTTTATTCAATATTGCAAGATTTTTATTTATTTTAATTAAAGACTCTTTAGTATGTTTATAACCTAAGGATGAATAAGCTGTCTTCAATACATTGTATTCTGGAGTAAAAACATCTATATAATATTGTTCTCTTTTAGCTACCTCTTTAGGATTACAATATTCAAGGATTTCCAATTTGAATTTTGAATATTCATGTTTTAAAAGAGCTTTGTTAATAATCATATTCTTACGGGAAATATGTGAAATATAAATAGGATTATAATAATTTCTTAATCTTCTACCTAAATTAACACTACTTCCAATATAAGACTTATTAGTAGCTAAATGAGTTCAGCAATATATACCTGCTTTACCCTCATTCTCTATAATGGCATTTATTTTATTAGAAAATGAATCATTATAAGTAACTAAAGGCATAAATGTTAAACAGTAAAGATCATTTATAAATATTTAGAGTCTTTAAAATAACAAAGTAGTACCTGTTACTATATAGATATACCAGAGTTAGGTATAATTTTGTTGGCTTTACCTATTTCCCTGTTTAATTAGTTTTACAGTAATAATATCGAAAAAATTATAACCTTAACTCGAAAAAAGTTTTAGATAAAAACTAAAAGAGTATTCAAAAGGCTAACCCTCTAGGAGTTAACAACTCGTAAATGTTATCTGGGACTTTTTTCACATTAGCTCCATAAAACATCTCTTTAAATATATTAAAACAGGGAAGTTGCATAGTTGTGAAAGATATAGCACTATATATTTTCTTAGTCCTATTGTCTCTAATTATTCTAGATTGAGGTTTATAATCCTTAACACAAAAAGAAATAAAGAAACTAAACACATAATCAAAATATTCTTTATGTGACACGGCTGTTTGAGCATAAACCAATCTAGAATTACCACTAGAGGATCTTCGTACTATGTGGGCATCACCTAGTAAAATACCAACTAAGATATCTCTTATTTCATTAGGTATTGTAATAACAGCTGTTTCAGCTGATGATAAACGTCCAATACCTTTTGTTGAACGAGCGGCACTACGAACTGTGCTAACTGAATAAAAAAGAGTAGTATCTGAATAATGTTGACTATATAAATATTAAAATATCTATATTCATAATATTACTATTATGATTGGACTATATCTTCATTTAAAAAATATTAAATGTCTCGCGTATAGTCTCTGAGGATCCTACTAAGACCTATGGTCTGTTGGTTTCCTGCTGATTATCCGAATTTATAGGAACTCCCAGCAAATAGCGAGATTAAGTGACATCTTCTACTTGTATCACTCAGGTACTATAGCAGGTGGAGTTTGCATAGGATTAGCCATAACGTAATTTTCACTGTCACCTAAAACATTAGGCATAAAGAAAACAAACACTGATAAAACTAATATAAAAATAAATATAGTTATTAAGTCTTTAAAAATGAAGTATGGAGCAAAAGGTAATCTATCATAATTACCTGAAACACCTAAAGGATTACTTGAACCGGCACTATCGTGAAGTGCTATTAAATGCATTAATGCTAAAGCAGCTAAAACAAAAGGTAAAACAAAATGTAAGGCAAAGAATCTATTTAAAGTAGCATTGTTAACTGAACAATTGTGTTGGTAACCCCATAATCAGGTAATCGGTTTTGCCAGATTTTAATTTTTACTGAAAACTCTCGTTACGCTCAATAAATTTCTTTATTGTTCGGACTATATCATAATCTTAATTTATTTAGTATTTGTTAGGGATGTTTATTTTTTCAGCGTATCTAGGTATAGTACGAAGCTTTTTAATTCAAACTAGATATTGGAGTTTTTTATTTCCTAATAATTTTACAGGTGCTTTATTTATAAATCTAATGACATTTTCTAGAGATCTAACACTTGTAACTTTTAATTTAAAATTATTAGTTTTGTCTTTAAAAGGCTGAGGTGTTAAGGATAAGTATTTACGGATAGCTAAAATTAATATTTCACCGTTAGTTTGACTTAGATCAAAACTAGCTAGAAAATAGTCATTAGCTTTACCTAGTTTATATACACTAAAACAACCTTCAGCTTCAATAAACCCCACTAATCATGCTGAAAAATAGGGTGTATTTACTATTGATTCAATAGAATTTAAAGGTACGCTAGGGCGAGTATACTCAGGTATAGCGTCATAAAACACTGTGTTAGATAAAATGACATTTCTTAATCTCAGGTAATCATATTGTTTATTGGAAAAAAGAGGATATTTATCAAATATAGGCAGTATTTTATTTATCAAATGATCTTTTTTTCTCACTCTTAAAGATACCTTCTTTAAGCCATTTCTTTCCCTAAAGCTTACGATTCCTACACCCAATAAATCTTTAATTTTATATATAAGTTGAACATCTTTTATACTTAACTCTATACCTAATTCACATTTAAAATATCTACCCTTTTTTGTTACAGTGAAAAATCCATCACCTTCAAACAAACCAACCAAATACGCGTAATTAAGATTTTCTGCGTTTAGTCTCTGAGAGGCTTCGAGAGTAGATAACTCTCTAACCCCGGCTGATTGTCCCCTTGATTTAGGCTTTTTCACGTTTATGTTAGCAACACAAACGTATCCTAATACTAATATTGGGGATATTCCAGCATTAAGCAAAATTTGCTGAACAACATCACTGTTGTTAGGCTCTTCAATTAATAATTGACTAAAGCCACCTCATATAACAAATTATTATAGATAAAATATTTAAAATTTATCTTCAAAGCCTCGTAGCTTTGTTTAGACTATGTCTTCAACCTATTTAATAAATTTATATAGCAAAAGATTAAACAATTACTAATTAAGAAATAAGGTTGTGAGGTACTCTTGTCAAGCTTATTGTGGTATTACTCACTTGTTAGTCGTTTAACGTTTTTGACATTGATTTAAATATACCGTGTCAAACTTCGCTGCAAATAATTTAAAATAATGGTGGTAGATTAAATAAATGTCTTTGCAATTATCCTCATTTGCCTCTAAAACATTACTGTTTTAAGGAGCCTACATTTAACAGAACATACTGTTAGTATAGTTTTTATCGCTAAAATAAGCGGTAAAAAATGCATTTATTCAGGAAATTTAAGATTACCATAACGGGAACTATTACGTAGATTTATCAACCATTTTAAATATTGGATACCTTTCAGACCAATTAAAGGGTGAAGACCTGAAAACGAAAAAAAATTCATTAGTTTGTATGTCAGTTTTAGAACTGACACTAAATTGATTATAAAGACCAAAAAAAAAAAGACCTTTTTTTTTCACTTACGATTTGTATTAAATACCTCTTTAAAAGCGTTAAATAATGTAACATGTAGTCTCTTTTTTTGTGTAGAACCTTCAGACATTGTAAATCCAACAATTCAATTTTTAAACAATGGTAAATTAACGTAATCTGAAGCTATTTTAGGCAATTTAAATAAACTAGGTATTTCTCCCTTAGCCGGTAATTTATCATATACTTTTTGATCAGTTTTTAATATAAACATAGCAAGATCAAAAAAAAAAATTTTTTTTTGAGCTCTAGAGTTTCAGTTAAAAAGAAAATACCGTGGTGTAATATTAGTGGAAAGAGAAAAAAAACAAGTTAGTTCGATTAATTATTAATCTACAACATGGACTTTTATGGTCTCGGTATATTGATATTTTACCTCTTTTTAAAACAGAAATTATATATTCTAAACTAGAGATATCTTCTAAATGTATTGAAATAACTAGTTTAATAGTTATAAACCCTTTTGTTGTTCTATTTACTAGAATATACCCATCCCCATCTATTAAACCTCGTAAAAATGCTAAAAATGAAGGAGGAAGAGAAAGATATTCTGATTTGTCTAATCTTATGGTTTTTTCCCTTTTTTTAATGCATGTATACTAACAGTACCTATTGAGGGCAACACTGGAAGAGCTGCCATTGTAAATAAATCTGTAATGTTTTTTGACTCAACTATATCTTGTCCAACTCATGGTATGGCACTCATAAGGTTAGTAATAACTGTTGCACCTCATAGTGACATTTGACCGTAAGGAAGAACATACAAACTTATTTTATACTATAGTATAAAACTAGAATGACTTTGAATTTGTACATTCTATTAGTTTATTAACTAAAAGTTCCGACTGTACATTAAGCAGCATTTCAGCCACCCATTAGTGACCCAGTCTGTAGCGATTATCTATATAACCGACGGTCTTAATTTTCTTTAAATTTTAACCGTTTTCACTAACATCGCCAAAGAAATATTATTCATACTTCTTCAATAACTCTGTCGAATTATTCCATTTTATTTCTAATTTTTTATAGGAATTGCTTAGAAATTTAAACTCACGGGACTATAATTTAAATTAAACTTAAATTGTTTCAATATATTTAACTCTAAAACGTCTTTTTAAGATTTTTTTTTCTGTTTTCAAAGCTCTTGTTATTGTTTTTTCAGCACAATTTATACTTTTAGCTGCTTCTACAATACTAGGATATTCCCCAAAAACAGTGTAATCTAAATTATACAACATTATAGGCTTAGATTTTTTTTTTCATATTTAATAAAGCTTTATCTGAAAAAGATACTTTTTTTCTGATTAAAGCCTTTTCTTTCATCTTTAACTTAGTTTCTTCTGATAATTTTTTATTTCTATTTAAATTACCAATTAATTCACGACGGTGTGTATTGTAATTTATTCTCATTTTTATACGATCTAATTCAGTATGTTTATAACCAAAACTTGAACCAGCTTCAGTTAATATATTATAGTTAGGTAATAAAGTTTTTAAATAATAATCCTTGATATCTAATAATTTTTTATTATTTTCTTTATTAACTATTTCAGGAAATAATTCTAAGATTAAAAATGCAAAATTAGAAAGACTATACTTTCTTACTGCATGTTTTAATATTTTATTACCTCTAATGTATAATAGATGATTAGAAAATATAGCATAAAATCTATTAGTAGAAGCTGATCCTACGTAATAATCACCGGTCACTTTGTTAAAGATAAGATAGATACCGCTAATATTTTTAGTATCTTTTAATATTAGTTTTCTTGTTTGATCTAAATGTAAATTTTCATATAAATATACAGGTTTTAACTTTTTCTCTTCTAAAAACTTATCTAAAAGATTATTGTTTTTACATGATGTTGAGCTATAATTTCTTTGTTTGGTTTTTTTTTCATGGAAAAAAAATGAAAAACATTGAAATATATTTAACTTATGCTTAGTTGTATTCATTATACTTACAATTATCATTCCATTTTTTTTTATATTATTATCTACGTTTATATAACTATCTATATTAGTATATAATTCGTGACATGCATAAGCAGAAAATGATAATGCTACAACTAATGATATTAAAATTAATCAAATATAAATAATACTCATTTTCTTATTTAAATATATAATTTTATTTAAAGAATATTCTAATTTATTATTAACATTTGGACCTAATAAATTAGATAAATTCAATTTTAAACTATCTTTAACGTATAATTTAAAGAATAGTTGTATTATCAATAAAATTATCATACTTATACATACATAATTTTTGGTTTCTAAATTTAAAAGTAAATCTTCCAAAGGACTAGTATGTAAACCATCATCAAAAAACTTATTTACATATGAATTTAATTTGGATGAGCTACTAGAGCTGGAATAGCCATTTTTTAAGTTTTCTTCTAAAACAGCATTTCTATTAATAGTACTAATTTTAGAATGACTTAATCCTGCAATTAAGCCAGAACCTAGTATAATACCTGCTTTTTGTACAGGAGGCATAGCAGTTTTTGCTACACCTTTAGCTACAGCTGAAGATACTCCTGCTATAGTAACACCTAGTCCTATATTACTACCTATAGTGCTTAAGCCTTTACCTATAGCTTCCCCTGCCTGTATATCCAAAGAAATATGTCCATGTAAATTGATGTCTTTATCATTAGCATAACATACTAAATCCATTAAATTAATATTTGATGCAGATATTATAAATATAACTAACAAACCAAAAAGAGAAAATATTTGAAGAAACTTGATAAAATATATTGATGATAATCTGAAGTTATCTAAATAGAATAAAACAAAACTAAGTGTAAATAAAAGTGAAAAAAAGCTAATAATAGTATTATTTGAAACACCACAAGAAAAATTTAAGTTTAATTCAAACCATTTTGGGCTATGTTAATAACCCAGAAATGCTGTAGCCATCATTAATATAAATAGTATAACACCTATAGTGAAAACTAATGTTCTTGGAGCTCTATATGATCCATAGTATAAATTTCTTCCTATATGTAAATAGACTAAAAAAAAGAAAGCTGAAGCTGTATTTGAGTGTAAATAACGTATTAATCATCCGTTATTTACATCACGCATTATATGTTCAACTGAATTGAATGCTTCAAGAACACTAGGATTGTAATGCATTGCTAATGTTACACCAGTTACTATTTGTATAATTAAACAAAATGCTAGCAAAGAACCAAAATTTCAAAAATAACTTATATTTGAAGGTTGTGGTGAATCTATTACGTAAGAATTTACCATTCTTAATAGGGGATGACTTTTTAAA